>JGI994J12354_10001690_pt1 | contig 22258 bp, 18 predicted proteins | sample IntmicLarv3ML3BL_FD_12354 | JGI IMG/M metagenome (IMG submission 12354) | reverse complement strand
ATCGAACTGGCTGATCCTGCTGTTAGGCACACCGCCCATGTATTTTCTGCGGGTATATGCCTGACCCTTGACCTGTCTGTACATCACTGCGGGCTTCCTTGCCATATGCAATCACTATCCTAAGTGAAAACACCCAATCCCCAATGTATATTTAAAAGCTATTACTCGCAGCGGGGTTTTGCTGTCCCTAAAGGGCAATAATCGATGAACGTCACGGTACGCAACGGTTCCATCTTCGGGAAAGTTCAAAAACTCTGCAGTCCAATACGGGAGTGATGCGCTCCCTTGAGTTCAGCGTTCTGCCTAAGGACGGAGAAAGCAGCGTTCCCGTTGCCCTTGCCGGAAAGGTCATGGTTTCCGTTCAGTCGTTATTCACACACATCGGAGAATATGTCCTTGTGAAGGAACTGCGGATACTGGAGACCGTTGATGCGAGGCTTGCAAGTATCTTCGATCTCACGATGAACCGTACTTCCGGTGTTTCCATCGGATCATCCGTGAAATTCAGTACATCAGGTATCATAGAGGATGCCATGCTGCTTTTCGAAAGGACGCTGATAAGCATGGGGTCCGGCGCAGGAGGGTACTGGATAGAGGATACGTTCTCTGACCCGAGATACCGAAAACTGATAGCTGATGACATCATCGAATTGGCGTCTGTGCTCAGAGACCACAGGTTCTACGTGAAGTTCAGCGCCGAAGCTGTGTTCGACATCGAGGATATCGAAAAGATACAGCTGTACATCAACAACCTCGGCATGAGCTGCGACGGTGCTGTATGCGGTATCGTTCATTCGGTCCGGTCAAGATCGGGGAGAGGTGACAAGGTCGGTCTGGCATGCGGAAGCGGCAATGCACGTTTATCGTTCGCCGACCCTGCTTTGGAAAAGGAAGCATTCGGACTCTCGGACAGAGCGGTGATAGTGGCCGGGAAGGTCACTTACTCAGGCAGCACACCCTCAGAGGTCTCCGGCGTGGGTAAGATCGTTCCTTTGGATTCGATGAAATTCCGCCGTATCATCTCCGCTGACGGGGACATTGTATTGAACAGGCCCGTTCATGTTACGGTCGTATGGAACGATGGGAACTGGACACTTAAGAACTCTGACCTCGGCGTTTCAGTGAAAAAAGAACATTGGGATGAGGCTGTCGTGGCATTCCATGATCAATTCATGTTCCTGTGGAATGAATATTCTGAGCTCAAGGACGGAATGAGCGGCGAAGAGAAGGAAGTGCACGATTACCTCGCATCGTTAATGGAAGAAGAGTGAAGCTTTTTATATGCGTGCATATGTGAATCCATATGAGCAAACGGCGCATAGACCCCGGAAAGGCGAAGGATATCGCCCATACCAGAATGGATATCCTCATGTCCCTTTCCAGAGACGAGGTCTCGAAGGGGAATATGGACAGAGCCAGACGGTACGTTTCACTTGCCCGCAGAATAGGGATGAAGACGAGAACGAAAATGTCCAAGGACATCAGATACTGCAAGAAATGCGGTGTTCCCCTTGTCCCCGGTGTGACATGCAGCGTCCGGCTCAGGAACCATAAAGTGAACATGGGTTGCACCGAATGCGGGAATGTCAGAAGAATGCCGTACATAACGGAGCAGAGAAGATGACCGAAAAGGAAGCTAAAAAAGAATTGATGAGACGTTCTCTCGAGATATCGCCGACCGTCCACGTAGGGAAGGAAGGATTGAAGGAAAGTGTGGCCGAAGAGATAAAGGCACAGATCAAGAAGAACCGTCTGATAAAGATCAAAGTGCTCCCCGGCGCGGAAACGGAAACGCAGGAGATGGCAGAATCGATAGCTGAAGCTACCGGCAACATCGTCGTCGACGTAAGGGGAGGGGTCATCATACTGACCGATAAGAGAACATGGACATCCCTTTCCCAAAAGAAGTTCTGAGGTCTGTATATGTTGGATATTGCGTTGATAAGAGCAGAACCGGAAATGATACGCCGGATGCTGAAGGACAGGAACCGTTCCGATGATATACTGAACGAGTTCCTCAAAGCAGACGGAGAATGGCGCTCACTCACAGAGAAGAACAACCGTCTGAAACAGACACGCAATACTGTGTCGCAGGAAATTCCCAAACTACCTGCTTCCGAAAAGAAACAGAAGATCGACGAAATGAAAGCAGTCGGCGAGGAGATCAAGGACATAGATGCAAGACTCACTGAACTGGAAACGATACGTGATGAGTTCATATTGAATATTCCCAATGTCCCCCATTCCTCGGTCCCGATCGGAAAGGATGCTTCTGAGAACGTCATAATTCATTCAGACAAACCCAGGAAATTCGGTTTCAAACCAAAAGAACACTTTGAGATCGGGGAAGATCTTGATATTATCGACTTCGTAAGAGGAACAAAGGTCACAGGAAGCGGGTTCTACGCACTGAAAGGCGATGGCGCCAAGCTCGAAAGGGCGCTGGTGAATTACATGCTGGACATTCATGGACAGCAGGGATACAAAGAAGTGTTCCCTCCTGTGATCGTCAATCGTGATGCCGTCATCGGAACAGGGCAATACCCCAATCTGAAAGATGATATGTACTGGCTTGAAAGGGATGACCTTTGGCTTAATCCCACTGCTGAGGTGCCTGTAACGAATCTGCATAGGGACGAGATCTTCGAAAGAACGGAATTGCCTATATCTTATACAGCATACCTTCCGTCGTTCAGACGTGAAGCGGGAAGGCACTCCGATACCAGAGGGATAATCCGCGTTCATGAGTTCAACAAGGTCGAGATGGTAAAGTTCGTTCATCCGGAAGGTTCGTTCGATGTTCTCGAGGAACTGAGGAATGACGCTGAAGATATCATCAAAGGTCTCGGACTCCCTTACCGTACGTTACTTCTGTGCACAGGGGACATGAGCTTTGCTGCTTCGAAATGCTACGACCTTGAGATCCACGCTCCGGGAAAGGATGCTTGGCTCGAATCATCTTCGTGTTCCTGCTTCACGGATTTCCAGGCACGCCGCGCGAAGATCAAGTTCAGACCTGAACCCCATCTGAAGAGCGAATTCGTTCACACGCTGAATGGCTCCGGTCTTGCTTTGCCGAGAACGATGGTCGCAGTCCTTGAGAACTATCAGAACAAGGACGGAACAGTGACCGTTCCTGAGGTCCTCAGACCGTATATGAGAAAGAACGTCATCGATTAAACGTCGATCTCATTAAACCTCTTCATCAGTCCTTTTGTATCGATGCCGTTGCGTGAAAGCAATGTTGTTTTGATCTCGTCCCTTGATCTTTTCAGCTTTGCTGAACCAATTCCATAACGTATCGACATATCCGCTTCCATATACGCCGCAAGGAGATCGCAGGTCTTTATATCATAACCGTCACCGCTGAACGGGTCATATATCAATTCCCTGAACTCATTGTGCCAGCCCTTCGGGATCAGCGGTATTATCTTGGATTCCACAAGTTCGCGTTCATAATCTTCCAACAGCTCGTTGAGCCCGCCGACGTTGTTCTTCACAGGCGAGATCACATCTTTCGTCAGGACCTCAGGGAGATCATGGAAAAGTGCTTTGAAATAATTCTTGTAGGCCTTGTCGTCGCTCGTTTCCTTGTCCAGGTCGTTCAGGTACACCATGTTCGCAACCAATAACATATGCCCCAGCACCGTGGTCTTCGGTACCCTCGGTGTTCTTGCCCACCTCTGCTGGAACCTCAGCTGACCGAACAGGTCCACGAGACCGAAGGATCTTGACAGCATTATCTCGCTTACGCCGTGAAGGTCCTTATGAACATCCAATTCATTTTCGATATCCCTTTCTGTCTCCCGTATTGCGTACATAGATGAATTCAGGTCCTTTATCAAACGGAACTCCCAATATGTCGCGAGATAGTGCGCAGCACGGATTATCCTGTCTTCCTTGGTGTTCCTTTCGCCTCTCAGATACTTGACGAAACGTGCTTTCAGTTCTTTGCAGCAGTTCGGCACAAGTCTTTCAAATTCTGTTATGACATAATCGTTCAGCTCTTTCGATCTTTCTGTTTTTATCCTGTGGAACAGGTTCGGTTTCAGGTCTGTGAGAATAAGGCGTTGAATGAATGAGAACATTGAGTATTCGATTATGTTCTTCCATTTCACCTTACGTCCGTTGGATTCTTCGAACTTTCCAAGCATCCATGCTATCGCCACTTTGTGGGACTGTTTGTCCAGTTCCGTGAGCTCAATAGGCCTGAGATGGTCGTTCCATCTGTGCATATTCGCAGCGTCGAAGAAACAGCATAGAAGATCGGCATCGAGATTCATCGGTGAGATATAACGGAACGATTAGAAAAATGTAATGAAAAAGAGGCTTGCGCCTCGTTTAGAATTCAGCGATCGCTCCGATGAGACGGCCGATGGAGATCATTACAGCATCCTCGTCCTTTCCTACGGACGGGGCATATGCCATTACTTTTCCCATGAATATGTCTGCATCTTTCTCGGACATCTTTCCCATGGCCACTTTAGAGTCGATCTTGTCTGCGGCGTATTTCATTGCTTTTGCGAGCTTTGAGTTGCCGAGGTTGACCTGGTCTGCCCTGGACTTGGGTGCAGATGCTTTAGCTGCTGCCGGCTTCGCCGCTTTTGCCGCGGGCTTTGCTGCCGGAGGATCGACTCCGAGGAGCATGTCGCCGAGGACATACATGAAGAGAACACCAAGGATGACAACGATGACACCCACAGCGAGGATCGCATAGGAGATCATTTCGTCTAACTCGATGTCCTCTAAGAAAAGCGTCAAGGCCCCTACTAACGTTATCACGGCACCTATGACCGCGATTATCAAGCCTATTGTCTTGTTTGAGGACATGATATCGTATCTGCTACGGGTATTATAAATATTACTTTCAAATGCTTTGAAAAATGTGGGGATATATCCAACATTTTCTCTTTTTCGCTTGAATATTGAACATGTGCCACACTTTCTTAACCTCTGTTAATTTTACGTAAAAGAGGAAAAATAGGGAATATAAAATCTTCCGAGGATGCATCCACCCTTGAATGTTCAGAACATTGACAGCAGCGAAGGGTCCTTTTCCAAGATCGTTCTGAGGACGTCATCCATTTTCAATTTCTTGAGACCTGCTCCGTTGAGTATGTTAACTATCTTTTCGAGAACATCATCCGATGTCTCTGAGAACCAGTTCTTTATCCTGTAGTTCCTGTCGAACCGTTCCTGAACTTCTGTCCTCCATCTCGTTTCGTATTCCTTCAATGCATGTTCCGAAAGATCGTTCGAATCTATGCATTTCTTCAAAACTTCTGCGGCTAGCATCCCCGAGATACATGCTTCGTGGATGCCTCCGCCTGTTATAGGGTTGATGAATCTTGCCGCATCCCCTACCAACATGATGTTATCGGATACCACCTTCTCTGCTCCGGGGATGGCGGAGACTGCTCCGCCGGCGATCTCAAGGATCTGTCCATTCCTTAATCGGTCATCCTTTGCGATGTAATCGTCAAGATACTTATTCGGATCCCCTGCGGATGCCTTCGATGCCTGCACCCCGATGCCGACGTTGGCAATGCCTTTACCTTTGGGAAATATCCAGATGTAGCCTCCGGGCGCACACGAACCTGCTATGAATTCACAGTGTTCCATATCAACGGAGATGTTGGTCATCCTGTACTGCACACACGTGTCTATATCCTTGTCCGGTAACGCTGTGTCCAGACCTGCCCACCTTGCTACCTGGGATTCAAAACCATCTGCTGCAATGATGCATCTGGCATATATCTCGACCGGATCTCCCATGCGGTCTGCTTTGATACCTGCGATCTTACCCTTTTCTCTGATGATACTGCGGCAGGATGTGCGCATCATTATCCGCGTACCGGCTGCCGCTGCCTTCTCGGCAAGCATCTTGTCGAAAAGATGACGGTCCAGAACATATCCTCTTCCGGTCCCGTCGTCACCGCGCTCATCGGAAACGAATGTCGCTCCGGATGCGGTCCTGATCCTCATTCCCATTATGTCCGCGCATATCCATTTCCTGTCGGGGACGATACCCACGCGGGACAGCCACTTCTTGGAAATGCCTTCGGCGCATCTCAAAGGGGACCCGATCTCTGCCTTTTTCTCAATGAGTATCGTATCCAGACCGTTCTCCGACGCATATCTGGCGGCGGTGCTTCCGGCAGGTCCTGCTCCCACTATGACAACATCGCAGTCATACCTTTCCGGTACATTTCCCTGACATTCCTGAATTGTCATTGGTGGACCGTTGCAATGGGACACTGCCATTTATATCTGCTCATGTCCGGTCTATGTGAAAATTCACATTTCTGTGACGGATGACGTTTCGTTTAACTCTTCAGCCTGAATCAAACATTGACCGGAGCTGGGCGCCATCGTGATCATCGATACAGTATACGTTGCATCGGATCTTCCTTCGTGCGCTCCCGTAATGTAAAATCATTATAATAGTCGAAAATCAATCGCGGGGCATGAAGATATCACGCCGCCTTGATTCCGTACCTATGTCGGGAATAAGGAAGATGTTCGATCTTGCTTCCTCTGATTCGATAAACCTCGGACTTGGGGAGCCTGACCTTGCTCCCCCTGCATCCGCAATAAAGGGAATGGCAGAAGCGTCAGCAGCTGGATTGAACCGCTATGGTCCGACCGCAGGCATTCTCGAACTCAGGAAAGCGGTCGCGAAACGTCATGGTCTCGGCGAGAACAACGTGATGATCACACAAAGCGGAACGACTGCCATATTCCTGACGATACAGTCGATGATAGACCCGGGAGACGAGGTCATGATACCAGACCCGGGCTTCGTAGTATATGGTCCGCACACCATACTTTCCGGCGGAATTCCCAAGGAATATAAGTTGAGGGAAGACCTCATCCCCGATGTCGACAGCATCCTGAACGGGATCACCAAGAAAACAAAAGCGATATTTGTGAACAGTCCATCTAATCCTACGGGCGGCGTGATCGACGAGGAAACGTTCAAAGGAATATGCGATATCGCTGAAGACAAGGATATCACGGTGATATCCGATGAAGTTTACGAACCTTTCGTCTACGAAGGAAAACATGTGACGTTTGCGGATGTTTTGGATAAAGCGATAGTGATCAACGGATTCTCGAAGATGATGGCGGTCACCGGATGGAGGATGGGATACATACTCGCATCCGAAGCTGTGCTCCCTGACCTCATTAAAATGAACTATCACATCTGTGCAGGGCCCAATATGCCTGCGCAGTACGGGATATTGAACGCGTTGCCTGACATCGATGTATATCTGAAAGATGCAAGGAACATATTCAAGAAAAGACGGGACCTCATCTCCAAACGGATCAATGAGATCGATAACATGAGCATCATCCCTCCCCGCGGTGCTTTCTACGCGTTCCCGTCCTATGAACCGGATATCAGATCCGAGGACCTTGCTATGGAGCTTGTCAAAGCAGGTCTGATATGCACTCCGGGATCCGCATTCGGTAAGAACGGAGAACATCATTTGAGGTTCTCTTATGCCGCAGACGAAGAAAAGATAAACAAGGGGATGGACATACTGGAAAAAGTAATGAGGAGATTTTGAACATGGAAGACGATGAAAAAGGCGGAATAAACGAATTGTTCGAAGAAGATGACAACATTCCGATAGAGAATCAGCTCTGGGGAAAGAACCCTAAGAGGGTGAGCGCCCTCAAGGACGTTTGGTTCAAGGACATGACCGAGTTCATGGATGAGAACAAGGTTCCGGAGAAAGGAAGGAACGAGATGGTGTTCAACATGGCCATCAATTCGTTATTGGACATGATCATGGAATCCCTTCCCGTGGAGGATGCACTTGAGCTCACGTACGCATTCGATCACATGCTGGGAGTGTTCATCGCCAACCAGAGATACGGTGTCGATATCCTCGATGCTGCGTTCCAGTCGATGACCAAAGTGAATCGCGATGATTTCGGTTCTGACGAAGACTTCGAAAAGGCCATAGCGGAACGCGAAGAGAAATGGTGGACCGTCGGTAAACAGATATTGAGCGGACGCAGTCCCAATGATGTGATCATTGAAGCTCTTTCGAGATACGGATTGAACAGGTAACTCTGATGGTGACCGCCTCTGCTCCCGGAAAGCTCATACTGCTGGGGGAACACGCCGTAGTTTACGGAAAACCCGCTGTGGCTGTGGCAATAGACAAACGTTTCGCGTGTTCCCTGGACCATTCCGAAGAGGACACGCTGAACGGACGTCCCACAGATCTCAGCAGGCATCCGTATATCTATCATATGCTGAAGAAATACAAGATGTCCAATGTTGCCATCGACACGGTAAGCGATATCCCCGCGGGTTCCGGACTGGGGTCATCGGCTGCGCTTTCTGTTTCATTCTCAGCGGCAATACGTACGCTCAAAGGACTGTCAATTGAACCGAAGGACATAGCAGAGGATTCTTTTGATACAGAATATGAAGTGCAGGGAAGAGCAAGTCCTGTTGATGCATCGGCATCCACACACGGCAAAGGGATCGTTGTCAACGGCAAAGGGAAGGAAGAACTCTGGACCATTTCCCGAAACAACAACATTTGGAACATCTCAAGCATTGATGTTCCTGACATGACGATCGTTGTCGGTTACACCGGATTACATGCAGCGACCGGTCCGCTTGTAGAGAAGGTACGAAAGTTCAGGGACAATAATAAGTTCGCTTATGATATCGTTGAAGAGATCGGAACGTTAGCGGAAGAAGGTATGGAGCGCCTTAGGAAAAAGGACCTTGTGAGGCTCGGAGAACTGATGACCCAGGATCATAAATTACTGTCGATCTTGGGGGTCTCCTGTAACGAACTTAATAAGCTGGTCAACGCTTCGCTTCCGTATTCCTATGGCGCAAAACTGACAGGAGCGGGAGGAGGGGGGAGCATGATCGCTCTCACTGATGAACCTGATAAAGTATGCGAAGCGATCGAGAGAAGAGGCGGAGTTCCTTTCACAGTAAGAACTAATGTGAAAGGCGTTTCCGTCATGAACTGAGACGTGTTCTGATGAATGTTAAAGGAGGGATGCCCCTCCTGAAAAATGAGAAAATTGTTTAGATCAGGTCTTCGAATCCTTCCACTACGGATGGATACTTTTCCTTGACCACTTTCAGAAGGTTGTAGACATTCACTTCTTTGATGTCGGATCCTGAGACCATCTTTACGATGTCATCCAGGGTCTCATCGGATAGTGATGCAAAACGTTCCTTTGCCATCCAGTTGCGGTACAGTTTGTCTTCCATCCTGTCACGCCACATCTTTTCGTAGGGTTGTAACGCTTTCTTGGAAAAGTCACCTTTCTTGGCGCATTCTGCTATCACCTTTCCTGCGTACATACCGGTTCTGCATGCGTGACAGATACCTCCGCCTGTGATCGGATCGATTATCCTTGCTGCATCTCCTACGATGACAAGGTTGTCAGCGATCGCTTCGTCAAGTCCGGGGCACGTTGAGACGCCTCCGCCGACGACCTCAATGATCTGTCCGTTCTTCAGTCTGTCTTCGGATGCGATGTATTTGTCCAAGTAGTATTTGGGGTCAGCACCGAGTTTGCACTTTGCTGCCTGAACACCGATACCGACGTTAGCTATTCCCTCACCCTTGGGGAATATCCAGACATATCCGCCGGGTGCTGCCGAACCTATCTTGAACTCGCAGTAATGCGGATCGATGTCGATGTTGGTCATCCTGTATTGGATGCATGTATCGATGTCCTTCATCTGTAATGAAGTGTCAACGCCTGCCCATCTTGCAACCTGAGATTCAAATCCGTCTGCTGCGACTATGCATTTTGCGTATATCTCAATGGGATCGCCCATGCGGTCCGCTTTTATTCCGACCAGTTTTCCGTCTTTCTTGATGACGTCACGGCAGGATGTACGCATCATGATCGTCGCACCTGCTTCGGCCGCCTGTCTTGCCAACGCCTTATCAAAAAGGTGACGTTCCAGAACGTATCCGACCTCCGAACCTGCTTTGGATTCGTCTAATTGAAATGTGTATCCTGACGGGGAAACGATGGTCGCACCTGCCATGTCCGCACATATCCATGCCGGATCCGGTGTCACGCCTATTTCCTCCAACCATTTTTTGGAAACACCTTCTGCACATCTTAACGGAGAGCCGATCTCTGCTTTCTTTTCCAGCATGATCACTTTGAGACCGCCGAGTGCTGCGTACTTCGCGGCCATCGATCCTCCCGGACCGCCTCCGACAACAACGACATCACAATCGTATCTCATCACGCACCCTCCTTTGACAGTGCAGCGACCGGGCATATCTTTATGCAGCGGCCGCAATTGTTGCAATCCTTGTTGAACTCCAGAACGTAATCATTCAGGTATATCGCATTCTTGGGGCATGAACCTACACAGCATCCGCAATGCAGACATTTTTCGTATTTGACCTTCATCGTAACCACCTAACTTTCCCAGTCGCCGTGCCTGGCCTTCCATTCTTCTAACGGAACAGAGAATTTCTTTTCCACTTCCGCTCTGTACTCGGGTCCCCCGTTGAACGCACAGAAAGGTATGACACGCAGATCAGGTGTAGCATAGTGCACTGCACATCTCTTCACCCTTTCCACGTCGTAATTGTAACTGTCCTGGAAATGCATTCCGCCGATCATCATCATGCTCCATGAGAAGTCTGCTAACGTAGCCTTGCTCTTGTCGCTCATCACGTTGCGTATGAGCTTTGTGAGTGATTTCTTTGTCATGTCTCCGGGAAGTTCATCTTCGTTAACACACTTGTTCATTAACATTGCGGCTTTCAATGCATACCATTTCTTGAATCTGGATCTGCGGGCCTTCTCGCTCAGTTTCCACAGTCCCTTGGAGAATCTTTCCACATCCACGAATCTCGGTATAGGAACGACGTTGCCTTTATCATCCTGGAACAGGTATGTTGCGATACCGCAGTGCGGGTGTGTTGTGAATGTCACTTTGTTCTCACCCAGAACGAGTGAAGCGAATTTGGATATCGGTGCGACCACGGGAACAGGGTACCAATCATCCTTTCTTGCGTAACCGGTCTGTTCTTCCAATGCCATGGCAAGGTCCGGAAGTGTGAACCTTCCCTTTGAGAGCTCTTCGCGCGTGATACGTCCGGTGAACGCAACAGGCTGGAAGTTGACACATCTTATGACATCAGAGTTCTCAAACGCAAATTTCACGATGTCTCCGATCTGATGGTCGTTCACTCCCCTGACCACTGTCGGTACAAGTATGACCGACGGCGGTTTCTCGAGTTTCCTGAGGTTCTCCAGCACTTTCAGTTTAACATCGAACATCTTCCTGTCCCTCGCTTGAAGGTAGATGTCATCTGAAACACCGTCGAATGAAAGATAGATGGAATTCAATCCCGCTTCCTGCGCCCTCTTCAGAAGGTCGAAGTCCTTTGCAAACTTGATGCCGTTCGTCGCCACCTGCACCTGTGCGAATCCTAACTCCTTCGCTTTCTTGATGACCTCTACGAACTTGGGGTATATCGTCGGCTCTCCTCCGGAGAACTGTACTGCTGTACATTTTATCGGGCGTTCCGATCTGAGCATTTCCAGCATCTTCACTATCGTGTCAAAATCAGGCTCGTAGACGAATCCTGCCTGGTTGGCGTTAGCGAAACATATCGGGCAGTTCATATTGCATCTGTTCGTAAGGTCGATGTTAGCGAGTGCCGTGCACGAGATGATATCAAAATTCTTGTTGTCGATCGTAATGGTAACGTTATCGGGGGATTCCGCCATCGGGTTCGTAAGACCGATACCGTCGACCGCGTAGCTCTCTGATTTGAGGAACATCTCCGTGTCCGACCAATAGATGTCGCTGAAGTCCCCGTGTTCGGGGCAGGTCTTGTCCATATACACTTTTCCGTCTCTGTCCAAGATCGTTGCTTTCACGAGTTTCCCGCATTCCGGGCAGACAGAGGTCGTTTCTTTGGGCAGTCCCTTAGGGACTCCATATTCAGTTGCAGTCATGATTCCCTACCCCTCTATTTAAAGACCTAATTCCTGCGTGGTATTATAATACTTACCATCCCACGTGTACGACTTTTTACACATATTGTGCATTTTTGTAAAATATCAGAAGAAATCGTCTATCCTGCACTTCTTCACTTTGTCGCTGTCGAAGAGGGATGCCATGCTTTGTTCCAGTATGTCGATACGCTGTCTGGTATATTCCGACAGTCCGTATTTCTCTCCCATCTCCTTGGACACTTCGAGGTATTTCCTTACACTAGCTTCATGTACCGTCAGCGTAAGGGTGTGTCCGCATCTGCATATCCCTGTCAACGGGATGCGCCGGTATTTCTCGCCGCATTTTGTACACCGTACGGTCTGAGCGGAGAAGCTCCGTAAGTTTCCGGCCATGTCAGGAAGGAAGTGCTTATCGATGACGCGTGTGGCCACATCTTTTTCGTCCACAGCACGTATCTTCCTTCCCAGGAACAGCTGAGCATCCATCTTATCCCGCATCGTCTCCAATGTTGAGTATGAGGAACGTTTCGGACCTTCCGAAATGTCTGCGGTATCGTGAGTGAACCCTACTCCTTCATATTGTCCTTCAGTACCGATACGCCCGCCGATGAGGTCCATCATCTTTTCTATTTCTTTGGGATCCTTCATCTCCTCTGCTGCGCGATAGAATTCTAACGGATATTCAAAGTGGCAATCCAGGTTGTGAGCTTCCTTGTCTATCTCACTGGGATCCAAACGTGTCGTCAGGACAAGAGGAGCATCCATCAGTCCGCCTCTCCTGTCAGGCAGGAATGCTCTCGAGAAGTTGAGAAGACCGTCCATCAGCAGTATGATACTGTCCTCATCACCATCACAGTTCCTCCTTTTCGCTGCATGGAAGAAGGGATGCGCATAGCCTCCGCATGCTTTGGTATACCCGATCATCCTGCAAAGGATACCGCCGGAAGTGTGAGGTGCCAGTCCTATCCCCAAGTGGCCTATCAGATCCGTGCGGTCCTTGACGTTATAGTACCTTTCCAGCCCGTAATGCTTCTCCAGCATATCATCAATGAACGCTGCAACCTTTATCATGTAGTCGCCGCATGATTCTGCCGGAATGAAATCTTGGACCTTTAGTTCACACAGCTGTTTTGCATCCTTCAGCGGTTTACCGTATATGTCATGCACATATCCCAGTTCCTTTGCTTTCTCAACAGACAGCCCGATCTCCCCGGGTCTGAAATGTGTTGTCGGGACATCCGTCATATCAAAACGTATCGTTCCGTCCTTGAACACGTAAACATCGTTCACCGATCTCAAGATACCTTTTTCGATCGCTTCCGGGACCTTCGTTTTTGAAGAAAGGCCTTCCACGCATCTTATCTCCTGAACCTTCGTTATACCGAGCGACTGCATCGCATCTCTCGTTTCCTCTTCCAACTCGATATGTATCTTCGGCGCTTCGCCGTACGATCTTTCGGTCTTTTCGTAGATCGTGTGCTTGTTACAGTCCCTGCACCATGACCTGTGCGTTCTCGTTCTGCATTCCGGACATACCCTTGAGCCGACATCCATGGGAAGTCCTTTGAAATCCTTTGACACAGCTTTGATCCGTTTCATTACGCTTATCGCCTGGAACATCTCCCTCTTGCTGCCTTGTTCCCTTCCTACGGGGAACAGACAGTGGACGGCTGGATCCATTTTCCGTTCCTTGGCCTTTTCGGGTCTTGCCATCCGGGTTCCGATCCTCGTTCCCGCCCTGGCCCGTACCTTCACGCCCGTCGCGCCGGATACCATTTCCAGCGCAGTGCTGCCTTTCAGTTCTTTTATCGGTCTCAGGTCATTCGATATTCCCAACCCGTCTAAAAGCTGAACGAAGACGTTCTCTTTCATCACGATGTCATCAGGCATCGTGTGTAATGCCCCGAGCGTTTCCAGGATGTTCTTTGTCTTAGCGTCGTTCTTTATCACGAGTCCGTCAGAGACCGAAGCGTTCCTGAGTATGTGTCCTCTCAGGTAGACGAGATCCTCTGTTGTGGTATCAGACCAGAAAAGATTGAACTTCGGATGCAGCGGAACGTCCAATGCTGAGGACATCTCCTTTGCACGATCGTACGTCGGATCTTCCCAGTCCTCAGGAAGTTTTCCTTTCGCAAGGAGTTCCTGTTTATGCCATTCCTTTGTATAACCGCACGGAACTAGCATGTGATTGTTCTCCGAGAATTCGCCGAAGGGAATGAGTATCTCGCCGGTGTCTATGATCTCTGATATCATCGGCCTCACTGCATCAACATCTTCCTTGGTCTGACAGTACACCAGATCACCGTTGTTCAGCAGCAGTATCGGCCCTTCGATGCTGTCGCATGGGGTCACTGCGCCGGCCTTACCCGGACGTTCTATCTTTATCTGCGTTCCCAATGCGGGGAATTCATCAAGCGCATACATGGTGGCAGGATTCAGCGCGATCGCGGCAAGACCGCATGTCCTTCCTCTGCCATACCTCAGCCTCATACCTCCAGGTCTGGAAGGGTGTCCGAATATCGGCCTTCCTGCGACGATGTCCGCGAGATACTTGTACTGAGGTTTCACTTCTTTTTTGACGTTCTCCTCGTCCTTCGTTTTGGTTATCAGGTCGCCGATGAACTCCCATCCGTCGATCTCCAGTTTATCAACGTGCTTCTTGATCTTAGCTGCCTTCTGACACAATCCTTCTGCAATGACCAGGCATGCTCCTCCCCTTACCTTATTGGTAGGTATCCTCGGCAGATCCCTGAACCCGGATACTTCCTCATCCTCTGTACCTTCTCCGTCGATACACACCGGACAGTTGGTCACGATCTGTGTTATCTCCTTTGCAGACGGCAAATATTGAAGATGCTGGCACTGCTTGTATAACGGGATCTCTTCATGGAACCTGCGTATCTCTGCGTCGGTCGGAATGTACTTTCCGATACCCAGTGCACGGCGTACAACGTCAGCAATGAGAACGCTCATCGCCTGTCCAGTTCCTCCTGCTGCACGTATCGGACCTGCGAAGATGAGATCGATATATTTCGAACCGTCTGCATTCGTTCCTATCTTCGTATCCGCTATACCTTCCAGAGGCGCCACGAGAATTCCTTCTGTAAGCACTGCAAGACCTGCTCTCACGGCCCTGTCAACTGTTTTCTCTTGACTGTCCTGTGATGCTTTTGCAACTTCCTGTGCGACCATCAGCGAGACGATCTCACGGTTATCATATTCATCGCTCAGCTTGCGGATCCTCTCCGCAATTCCTTTCACATTCCATTCCGAAAGCAGTTCCTCAACACGTGACGCAAGATCCTCAGCTTGAGGGATCTCCACGAACGGTTCGGGATCTTTTCCTGAACTGCGCGCTTTCTCTGCTATCTCGTAACAAATATCTTTCTCATCTGAGAGCCTTTTGAAATAATCTTCCATTTCCTTACTGAAAACGGTCATCCCACATTCCTCAGCTCTTTCAGGATCCTTTCCAGCAGAACATCCATGTTCTCACCTGTTTCCGCGGAGAACTTCAGATACTCTGAATCAGAAACGAAAAGGTCGCTCTTACTTTCAGCTATTATGATCGGTATGTCCTTGAACCCTCTTTTGACGGATTCCAGAAGTGATGTTTGCTTTTCCATCGAATATCCGCATGATTCCGACGGGTCCAAGAGGAATATCATCACATTTGTGAGGTATTTGAGTGCAAGTATCGCTTGTTTTTCGATATCATTGCGTTCTTCAAGACTTCTGTCCAAAAGACCGGGTGTATCTATCACCTGATATTTTTTCCAGCCGTCTTCCAGATGGCCGATCACAATACCTTTTGTGGTGAACGGATACGGTGCGATCTCCGGAGCCGCAGTGCTCAGATGTGTTACCAGATTACTTTTTCCCACATTAGGGAAACCTGCGACCACCGCTGTCGGGACATCAGGCGAGATGTGAGGAAGCTTTCTGAACTTGTTCTTCGCATCCTGCAGGAATATGAGGTCTTTGGAAACCTGTCTGAGGATGGACGATAATCTTCCGTAGAATCCTGAACGGATCCCTTCGATCACTTTCTCGTCCTTGCTCCTTCTGATCCCTCTGAGGGCTTCGTTCTTCAGTTTTTCCGTGCGGAATGAAGCCCAGTTCATTGCTCCGAGCGATTTTTTGTATTGATCGAGCCCTATGACCAGATCCACAAGTTCAGGATAGAATCCTTCTCTTTCATCTATCCTGGGAAACCGTTCCACATACGAATCGAATGTTGTCTTGACAATATCGCCGGAGGCCGTGATCTTTGCCAATGCTGTTTTCTTTTTCGAATCCAGCGCACTGACGCCTTTTTTGAATATTTTGGCAGCTCTGCTGAACGCCTTATCCATGAGTTCGTCAGATGAAAGTACCGTAGGTACTCGGAACGTCTTCTCTGCCATATCCTGCTGTATATGCTAGCACTATATATCATATGGGTGTTTCACCAGAATTCACCTCGTATAAGCCACAGGTCCGCGGACTTGCCTTCACCTACTTTGTACGCTTTCGGCACCAGTTCTGACGGAACGTTTTCGATCACGATACCGAAGTTCGCTTTCCATTGTCCTTTGTTCTTTCCCATTAACGAATATACAGAGGAAAGATTGCATTCTGCGATCATTGCTATCTCGACCTTAGGCATCTCCTCCTTCGATAACGGTTTCAGTATCTTGGGAGCGGTCACCATTGTGAACACCGAGAACTGAATGAACACATTATCTATCAATACTTCAAACGCAGGTTTCTTGGGCTTTATGTTCGACGGGTTGTCCAAATGCCCGAACAACTGCCGTATCTGATGGACCATCCATTCGAAAGCGTCAATGACAATACTTTCGTTCATCATAAGTGCCAGACGTATTCCTGTATGCCCCGTTCCCGTTATATCGGATACCATTACTTCAACAAATGCCGATGCTTCTGTTATGCATCCGGCAATGTTCTGGGCGATATTCATGAACACCGTTTCCAATATCTTCTGAACAAGCAGCGTAAGATCGTTCAGATCGGATATGAGGTTCACATCCTTCACCGCTTTTTCCACTGCATCATAAAGGATGTGCACCATCGCCTTAGACCACGTTATCTTCCCGCCGTTGGTCTCTCCCTTTGTGTTCTTCTTGAACACCCAAGATGCTGATGCATCACCGTCACGCTGCCATGTGCTGTCGTTGTTCTTCGTGTCTGACTTCCAAGGGGTACTGTCCACTTCGTTACCATCCTTGTCGAATAACGTTATCTTTTCCCCTGTGCCCGCTTTTCCCGTACTGTTGTTCAGCATACGTTTCGGAAGATCGATCACCACACGGCCCTTGGCCGCTATGCTCATATTTCCGATCTTCAGCACATTTGATTCGTTGGTCCCCGGCATCAGTACATATCCTTCGATATCGACGGTGTCGTTCGTTGAATTATACAGTTCAACCCATTCCTTCCCTCCGTCATCACCTTCAGGATTGGATTCGAACTCGTTTATCAATACACCGAATTCCACCGGCGAATTATACTTCAGTTCCAATCCTGCATCCAGACTGCCTTTCATCCCGGGGATAGGTACGGGGATCGACGACAGCATCGATGCGATCCCCGGCGGCAGCACCTCGGACAATCGGAGATCGATCATATCATACTGCACCATTTCCGGTAACGTTACCCTGAAATCTATCCCGCGGATGCATCCGCTTATTTCAACGAGATGCTTGCGGATCTTCATCAGCGGATCTATGGACACGGATATCTCGGTCCCGCCAGAGGAATATGACGCCGAACCAGAGAGGAATATCTCTCCTTTCTCTGTCTTCTTGATCGTGAGCGACCCTCCTATTACGGTTGAACCGGTCTTTTTGAACAAAGATATCTTGAGATTCGCTTTGTTGTTGAATATAATATCCTTGACATTCGCAGTTATTTGCAGTTCGAACTCATAGTATGAGATGATGATATCCACTTTCCCGTCCGGCGTGAATGTTTTAATGAATATCTCAAGTCCTTCAAATAATTTGATCAGTACCGCTTCTGCCACGGCATGCATCACCTCCAGGAAATTCGATACCGCGGAGAGGATCTTCTCTGCCACTTCGGTCATGTACTCAGATATCTCTATCAGCGCCGTACCGAACACGACTGACAGTACGCTCATCATCCTGTACAGTTCCCTTAATGGTCCGAGGATCGGTTCCAGCATCTCCAGAATATACTTCCAGACCTTGTCCATCATTGCTCCGATGTCATCAGCAATGGTCCAGCTCGTTTCATAATCGACATTAGAAAGCGGCCATCCGCTTATTGCCGATACAGTGATGTTTGAATCCACAGTCACGGTGTCAGATATCTCCGCTCCTTTCTGTCCGATCATTTCCGAGAACTCTGATGATGAGGATACGAACAATTCTATCTCTGCGTCGATCTTTACGTCGAATGTTAAAGAATACGGTGCCGCAAGACCGTTCACATCGGTGTAATGCACCGCCTTTCCCATCTTTACTTGAATGCTGACGTCTTCTGTTCTCGATACCGTTATCTTCTCTTTGTGAGTATTTCCTTTGTTATCTGCCAGCAGGAAATGATCCGTTCCGGGAAGATGCTGTACGCCTGAAACGGAATTCATTTCGATGTTCTTCCTCATCTCTTCGATCAGTAACCTCATCCTCTTTTCCACAGCAGGATAGAGATCCAACAGCAGCAGACCTTTTGCAGCTATGTCAGAAAAGACCGCCATCGCCAATGCTCCTTTTTTCTTCACATTGTCGAGAACGCCCTGATACAACACCATTCGTTCATCTGCCCGTTCTTTGTACTCGCGCACAATGTCATTGATCTCATCCGAATTCATCAGTGATGATGCGACACGCCCGGAAAATCCCGGATCCAGTATCGTTCCGTACATTTCCTTGAGCTGACCTGATATCTGTTTTTCCAATTGGATCCGGATGTCGTTCCTTATACTCTCTTCCGTTTTGAATAATCTGTTCCGGTCCTTCGACATCTCGTCGAACATGTATGCGAACATCGGATCGGTGAATGCCGCATCCCCGAGTCTTCCGTTCTCGTGCATGTGTTTCACGATGCTGTCAAGTTCCCTGTTCATCGCTGAGCTCATAGCGTCAGTCAAAGAATTGAGGTCATGTTTGTCAATGCCGATGCGGATCGTTCCCATATTATAGGATTCTGCGATCTTCAGGCTCATTCCTTTGAGGAAACTCCGCATGGCCTCTTCGATCCATCTGGTCTCGTGGCGATAGTTTTCCATGAACCTGTGCCACCCTCCCCATTTTGAGATATCTGTCCTTTCAACGGAAACGTTAAGTTCCATTGACGGTACCAATATCTGTGTCTGGCCCGATGGCATTTCAGCGTAATGAATAGAACTTTCCGAAACCAGTGTCGTTGATATTCCGGGAATGTAACGGTACTCGTTCTCTTTCAGACCTGCATCCTTCATCACGTCCTCGTAGAACCTCCATGCCGCTGCGGTCTGATCGTCCTTACCTTTGATCGCATTCATCAAACCTCTTACGGCGCTTGACAGCTTATCGGCAATATTCGCCAGTTCATCGATTATCTTTTCAAAGAAATCTATGAGCTTATCTATCATCAGATAGTCAAACCATTTCAATGTCAGTTCGTCTATCAGGGACATCATCGATTGTGCGAACACCGCTTCCATGTCCACTTCAATATACTCCTGATCTGCAAGAAAATGCTCTGCGGGATCTATGTATTCTCTTCCTGCCCAATCCGTTCCGTCGGAAGTGTTCCTGAAACATATCGTCTCTATCACTGCGAGAGAAGAGTCGAATGCTTTCCTTACATCGTGTGCAGTGAGTATCTTATCTGTTGACATACGGCCTGCCTCATACATACCGTAACCCTGCATCACCCTGTACTGTGCCAGCGATGTCAATTGATAGGATATCATCTGACTCAGTAACGACATTTCCCCGCCTGTCGACATTTCAAAAAGTGATATGTTCTCCAACAGGAACGGTAACGTTGCGGTACTGTCCGCTGACACGGGAATTTCTTTTTCCGCGCTTCCCGAACCTGATGACACGGTCACGTACACTGCACCGGCTGCACGCAGGTACGTAGGCATGACCGCTTCTTTTTCAGTCAGCTTCAGCGACCCTATGCTTAATGAAATATCGTGATCCTTCAGACGTGCCGTTACGATCCCGTCGCTCATGGGAAAGTGACCTCGCATCCAACGTTCTGCCCTTTCGTCGAATACTTCCGAGCATCCTATCAGCCCGTTCGGAATATTCTCAAGGCTTATGGCTGCAACGATCTCTCCCATTCCCCGATTCATTTCGTTCCTGAAGGCTTCGACAGAACTGTCGAACTTCTCCAGATCCTTGGATATATTTTCTACATTATCGGAATTCCTTTCAGTATGTGCTGCCACCACAGCATACATCCCTGATATCAGAAGTATCGTGACCGCGATCAGAGCGAACGGCATGTTAGCTCTTTCAGAACGTCTCAGACGTTTTATCCCCATGAACTCAACAAGTTCCCGGAAGACTAATAAAAGGGAATATTACAGTTAGTATAACTCAGAACTTATCTTTCAGGGTCGCCTGGAATCTGTGGACCTCGTTCTTTATGTGCGTCGGATATTTGCTGTTCACGCACGCTAAGCAAAGATCGGTCTCAGGCATTCCCATTGCTTCCACGAGACCTTTGATACTTATGTAACCGAGACTGTCAGCGCCTATTTCCCTGGCGATCTCTTCGACCTTGAACTTGTTGGCAATGAACTGGTCCCTTGATTTCATGTCCACTCCGTAGTAACACGGTGCGATAACAGGAGGACACCCGATACGGACGTGAACTTCTTTCGCCCCGGCATCCCTTAACATCTTTGTGAGTTTCAGGAGAGTCGTTCCCCTTACGATGCTGTCGTCAACGATCAATACCCTTTTGCCGTTGACTGTTGACTTGATGGGATTCATTTTCATCGATACCGCATCTTCCCTCTGCTTCTGATCCGGTAAGATGAACGTTCTTTCGACGAAACGGTTCTTCATGAACCCTTCTTCGTATGGTACCCCTGAACCTATCGCATATCCCAACGCATGTGCCCTTCCCGAGTCAGGAACGGGCATTACGACATCTACTTCAGCGGGACATTCCTTCGCAAGTATTATCCCGACCGTTTTTCTGACATCGTACACTTCCCTTCCGTCCATTACCGAGTCCGGACGTGCGAAGTATATCCATTCGAACATGCAATGGGCTTTAGGAGATATTCCTGTGAACGGGTGTATCGTGAAACTGTCCGGTTTGATCTCTACTATTTCCCCGGGTTCGACATCACGTACGAATTCTCCGCGCAACGCGTCTATCGCAGTGCTTTCCGATACCACTATGTATCCATCTGAAAGTTTTCCGATACAAAGAGGTCTGAAACCATAGGGATCACGAACACCGAACAGACGGTCATTGATCATTATCGCTAACGAGAATGCACCTTCCATCTCAGCCATCATGTTCTTTATCGACCTTATGGGATCCCTCGTAGCGGAAAGATGCTTTGCTAAGACCCTTGACAAGAGTTCTGAGTCGGAATCCGTAAGGAAGGACCAGCCTTTTTCCTGGTAGTCCTTTTTCAGGTCTGAAAAATTGGTTATGTCACCGTTGTGCGCTATGACAATGGTGCCGGTGTTGGTCTGAACTTCCATGGGCTGTGCATTCACGGCTCCCTTCGAACCGGTCGTAGAATAACGTACATGTCCGATACCGCACTTCCCGTGCAGACCTTCCATGTTCTTTTCGTTCAATGCAGCCTGTACAAGTCCGTTGTCCTTAACGGTCTGTATGAACGATCCGTTATGAACTGCTATGCCCGCAGACTCCTGTCCGCGGTGCTGAATGATCCTAAGGGCCTTATGAATGGACATGACGGCGTCGGTTTGCGAAGAAATGCCCACGACGCCACAACTGTGTTTTGGCCCCGTCATTGCCACACCTTAGTTGTGCGGTTTTGCCCAGGTGTATGACCTTGTCTTCGCAGTTCTGCCGTATCCGCATGAAGCGCAGGCACCCTTCCTTACGTGGAATGCGTGCTTTCCGCATCTGCGGCACGGGATGTGCGTCTTGTACTTGTTGTGTCTTCCCTGTGCAGGTGTACCGGTTCCCATTGTGAATCTCTCCTTAAGGTGATATGTATATTACGTTGTCTCCGCGGACGATCGCAAGGCTCAATTTTCTGACGGTCTCGCCGTTTATCCTCTCTTCGGCGTTCTTGAGAACGATGTTC
>JGI994J12354_10001689_pt1 | contig 22259 bp, 19 predicted proteins | sample IntmicLarv3ML3BL_FD_12354 | JGI IMG/M metagenome (IMG submission 12354) | reverse complement strand
CAAGTTCACCTAAGTGTTTCTCGCCTAAAGACAACAATTCCGGCACTGTGAGCGAGGCTTGCTTGGTTGGCGAACATCCCACAAATATCAATAACACAATTATAATTTGAAGAAAATAATTCCTCATTTTAAGTCACCACCATATTCAGTTTTAAAAGCATTTATTGAAACTTACAAAAAATATTTTCTAGTTTGTCGCTTTCATCAAATGTAGCATAAATTACTGCATTGTTAACTTGAACACTTATAGATTCGCCAAGACCTACTTCTGAAATACCATCTATCATAAAATAATTTTTAAATTCTTCAAATGAGATTTCATTTAATCCTCTGAATGTTCCGCCTAAGTCAAATGCCAAGAAAGTATTCTCCTCTGAGAAATAAATGGCATACGGTTCATCGATATATTTCTTTATTTTAAACGCCGTACTTCCATAAGCATAAATCCCAGTATCTTCAAAAATATCCGAATTAAATACATCTCCATTTTTAAAACCAAGTATTTTATCAACGTTTCCCGTTTTGAGAGCTTCTAAAATATCAAAAGGATAATTTCCTTGAATATCCAAAAATGTTTCACTTTCATTTCTTAAAGAGATATTCAAGTCTTCATCAAGAGAGATATTCAAATTTTCTCGATCTGAAACAAGAGTCAAGATCTCGTTTATATCCTTAAATTCAATATCAATAGGCTCTTCAATATATTCGTCTGCTTCATTCTTTGATAATTCAAAGACCTCGCCTGTTTTATATAATGTATATTCCTCGATATTGTAATTTAATTGCATACTAAAAAGTTCTTTTAATTTAAAATCTTCCAATACCCAAAAATTAGAATCAATGCCAGCTGAAGTTACTCGACTAAATGAAAATTCAAGGGCATTGTATTTTTCTGAATATCTTAAATCGTAAAAATGCATTATAGAGTCAATCAATACAATTTCATTTTTCAAAGTATCATAAGAAAATACGCAATCTATAAAGGCTTTTGCGGAACTCGTATATTCCATATTAAGAATTAATTCCGGAATATCATTTTTATCAATATCTAATAATGCATACTTAGCAACCTGAGATACAGCCGGGTCATCTAGGAAATCCGCGAAACTTTCAGAATGCTCAATTTGCTCGATATATTTTCGTTGTACAATAAAATCCTCAAAAATTTTTTTAACATCATCTGAAGACGCTGTGTCATTATTATTTGCTTCAAGCACTTCTCTAAGTCTTTCTACACCTATTGAATTGTAACCCTTTTGCAAAAGTTCTATTGCTAAATCAAGTTCTCCGTTATGGATAAGTTTATCTGATAATTTTACATAAGCATCAATAATTTCTAAACTTTGTGTCTGTTCATATCCACGGCTAAGAGCATCGTTTGCACTATCAATATCTGTATCACCAAGTCTGCTGATATACGTTTCTGCCAAACCGATGTAAGCAGCGGTACTCTTTGGCTCAATCTCAATCGCCTTATTAAATGCAACAATAGCTTCTTCATATTCCATATCAAGGAGAAATTTCTCGCCTAAACTAAGTTGTTTCTCATATGAATCAAACATATTTTTAGAGTTTACATAAATAAATGCAACAATACAAAGTAGTGTTGCAAATATAAATATCAAAATCTTTTTGCTCAATATTAACCCCCCATTTTTATTTAGAATTTTATCACTTTGCTAAACTAATTTGTAATTATTTTAACCCCTTGCCATATTCATTATTAAAGGCTGAAACTATCTTATTTCTGTTTCTTTTTAAAACAATCGATATAATTATTGCGCTAATAACCGTAACAATTGCACCCACTATTCCGCCATAAAACATTATCGTTCCAAGTGACCATTCCATATCAAAAATCCCCCTTACTCAATCCAACCATTTTGTTGAAGTTCGTTTATAAATTCACCCAGTTGCAATATTTCCGTGTCATCAACTTCGCATAAATTAATTGCTTGCTCATAATATTGAATTACTTCCATATAATCACGATTTTCATTTTCATTTTTTGATTGTTCTTCCAAAACAAGAAAAGCTAATCTCATTGAAGGACGATAATCATTAGGATATAATTCTGCCAGTTCGTTATAGACTGCTCTCGCATTATCATATTCACCGACTTGTTGATAAAGAAGTCCTATGTTTTGCCTTGTTTGGTAACTGACATTCCCACTTTGAAGAATATCTTCAAACAACTCTATCGCCTCATCGTATTCCTTATTTCTGACTAAAGCATCCGCAAGCCGCTCTTTCAAAACAAGAGAATAATTAGTCGGAAGAATTTGCAGAGCCTCGCGTAACAATACAATTTCATCATTAATTAATTCGGGAGTTTTTCGGTATGCTTTATCGCAAACAAGATACGCCCTGTTTTGTATATATAAATCATCAGTCGAACTTATAACTTCCTTAAAAAAATTGATGGAATCTTCATTATTGCCCTTTGCAAAAGCAATTTCTCCTCTCAATAAAGTTATAGAATCTTCACCAATGCCTCTATCATGAATGTTATTTAACAACTCCTCTGATTTGTCAATATATCCGCAACGCGCCAATGCAATTGCATAATCACGATATATTTCGGGATTCTCAGTATTAATTTTGATTGCTTCTTCATAGGCTGAGAGTGCGTTAATATATTCCTCTGACTCAAAATAGACATTTCCCAATATATAATAAATATTTCCGATACTCTTTATATCTGCTTCATCGTGGGTATAGGCAGATAATTTTGCCATAACTACATCTATATAGGCAATGCACTCTTCATAACTGCCGGAATTAAATAGTTTTAAAGCCTGTTCTCGATAGGCACTTGGTTTTTCCGGAAATAATTCTATTGCTTGCTCATAAGATAAATCGTTACTTGCAATTTCAAGTACAAGATTATTATAATTTTCTATTTTTTCATATCCTAATCGTCTAAATCCTAAAACGGTTAATGTAACGAATCCAATCAAGAAACCGGTTAATATGATAGACGAAATTGTGGATTTAATGCGATAATTTTTCCAACGTTTATCTAATTCGTGTATATTGGCAATAACATCAGTCAATATATCAGCTGATGAAAAACGCTCTTCTGAATTAATCATCATTGATTTTTCTATTATGTATGTAATTCCTTCGCTGAAACGCCCCAGTTTAGATAATGCCGCAATTTCCTCTGCTCGTTCAGATGGATATTTGTTTGTAAGCAGATGATACATTGTTGCTCCCAAACTATAAATATCAGAAAGATACCAATCAACTCTGTCAATTGATTGTGCGATTAATTCTGTTCTTTGCGCGTCTGTATCTTGTTCCGTTAACTTTATCGTTTGGCTATCGTTTATAAATTCGGTTTTTTCATCATCGTTGAAAATTTCTGTCTCCGTAAGAAGTTCTGTTTCCTCAAGAAGTTCAGTTTTTTCATCATCAAAAGTATGGTGGCTACTGCCTGAATCAGTATAACTTCTTTTAAAACTTTCATAGATTTTATATTGCTCCGGTGAAGCATATCCCAAGCTACGGCTAATAAGATTTACATCATTTCCGCTAACCAGAGCAGCATTAAAATCTATTAAACACACATCTCCATTCGGTGTGAGCATTATATTTGCAGGTTTTATATCTCGATGACAAACGTTTTGTTTGTGAATCGATTTCAAAGCTGATGCAAGTTGAGCATACCATTTAATTACTTGTTGTTGTGAAAATTTTTGTTTACGTTTGAGCAATTTATCAAGACTATCACCCTCAATAAACTCTATCACAGTAAAAATCCGCTCCCCCTCTGTAATAAAATCGAATACTTGAGGAAGAAACTCGCTCTTAACGTTTTTAAGGGCTTCAACCTCATTTCGTTGAGTTTCCAAATCATTTGCAGAGCCTCTTTTGAGTTCTTTAATAACAACATATTTTTGTAAGCGCGAATGCCATGCTTTATATACAACACCGCCTCCACCCGAACCGAGTTCTGACTCAATACGATAAGTAGTATCAGAAAGAATAGGGAAAGAATTCATTAATAAACCTCTTTTCATTGTTGATAATTGCAAAATCATTTTTATACTTCAAACAGTTCTCGAAGAACTCACCAATAAAGATGTTTGGGAAGTCTGTTTGCTTCCTCATATACATCTTCTTGTGCAGATTGATATTCATTAGCACAAGCATCAAGTCTTGAACTGAAACCTTCCAGAGATTTTCGGAATTGTATGGTTACAGAATCATCAGCATCTACACCTTCCCATTTTTTGCCGAATTCTCGCGCATCTTCTCCTAACCAGCCATTCGAGAGCATTGACTTTATTTCGCCATCAGCAATGCGCATTTCGCTATCTTGAGTGGAACAATATGTTAATATAGCTGCTGCAACATTACGTATAACTGCATGATTCACTTCAATTAACGCCATATTTTACACCTCACTTAAATTGGTCCGATAATTTTGCATTAACGGTTTCTGCTTCAATATACCCAGGGTTAATCTGTTTTTCAAGTATATTAACATAATTACAAATGACAAGCGAGCGCACCTCATTGCCTTTAAGTAATTCTCGCATTGCAATTTGTGCAGCATCACCGGAAGAACTTTTCCAGTTAGATTCAAGTTGCTTTGATTTATTTGCAAGTTCACCAAGCGCTCTGTCAATATTGTCATTCACCGTACGAAGTCTATTCTTTGCATAATCTACGTCGTCAGTATTAATTACTTGTTTTGACATTTAATTACCCTCCTAAGTTATTTATAAACTCTGCAATTTTGTTATAATCCACATTATTAAGTCTTCTTAACACTCCGTCATATTTGTCAGCTATTTTATCAATACAATTTCCGCATAAATCTTCTCCGATTCCCGTGAAATCCTGTCTGACACCCCACTCGATATCCCGAAGTTCGTTTATTATGGACTGTAATTCTCTTCTACAGTCATCTAAATTTGCCATTTATTCAACCTCCTATATGTCCGTTAGCTTTATTGTCCGCTGTTTCAATTCGACTCGCTGTATTATTTAGATAAGATGTTACCTGCTTTAAAGTAGGACTTCCGCTCGTAATTAAATTTGCCACTAAAATATCCCAAAGGTCGAGCAAACCTACTTGCGAATAAAGCCCTCTCAAATCGCCATCAAGATATTTCAATCGCCTATTTACATTATCCACGCGCGTTGCATACTCACGAAGTTTATCCGTATCGGCTTTGAAGTAGGGATTTGCCTCTGCATAACGCGCACCTTCATTAAATATATCCTTAAGCCATTGTTTAAACTCATTTAAAAGTTCCTTTACATAATGTAACGCTTGAATAATAGATTCAACCACTTCTTTAAGTCCGCTTATAATATGAATAAGAGCATCAATTATCACAATTATTGCTAAGATATTAATTAATACTTCAGCCATTAGAAAGATTACTACTCCACATAAAAGGACAAGACCGACAAATGCAACCGGATTTTCAGCAATCCAAGCCTTTATCTTTTCGTCTACACCCAATTCATCAAGAATTGTGAGGATATTTTCCGGGTCGTGCAATGCAGTTTCCCAAATAAATGGAAGCATTGCTATAATATCAACATTACCAAAATCCAGTTTAATTTCTCCATTCTCCATTGTAATAATTTGGGCAAGCCCTTCTAATGCTTTTTCTCTGGCTTCGGGAGGAAGCTTATTGAAGTCGATAATGATTTTAGCAATATTGGAAGCCCTTGGTTCTTCGATTCCTAATTCAATGAGTACTGGGATAATCATATCAGGATTCTTATCCATTAATTTCACTATCATTGGAATTAATGTCCTCTTAAAGTCTTCTAAGTCCTGCTCTGTAATATCCGCCCCAATGTCTGGACCGAGATATTCTTCTGCAAATAACATTGCTAATTTCGCTGTTCGTTCTCTTTGTTCTTCCGGTAAATCATTTATTTCTTTAACTACTTCTTTTACAAATTTACGAAACTCACTTTCTTCTCCATAGTCATTCAATTTGCCATTTTCATCTATCATCCAATCCGCAGCATGATAAACAAACATGACGTTATCATTCTCGTCTTTTTTGGGTGTTTTTATATAGCGCACTTGACCATCGGGAACAATTTGTTCTTGACCTTGACAACTAACATAGTCTGACTCCCCATTGTAAGCCCAAATTTTGTTACGTTGCATTTCGTAATAAGCTTCACCATACTTTTTTTTAGACTCTTCAACAAATTCACTAGAGAAACCGGGTCCATCAAGTTCCACGCAATTAGATATATAATCTCCGTATTCAGAGCGTATGGTCACAAACTGTGCATTATTACCACCTTGTGAATGTCCAGTTACATAAAGATTTCCCTTAGATTTGCCTTCATAGCGTTCTTTGATGATTTCATCGAAGTATGAAAGAGCCCAATCTTGAATATCAGAAGGCTTGCCTCCGTATGCCGCAGTATTTTCATCCCAAAAACCATCTCCTGTCCCATTAAAATGAAAATAAATATTACCATGAATATCCTCAACCACTATCGCTTTAGGATAAAGTTTACCGTTAGCATGTTCATATTTGCCAACACCTATGACTGTGAATTCATCGCCAAACTGATTTTTGTATGAATCTCCATTATTAAGATTACTTATAGCGCCAAAATCCACTTCCAACTTAGCAGCCGTATTTGCTATATCATGCGGGGTCATACCTTACTCCTTTCCAAGCCACTTTACTTGAATACTATCATCAATATTTGTTATCTTTGCACAATGTATAAATTTATCAGAACTTACATGCTTATTAAGAGAGTCTCTATCAAATGTGCCATAAACGCTATCATCTACAACTACTATAGTAAAATAATACTGTTTTACCTGTTCTGCAATAAGTTCAGCCACTTTTCTTGCTTGTTCCTCAGAAGAAAAATCACTCTCTTTTATTTCAATCATAATAACAAAAGGTTCTTGTGTATTTTCAAGAAAATCATTAAAGGTTGCATCTGATGATAAATCAGGTGATAATACGCTTTCGCTAACCTCGTAAAAAACTGTTGCTGATTCAAATTCTGAAACAGCACAATCTTGAATAAAATCTATAGTTGCATTTCGATATTTTACAGCAATAAAATTGTCCATATATATTTTATCATTTTGTTTATAGTTTTCTATTTGCACAAGGATATCTTGATTAGGTTGGCTTGCACAAGATACAAGTAATTCATGTGTGCCTGATAAACTATTTCCCCAAGGCGCAACGTACTCAAACTCCTCGCCATACTTTTTTTCCATATATTCCAAAGCTGATTCTGTTATGCTTTGTTTATTTTCATCTTTCTTCATTTGGCCGCAACCTCCTAGTAGTAATAAAGCAAATAAAATTGCCGGAACAAATATTTTTTTCATTTCTTCCTCCTATGCCCTTGCTAAAAATAGCAAGGGCGCGATTTGCCTAATACATATTATTTAAACGCATCAGCAATTTGAGTGTTGACTTGTTCAGTTTGCTCATACTGAGCCGCTACATTATCACGTAAAAATTTAACATATTGCTCAAGTACCTCATAATATGTTTGGAAAAAACTTGTTGCAAATGAATCATAAGATGCTTTTGTCTCATCAGCTGCCTTGCCTGTCCAGTAAGATGAAAGACTATCAACGGTCGATTTACTGTCTTCAAGCAATTGTCTAAGTTGTTCGTTATCACTTGTAATCTGTCCCGCGATAGCCAAAACTTGTTCGGTATCCAGGGTCATTCCTGTCATTGCCATTTAAATTCCCTCCTAGTTTTGTAATTGTTTTACACCGACAACGTTATTATCACGTGTGTCTTCATAGTTCTTTGCTTGTTGCTCTAAGGCTTTCGCGGCTTGTTCAAGATGGTCTGCCATAGCTTTTAATTCATCACAAAATCCATTGATTTGGTCAACAAAAGCAAGATTATCCGCAGCTTTCCAAGCTTCGCCCATTGTGCTCGCCGTGTTTATTAAACGAGTATGCACAGTAGTATATTCACCGGCTAATTGAGTGAATTTTTGAGACGCTTTGTGTAATTCGGGTGGGTCTACAACTAATTTCATTTTTGTTCCTCCTTATAAAATTAATTTATATATAATGCCTAAGCACCATATTTCATATAAGAATGAGTTCAGAAGAATTACGAATCCCTGAATCATATACAGTATTGTTTTGATTTAGCGGTTCACCATTATTGGCGTTTAGTAACACAGTGCCTTTTGTTCCTTTATAACTTCCCTCAGATAAAGACTCCGCTATATCAATAAGTAAAAGCGTTACTTCTCCTATTTGTTTGTTTGCCGGCAGATAGGCATCGTAATGTTTTCCGATTGCCGGCACATATATATCAACAAGATATTTTTTCATTCTACCGTCTCCTTATTATTGTAAGAGTTTTACAAGAGTCGCTGTTGCATTGTTTATAACAAATCCAAAATCGGAATCAATATCTGCACTTGCGCTTGAAGGTCTTTTGTTTATTGTTAAACGATATTGGGAAGTAACTCCGCTACCTATCCAAATTCCGTTGTTACCACTGATATGTGTTTTATACCAACTTTCACTTATAAAAGGATTGAGTAAATTTATACTTTCAGCAATTATAAAATGCACGTTGTATATTTTGTTACATTTATCCATAGCAACATACAATCTGTTCAAAGGAGTATCGTCATCAGCTTGTTTCTTTTCATTTTCCAAAGGTTTATAGTTTTCAAGCATATTTTTAAGTAACGACATCGATTGAATGATTACAAATATATGATTAAATTGTGGCGCTGGCTCACCGACTGAAATCTTATCCTTATACTCATTATTACGAGTTAATACAATATTGAAAATACCATGAACTGCTTTTAAGCACCCATCTATATCGTTAAATATTCTCATATTCTCAATATCAAAAGGTTTTTGAGTTCTCGTCGGAGAAATCAATATTGTCTCTGCTCCAAGATTTTTAGCTGTTAATAAAGCAATCGAATCCGTAAACTCTCGCCATTCTTGATTTGTCGATAATACTAAATTAACTGTACTCTCAGCGAAATTATAGTATGCTATTTCCAAAGTTTCCTTTTCAACTCCGATTGGAACTTTGCTAAAATTATTTTTTTCTATATAAGGCAATAAAAATTGTTCCGTTACTTTTTCAGGCAATATAGGAACGCTTATAGCTTTTGTTCCTGCATGTTTTGAAGCTGTTTGTTCTGCGAAATTGCGAATAAACATATATGAAGATTCCTCTTTGGTAATACTTGCAATCTGAAACTCAAGAACAGTATCTTTATCTCTGCGGAATAAACCTCTGCCCTTAAATTTTTCAGGGAATAGGCCGTTAGTTTTACCAACTATTGTGGAGTAATCATCTGCACTGTTTAACTGCAAACAATATAACTGTTTAAAGTTTTGTCGCAAACTAAACTTCACGTTGTTCACGCCTGCACAAGTCAATACAAAATAGATACCGTATTTTGTTCCTTCACGAGTTAAGTAACTGATTTCGCCCGACTTTTCTTCAAAAAGTTCAGAGAATATAGCGTAATTATTAATTACCACAATTATATTAGGTTCCGGTGTTTCCGCTTTTTTATTATATTGAAACATATCACCGCCGAATTGAGAAAGCAGTTTTTTACGTGCACCAAGCTTGCCTAACAGTAATTTAAAAAGATTATTAACTTTTTCCGTTTCGTAAGAAAAAATAACGTCTCCCACATGAGGAGATTTAGAAAATGAGTTTAATGTCTCTGCTCCAAAATCTAAAATATATATATTCACCTCTTGCGGTGTATGCTCTTTCATAAGTGAATAGCACATGGCTTCAAGAAACATTTCTTTTCCGTTGCCTGCCGAACCATACATTACAACATTTCCCTCTTCGGTAATAGGAATATGAAATATGTCTTGTGATTGGTGAGTTGGGTCGTCAATTTCACCGACTATCGGATTAAGAATAAATTCTTTTGCTTTTTGTTTATTATATTTTTCAGCAAGTTCATCAACATAAATTTTAGATGGTATCGGGTCAAGCCACATTTTCCATCTCTTTATTTTTTCTTCTTCACAAACTTTGCTTATATATTTTGTAAGAACATCTAATTGTTTCGGTGGGTCTTTTATCAGTGCAAATCTATTTGTATTTGCTTCCGCAATCATTCGTCCGTTTGTATTAATTACACTTACCGCGTCATCTCTATCCTTAATAGTTCTTACAGATGGATAATATGGAGCTCCTGCCCATGCAGATTGTCCGAGTTCAAAAAGTTCGTTATATCCGACTTGCAAATAAAATCTTCCTGTATCTACAAGGTTTGCCGCTTCCGGTCGTCCAAGCATTTCCATACTATCGCCACCGTCTTGCACTTTTAAACACACACGAAATCGGCTGTTACTGCGAATTTGGTCATCTACAACGCCACCCGGTTTTTGTGTGGCAAGTATCAAATGAACACCTAAACTTCGCCCAATACGAGCCGTACTTGTCAACTCAGTCATAAATTCCGGCTGTTCTTTCTTTAACTCTGCAAACTCATCAGAAATAATGAACAAATGAGGTAACGGTTCACTAACTTTACCGAGCCTGTATAATTTCTGATATTTATAAATATCAATATTACTAATGTTGTGCTGTTGTGAAGTATCGTGGAAAATACGCTCACGACGATGCAACTCACTTCTCATAGATGCAAGCGAGCGTGTTATTTCATTACCATCGAGATTTGTTATTACTCCTGCCGTATGTGGAATATTTTCAAAAGATTTCGCCATTCCCCCACCCTTATAGTCAATTAATATGAAAGCAACTTCATAAGGATGAAAATATACTGCCATTGAGAGAATATAAGCAATGATAAATTCACTTTTTCCAGAGCCGGTCATACCTGCTACAAGACCATGCGGGCCGTGCATATTTTCATGCAAATCAAGTTTAAAAGCCTCTCCATATTTATCCACACCAATAGTTGCTGATAGTGATTTTGTAGGGTCATTTGCAGACCAATTATTTATAATATTTAAATGCTGAATCATTCCTATGTCAAGCATTTCAAAAAATGTATATTTTTTCGGTAATGAAAAATTTGTAGCACTAATTTCAACGAAAGTATTTGCGATAACCTTTGTAACTTCTTTCATATCAAGGTGTCGAGCGTCTATGTTAAAAGAAAGCGGAGGTTCACTCACATCATCAATAAAGGTCAAACTGCCTGTTGTATCAGCACATAATTTAATTACAGCAGAAGATTCTTTAGGCAAATCTTTTAATCTTTCAAACATTGAAATGACTGAAAATTTCAAATTCTTTTTATGTTTAAGAATCCGTTGTATGCAGTCTGTTTTAGTTGCAAGTTCCTTATCCAAGCATATGACCACAAAATATGGTGCTTCGTCCTCAAGTTTGCTGTCACTGATATCTTTACGATATTCAATGATAACATCAAGAGAGGAAGAAAGTTCTTTCGCTTCATCCGAATTAGTTGCAATATAACGAACAGTACGCTCATCGTTCATTGAATGAGGAAGCCAACGTGCAAAAGAAAATTGATTTTCATCGTTTTCATCATAAATCAAAACTAGTTTCACTTCATCATAACTATGTAACGTAACTATTTGTAAAATAAGATTCTTCGCATACAAAAATAAATAGTCGCGAGTGGAGTATATACCACTAACAAATCTATCCACAAGAGATAAACATATCGGAACATCTCGAAGATAGCGTTTTTCTTCACCGAATTTATACATTGCTTCCATTAAATTATCCTGTTCCACCGTAAATCTACGTTCGGAATATTGAATTTTAGCTTTAATCGGTAAATTACCAAAACCGAGTCTCAAAGAGAGAAAGTCGGAATGTTTTGGTGTACGCTCCCATATTTGCGGTTCTTGAGCAAGTACTTTATTTACATAGATTTCCGTTTTTAAATCATTAGCTCTCAAGATTTGTTCTTGTCGTGCTGTTTCACGAGCGAGAACCTCTTGCATTTGAATTAGATAGTCGTTATAAGTTTCTTGTCTTCGTTCTTCTTTACGTTTGCGTAGCCTGCGCTGAAAAGTTTTTGTGATAAGAGGCCACATTAATGTACTTAATAACATACTGATACTCATCACAATTGACGGTGTCGCGGCTGAAATATTGCCGCGTTCAATCGCACTTGTAACCGCAAAAGCCCCACTTGCCACAGATGCCATTCCCATAGTTAATGACGGCCCTACTAACATAATCAACGGAACCTCATCATTGTTTTGTTTTGCAGGCGGAGGATCCAACTTGAATTCTAAAATATCTACATCATTTTTAAATCGAGGGGCGCGATAATAATAATCATCTTGAATATCCTCATAGTCATCAAAATCATCAAAATTTGAAAAGTCAAAATTTTCTTTCAGTTGGTTGGAATATTTACGTAAGTCACCACTGTTAACTTGAACGTTTCCATCCGGGTTATTTATAAATAAAAAATTATTGGTAACTATAATCTGTAAACCCATTATGTATATAACATCACCGATATTTAATTGCGCTTGATTTACTGATTTTCCGTTAACATAAGTGCCATTCGTACTTCCTAAATCTCTCAAATTTATACTTTGTTTTGAAATAGTTAACTCAGCGTGCTCATTTGAAGTAAAATTATTTAAGTAAAAAATATTGTTATTCGATTTACGCCCAATTGTAAGCGTTAGCAGTTGTTTTGTGAGTTCATAGGCAAAATAAGTTTTTCGGTCTTCACTGAGAGGTTCTGCATATATAACATATCTTATTTTGCTTTCTTCGTCTTGAATGGTATATAATTGAACAGTTTCAATGCTTACCTTTGGAAGTATATTGTTGTTCTTATCAATTATTTTAAAATTACGATTTGATTTAAGAACCCAATGAGAAACGTCTTCGGATTCTATAGCCTGCACAGCTTCAATTTCAACAATATTTATATTTTTACCTTTATTGTTTTTAGCGCGCATCCAATAGTGACCGATACATTTATCAGGTAATACTAAACTACTGAATTCCTGTCTTGATAGAAGAGTCAGTTTCATGTTTTCACCATTCTTTCAGTTTTTATAAAGACAATAAATCTTTAGAATAGGGATTCTGTCTTTTGGATATCATAATTACTGTTAGTTCTTGGGTGCGAATTGTCTATTTGTATATAATCAACATATAACTTTTCACGTCCCAACTTCAATGTATCTCCTGATTGCAACAATGCACTTTCCAGAACATTATTACCATTCAAAATAGTTTTATTAGTCGAACTCAAATTTACAATATAAACATTTCTGTCTCGAATTATTATTTTGCACTGGTCTCTCGCAACGCTTTTATCATTAAGTTTTACAGAACAATGACTTGAGCGACCGATTAATAATTCTCCGACAATCGGAAGTATCCAAGTTTTATCCCTATCATTAGGATTAGTTAACTTAATAGTAAAATTAATGCCTGCTGAAGTATCGCTTATCATTTCCGTTTCTTCCCCATCATTATCGGGATTAATCAATATTTCTTCCTCAAGATTTGATGTTTTTTTGCTATTTTTCTTAAGCAAAATAATAACAACAGTCATGAATATAAATAAAACCACGCCAGAAACAATCATAAGATTTATTTTAGGTTCATCTTCAAGGTCTGAAACCTCCTCCTGAATTGGTTCAGAAATTTGAGTAGGCGGAGGTGTTTCTACTATCGGTGCTTCTTCTTGTACTTTCTGAACAGGAGAGCCAAATACAGGTATTTTAACATCTATACTCAAACTGTGTGCCCCACTACTGATATCAACTTGACGAGTAGTTCCATCAAGCAAATCATCTGGTAATTTCACGGAAAAATAAGACTCTTTTCTTTTTCCAAGTGCTTCTGCAAGTGCGGTGATATCGACTTCCGGCATAAGCGAATGATATTCACCACCGCTTATACGAACTATAGCCGCTAATTCTTTATTTTCTTCAACCACTTCTTTATCAACATCAACTGCATCAACAGGATACTTTTTATTTTGAAGTTTAAGAAATAATTCTTCTTTTGTAACTCCGCTAGCCGTTTCATCAACGCCATCGGTGATTATAATAGTCCGATAAAATGTCGGCTTATTTTCGATTGGAACTATATCTGGAATTGTATTATAAACCGCATCATAGATTTTAGTTTGACTGCCGTCAAATACAATTTTATCGATTGCGACAGAAAGGTCATATCTGTCAGCGGTAAAATCTTGAATCACAACAAGTTCGTTCCCAAAAGTGACCAATTTAATTTCTTCGTTAACAGGCTTAATCTCTATCAACTTTTTTAAGGTCCCAATCACTTCATTACGAACAACAGACGGGATAGAACCCGATATATCAATCAATACAGTAGTTCTTACTAGCGTATCTTCACCCGATAATGCTCCGACTGTAATAATCTCCGTTTCCTGATTTGAAACCATGCATGTTAAAGAGTCCGAAGCCAACTCAGTATCAGTAAAAACAGTCATTGTCTGTTCGGTTATATAAACTTGGCGAACACTGGGATTATCATCCGCATAAACAACTGTTAGAGAAATGGTTAAAAAAATCACAATATCCAATACTAATCCTCTTAAAAAAGTTCCTTTTCTTTTCATCTTACCCTCCGTCACAAAATATAGTCCTCTCGAAAAGTAAATAAAATCCGAAAGTTCTTTATTTCTGAATTTGCAAAAAACAAAATTACTCTGTTACCCTTCTAGTAGAGCACCTTTTGAAACACTTACAAAGCAATCTTTAAGTTACTTAAAAAATCTGAAAGACACTTTATAAGCACGAGTTTGACTATGTACAAGTATAACAAGCTTCAAAACTCTATTTGTAGCAGTACTGATATAACAACTTCTGATGTACTGCTTCTTTCCAATTTTAAGCCCCCAAGGTTGGGCTTATTTTCTTTTGTTACCTATTTTTTTGCTATCTCTTCATAAATTGCTAAAAAATCCTTATTTATTCTCTTCATCATATCATATTTTTTATTTTGTGTTAACATTTTTATCAATTACCGTACATGTTCCAAAATGATAGTCATAATTTAAGCCCTTACTTTTTAGATAAAAAATTAATTAACAGACTTAACATTATTCTATATTTTTATAATATAGAATTCTATAGTGAAGAAAAGTATTATCATAAAAAATAAAACTAAGAGATACCTTAGGGTTGTTTTGTGGTATAAACGCAATTTCACAGTGCTTATTATCTACAAAGACATCATCGTTTGAACGTTGTACCGCAACAGCATCTTGCCTAACTCTAATATTATAATTACACATATCTATCTGAAAATTTAGATAAGAATCGTAAGATATTTCAGCGTATGATGAAATAAACTCCGCTATTTGCTCTGCGTTTGTAAATCCGAATTTTGACAAAAATGACGACATTGAATCGCTAGTTCTTATTTCTCCGATACCAATTTTCAAATCCCCCGTATCGATTTTGAGACCTCTCGAAACATTCTCAATACTCACCCATCTGCTGTCTTGATTATCACCAACAGAAATCGAACTACACCCATCATGATGATTCCACCCTGTATTCAAAGGGTCCCAATCTGCATTCAGATGCTCGTTAGCATTTGAAGTAAATCCATTGCTTTCTAAAATACTAGCAAAATTATTGCCATCGCCTTTCATTGTACTATCGAGATTAACACCAAAAAATGTAAATTCTTCGCAAGGTATTAAAAATTCACTTTCAAACATCGCATACATAATATCTTCATTAGCAAGACTGTCTTCTAAAGTTGTGTTGGTTGATGAATTTTCATTTATCTCAATAAGTTCCGCCGTTTGCGAAAATTCATTTGATTTTTTTTGAATTTCACCCAACATTGCTTTGATTTCATCTAATTTCACTTGAATTTCAATATTATTTGGAAGTATCTTTAAACCATCTTGCAATACAGATATCGCATTGTCCAGTTGTTCTAAGCCAACATATGCTTCTGCTGCTCCTGTGTAACCACGCGGATTCATGGGTTCAATTTCAATAACCGTTAAGAAGTAAACAACTGCTTGCTCATAGTTCATTTCTAATAGATATTTTTCCCCGAAGTCAAGCAATTCTATAGCAGACATTTGCTCTAATGTCTTTGCGTGAACATAATTCTTCACGACAGTAATTGAAAGCATCATCAAAACAATGCCTATGATTACTATAATAAATTTCTTTAATTTGTTTAGCATCGGTGGCTTATATCTTGTAAGATTTACTTCCCCATTAGAATCATAAAAAGAGAAAATGATACTATCATCTTCAATAACTTTATTAGAGTAATTAGGTGTATTTTCTAATTTATTGCTCGCAGCATTTTGGTCCATGAATTTTTTCTCCTCGTAAATCATGTTAAAATATTTAGTATTTTTGCATAATTGCAGGTTCAATTAATATACCTTTTTCAGAATTATACTTATTGGTTATAGAAAGAAATTCATTTTTGCTTATTTCTTTATTATCACATTGATACTTTTCATTTGAATAAGTTTCAACTGATTCGCCATTAATAACTTCAAATTCAAAAAATGAAGAATAACTATAGCATTTAATTGTGCCGTCAACCATAATATAGTATTCTTCCCCTCCTCCGTAATAGTTTACGGAAGCACGCTCCCAATCAACATAAATGCAATTATCAACCAACATTGCTTTTGTACTTGCATTATATTCATAGTCTCCAGAACCAATTTCTTCTACAACTCCACCGCTATAAGCGAAAATACGCCAATGTGCTTGATTGTATTCATTGAATTTAAATACTAACAATTCATCAATTCCATCGGAGTTCATATCAATATATATATAATGAGTTGGAGTACTTGAGGATTTAAATGCATTCTCAAGAAAATCGTTGTATGCGTTATTAATATTAGAGACTGCGTTGTCTTCATCTAATAATAGAACGCCCCATTTTCCATTATGCTTAGCCCACAACTTATTTTCATATACTGGTCGAAGTTCCTCATATTCACCGAAAGGAATAACGGTATCACCATTTTCTGTGATTAGTGATAAGTCACCATTTTTACAAATAACAAGATAACCCTCGGAAGGCGTATAGGGCACATAATAGTCATTTTGAATTTCCCAAGCGCCATCATATACACAATCCAAGATTAAATTTCCGGTTTCATTATAGTAACCCCATTTATCAGTTTTATCAGATACTAATATGCCTGTATCTGTAGTAGCAACCGCTGAATATAAAGTATCTGTAATTTTTTTATCATAGTAAACAATGCAATAATATGGATTGTTCTCTGAGCACAAGGAGTTTATTTCCCAAGAAGACAGATTATTAGCCTGAGATATTATGCTATTATTTATTGTAAGAACCCCAAACAATCCTTTAACAGTTGATTTTACCAACTCTCCATTCCAATTTTGAGTCAATATTTCATTAGTATCTGTATTGTAGTAAGCAAATGTAGCATAAGTTCCTCCTTCAATTTCTCCATTAGGCAATACATTATTATCAGCGGTTAAGATTTTTTTATAAGGGGAAACAAAAGTATCATTACCTGTTTCTTTTAATAAGTTGTATTCGCCATCACCATAACCGAGATATATATTGTTATACTCTGTATTAACGATAATGGCACCTTCGTAAGTAATTAAACCTTTCAATCCGTTGCGTTCAATGACGGAAATATAATCTACACAGTGGCTTGCATGTGTATAAGTGGAACTGTTTTCTAATAGCAAGTCAATATTATCGGCTTCAATTGTTGGTTCAAGATACCATGAGTATGCAATTTTAGATTTATCATTTTTTATATCTTCTTTTAGATTTTCATTTTCTTCAGAATCAAGTTCTTTCAGAAACTCATCCGCTTTTGTTTGGATTTCATTCAACATTGCTTTAACTTCATCTAACATTGTTTGAATTTCAATATTATTTGGGAGCGCCTTGGAACCTTCTTGCAACACAGATAAAGCATTATCCAATTGCCCTAAAGCAATATATGCTTCTGCCGCTCCTGTATAACCACGTGGATTCATAGGTTCAATTTCGATAACTTTTAAAAATTGTATAACTGCCTGTTCATACTCCATTTCAAGTAAATACTTTTCGCCTAAATCAAGTAATTCTTCTACATTAATTGATTGATTTGGTTTACCATGTGATGCCAATAATATAAGACATAGTATAGCTGTAATAAAAATAAATAGTTTTGATTTCACTTGTGCACCCCTTTAATAAAAATTTTGTCAAACAATTTTAATAATGTCATCAGAAAAATAACTCTTATTGATGAATTACTTGATTTGTATAGCACTTCTACTTAATTTTGATTCGAATACATCTGAGATAATTTTTAAAACAGTTTGTCTTTTTGAAAATGTTTTAATAAAATAAATACTCATTGATATCCTCACTTGAAGTTTACAATAAACTTTAAGTATAAATGGCACGTAAGAAATATAAAATTAATCTTATTTTCTATCGACTCAATAAAAAAAGAGTTTACTTGTTTTTTTAGTTTGGCTGGCAGAACAACGCTAGGATTTCTTGAATGCTAATTTCAGTAGTGTTATCGGATTGTTTGTAAAACTTTGTTTCTTTTTTTCTGTGTATAGAATTTTCAGACAAGCAATTTAAACGGTTTGGCTGTTAGCCAAAAATCCAAAATGGACGTGTGTATTAACACTTCCTATGCTTGCTAAACTACTTTTTCTTAAATTTAAATTAACACCTCAAATATTTTATAATATTTTTTGAAAATAAATTTATTCGATTTCAAAAAATCTAAAATGCTAATTTTTATATTGGGATAAAATTTGTATCGTATGTTGAGTTGAATTCTATTTATTTTTTTTGATTCTCTTTAAATGCATGCAACGATTACATTTGCGGGTAAATACACTTAATGGTACAGTACAAATTGAAAATTTCCGAGAAATTTTCATCTCAATTATGAGTGAGAGCTTCCTGTACAATATTTTTAAAAGTCATTTCTCGTCCTATAAACGTCAAAGTGAAATCCTAATTTTTAAATACTGTGATTTCAATATACAATATTAACCATCTAAACTGAAATCCTTTCGTTTAACAATAGTCGTTGTAATAAAAGAATTGTATAAAGTAGCTATGAGATATTTTTTGCTATTACGAACTTTAGTAATATTTTTATCAAGACAATTAAAGGCATAGTGAATGTGCATGTAATTGAGTTTTAAAAAACGGTTTTTGACAATCTCTTTGGGATACTCATTTCTAGCAATGGTGATATAATCCTCTTTTGAACAAACAACATCAAGCATTAGTTCAAGAAGTTCATCTACTCGTTCAAGTCCGTATTGTTTGATTAGAAGTTCGTATTCGATAGAATTTTTAATTAAGGATTTATATGTGTTCCTCTCTCCTATCCCATCTTTATCCAATTCATATTTATGCTTATCTTTTTCTTTAAGATAGGATTGGATAGGATGGGTATTAATATCAGTCTTATTAATCTTAGTATTATTAAAATCAGTATGACTAAAATCAGTATTATTTCCGTCCCCTTTTGGGAAGTCTGTGGGTTTCGTATCGGGAGGTACGTAAGTTTTATTTTCAAACTTATCTGCTTCCTCTTTTGGGAAGTCTTGACTTCCTTGTGGATAATTATGTTGATAACCCTGTGAATATTCCTGTGGATAACTTTGCGAGGTTTCCTCTTTTTCTGCCTGTGGACAAACTTGTTTATAAGTCTGTGGATAATTTTCCGTCCTGACTTCAATTTCTGATACATTTGTTGTTGTAGGCATTGAATTTTCTAGGACTTCCTGTTTTGATTGTTGTAAATTATTTGGCGATGCCGTTTCAGTTGATGGTGTTGAATCGTCTGATACTACTGAATTATCCGGTGTTGAACTATCCGAATTATCTGGTGCTAAATTATTGGATTCGTCCGAACTTTCAATAAGCTTTTTAACATATATTTTTGCAGGTTTGCCAAGTCCTTGTTTCACACGAGTGATAAGTTCGACTTCATCAAGTTCAGCCATGATTTTTACGCCTTTGTTACGACCGCAATTCAAAGTATTTTGCACTTCTTCCAATGTGAAATATATATAAACGCAACCATTACTATCAACCCAATCATTTTTTGCGGAAAGGCTCACGCGGTCAAGCATGAGAGTATATAAAAGTTTTGCATCGTTAGAAATATTTTTATATTTATCATCCGTGAATAATTCTTTCGGAAAAAGGCAAAACCCGGATTGTTCGATTTTAAGATTGTTATTTTCATTTACGCTTGATTGATTAGACATATTTAATTCCTCCTTGAAAAATTGATATTAAAAAAGCGTTCCGATTACGAAACGCTTAGTAATTTATGATTCTTGTTTCTCATGCCAGTCATCTAGCAATTTAAAAATGGTTTCTTCGATTTTTACCCGTGAATATGAACTTGGAAAATATTTTCCTAAACGATTACTGGAAAGAGTGACTTTTTTAGATACAGCCTTTTCTTCTGATAATATCGCGTCTATAACTTCAATGGTCAATTTACCATCTTGACTGAATTTCTTTAATTTTTGAGCCTACGAAAGCGATGGAGTAGCATCGTATTTTTCCATGCAATTCAATAATTCGGTTTGTTCTGTGTTTGTAAGAAATGATAAATCTACAGCAGGACTTAATGCGATTTTTTTTATATCTACCAACTGTAGTATCTCAGGAATAAGAAATGTAAGTCTTATATATCTGTGAATTTGATTACGACTTTCCCCCGATTCGTCTGCGAGAATATCCAAAGATTTCTTTTTTAAATTGGTTCCGACTTGGGAACCATTCTTTGACGTTCTGCCTGATTGCCTTTTAATTGCATCCATTTTCATCTTGTATGCAAAAGCAAGTTCACTAAAAAGCAATGTTTCCCTTTGTAAATTCGTATCAACCATGATTATGGTTGATTCGTCATCATCCAAATCGCGAATAATAAAAGGCATCGTTTCAAGTTCCGCCAGTTCACAGGCTCTTTTACGCCTGTGTCCTGCAATAATTTCATAACCGCCCTCAACACGAGGACGAGCAATTCCCAGAGTTAAAACACCGTATTGCTGAATACTTTCAACTGTCTTTTCCATTGCTTCATCATCTACTACATGAAAAGGGTGATTTTTATAATCATGCAATTCGGTTAATACAATCTCTTGTATCCGTTCCTGCGTATCATTACAATCTGAATTATTTGTTTTGAAAATATCATCAAATGGCATTAAATATATCTCTTTGTCCTTTGATTTCAATGCCTAACACCTCCCTTGTTAATGATTCATATGCATCTGCAATTTTACTGTGCGGTGCATGAGTGAAAATACTAACACCTTTTCTACTGCTTTCACGAGCATTAACAGAACGAGGGATTTGTTGTTTATAAATTCTCAATTTGCTACCATAAGTTTCATTGATTTTTGAGATAATATTCTTTGCATCATTTGTATGATCTACCATTGTCAACAATATACCTTCAATTCCTAGCCTTGGATTAATTTCTTTATTTACTTGGGCAATAGTCTGTAGAAGTTGCATCAAACCTTTTACAGGAAGATATTCAGCCTGTACAGGGATAATTACTGAATCAGATGCCGCAAGTGCATTTATGGTTAGCATACCTAAAGATGGCTGACAATCTAATAAAACTATGTCATAGTCATTCTTGATAATATTGATATATCGCTTTAAAACAGTTTCCCGTCTCATTACATTAATTAGCGAAATATCAATAGCAGCCAATTTGTTATTTGCGGGAACAAGGTCAACGCCTTCATTATGATGTAAGATACATTCTCTTGGCTCTGCAAGGGATTCATTTAATACTTTTTCCATCATAGTAGCCAATGTAATAGACAATTTGTCTGGTTGCTCATGTCCCAAACTTAATGTTAGAGAGCCTTGACTATCAACATCAACCACCAAAACTTTTTTTCCATGTTTCGCAAGACAAATACCTAAGTTTGCGCATACATTAGTTTTTCCCACTCCTCCCTTTTGGTTCACAATACTTATTACTTTTGCCATTTATACACCTCCGTATTTATTAACTTCCGTTTAGACGGATAGTTCATTATTCATGCTATTTCTTTTAAGATTTAAAATAGGATTTTTGAGCATAAAAAAATAGGACTAAATCAGCGAATCCCCTGTGTCATGGGGGTTTTCTAACTTAGTCCTATTATAATGCCATCATACGGATTATCAATATGGACATCTACGATATCCAAGTTATAAAAATCATTGATAAGCCCTATCAGCACATCTTTGTATTCCGGCGACGCAAAAATTTTTTTAAAAGCC
>JGI994J12354_10001688_pt1 | contig 22263 bp, 21 predicted proteins | sample IntmicLarv3ML3BL_FD_12354 | JGI IMG/M metagenome (IMG submission 12354) | reverse complement strand
ATAAGTTGTATTCGCTTCAGCGAACCCATAATCAATGTCAGCTCTAAGTGTCTGTAACGGGATAGTTCCTTCACTATAAAATTCTGTACGAGCCATATCAGCTCCACCTAGACGTCCTGATACTGAAGTCTTAATGCCTTTTGCACCTGCCTTCATAGTTCTTGACATGCTTGATTTCATAGCTCTTCTAAAAGATATACGATTTTCAAGCTGTTGTGCAATATTCTCTGCAACAAGTTGAGCTTCTCTATCAGGTCTTTTAATTTCTTTAATATCTACAAGTACTTTATTTTTTGTAAGTTTTTGAACTTCTGCTTTGATTTTTTCAATTTCAGCTCCGCCTTTACCGATTACAAAACCTGGTTTAGCTGTGAAAATAATTACTTTAACACGGTCTGCTGCTCTTTCAATCTCAATTTTAGAAATTCCTGCACTATATAATCTCTTTTTAAGGTATTTTCTTATAGCATTATCTTCAACTAATTTATCAGCAAAGTCTGCTTCTGCATACCATTTTGAATCCCAATCCTTGATAATGCCGACTCTCAAGCCATGAGGATTAACTTTTTGTCCCATGATTGCCCTCCTTATCTTTCATCAAGCACAACTGTAATGTGGCTCATTCTCTTTTCAATTCTATAAGCTCTTCCTTGTGCTCTAGGTTTTACTCTTTTCATGGTTGGTCCTTTATTTGCATAACATTCTGCAACATAAAGGTTCTCAACGTTCATACTATTATTGTTTTCAGCATTTGCCGCCGCTGATTTTAATAGTTTTTCTATTAAAGTAGACGCATATCTTGGGTTGTACATAACAATACCAAGTGCTTCCTGTAAGCCCTTACCTCTTATAGCATCAAGTACAAAACAAGCTTTTTGAACTGATACTCTAGCATAAGATAACTTAGCTGATGGCCTTGTTTCCCTTTTAGTTTCATTTCTTTCTCTCTTAATTTGGGATCTGTGTCCTCTTGCCATGACGTAAACCTCCTTTCAATAACTTTTAACTATTTACGAGATTTTCTCTCATCTTTTCCATGACCTCTATAAGTTCTTGTAGCAACGAACTCTCCAAGTTTATGTCCAACCATATCTTCTGTTACATAAACTGGTACATGTCTTCTGCCATCATGAACTGCTATTGTATGACCTAACATTTGCGGAAAGATTGTTGAACGACGTGACCAAGTTTTAACAACTTGTTTCTTATCAGCTGCGTTCATAGCATCAACTTTTTTTAGTAAGTGTGCATCTGCAAATGGGCCTTTTTTAAGTGATCTAGCCATACTTTACCTCCTATGAACTATTTAACGTTTTTACCGTCTCTTCTTCTTATGATTAACTTGTTAGACTGCTTGTTTTTCTTTCTTGTCTTCAAACCAAGTGCTGGTTTTCCCCAAGGAGTACTTGGACCTGGACGACCAATACCAGTCTTACCTTCACCACCACCATGTGGATGGTCATTAGGATTCATAACAGAGCCACGAACTGTAGGTCTAATACCCATATGACGTTTACGTCCTGCTTTACCGATATTTACAAGTGAATGTTCTCCATTACCAACAACACCTATTGTTGCTCTACAGATAATTGGTACCATTCTCATTTCGCCTGAAGGAAGACGAAGTGTTGCATATTTTCCTTCTTTAGCCATAAGCTGAGCCGAAACACCTGCTGTACGAACAAGCTGTCCGCCTTTTCCTGGATAAAGTTCAATATTATGAACTTGTGTACCTACAGGAATATCTGAAAGAGGTAAACAGTTACCTACTTTAGCTTCTGCATTAGAGCCGTTAAGTACTTTCATTCCTACTTTTAATCCTTCTGGAGCAAGAATATATGCTTTTTCTCCATCTGCATAGCAGATAAGTGCAATGTTAGCGGTTCTGTTTGGATCATATTCTATGCTTACTACTGTAGCTGGAATATCATCTTTTCTTCTTTTAAAATCAATAATTCTGTATTTTCTTCTAGCTCCACCACCGTGATGTCTTACAGTAATCTTACCCTGATTATTACGACCTGCATTCTTGCTTAATGGTGCAAGCAAGCTTTTCTCTGGCTTGTCTGTTGTAATTTCTGCAAAATCCAAACCTGTCATAGCTCTTCTGGAAGGTGTATATGGGTTATACTTTTTAATTCCCATGATTGTTACTCCTTTCGTTCCTACAACGCCACCTAGCGTTTCTTTTTCAATCGAGTGTTAGCCGGAGAATTTTATAAATTCCTGATTAAACATTATTATTAACTAACCTTTAGCATTAACTTAATGCCTTAGCAAAATTTATGTTTAAATTGTGATTGTATCGTCACCCGTTATCCACTCTTAACTTTATTACTTACAAGCAATAAAGCTGTATATAATCAATTTTATAAACCTTCAAAAATTGTAATATCAGCACTTGCTTCTGTCAATTTAACGATTGCTTTTTTACTTTTAGCTGTATATCCAACTTTGTTTCCGCGTCTACGTTTTTTACCTTCACGATTCATAGTATTTACAGAATCAACCTTAGTTCCTGGAAACATTTTTTCAACAGCTTCTTTAATTTGAATTTTGTTTGCTTCTTTGTGAACGATAAATGTATATTTCTTATCGGACATGATTTCCATGCTCTTTTCTGTAAGCACTGGTTTGAGGATTACATCATAATATTGTATATTTGCCATTACGCATACACCTCCTCAATATTTGCAACAACTGCTTTTGTTGTTATTATTGTATTATATTTTAATATATCATATACATTAATACTATTTACTCCTGCTGTCTTAACTGTAGGAATATTTCTAGCAGAAAGTATCACATTTTTATTTTCGTCTGAAAGTACTACAAGAGCTTTTCCAACTTTAAGGTTATCAAGTACTGTCTGGAATTTCTTTGTTTTAATTTCATCAAATTGAAGTTCGTCAAGAATGATGAATTTTTCTTCATTTACTCTTGATGTAAGAGCAGATTTAAGAGCAAGTCTTCTTTCTTTCTTGTTTAACTTAATAGTGTAATCTCTTGGTGTTGGTGCAAATACTACACCGCCGCCTGTCCATTGTGGTGATCTAATAGAACCTTGTCTAGCATGTCCTGTTCCTTTTTGCTTCCAAGGCTTTCTTCCGCCACCTGAAACTTCTGCGCGAGTTTTAGCTTTTTGTGTTCCTTGACGCTTGTTTGCCAACTGACTAACTACTGCCAAATGTACTAAATGTTCATTTACATTAACACCAAATACTGCATCATTAAGTGTTAAATCACCAACTTGCTTGCCTTCTATATTATAAATAGCTACGCTTGCCATGTGCTTATTCCTCCTTTCCTAGTAAAAGTCTATTTTACTTTCACTGTATCTTTTAATGTTACTAATGATTTCTTAGGTCCTGGTACTGCACCTTTAACCAAAATCAAGTTATTTTCAATATCTACACGAACAATTTCAAGATTTTGAACTGTAATTCTCTTGTGTCCCATATGTCCTGGCATTTTTTTGCCTTTGAATACACGACCTGGAGTAGTTGCTGAACCATTTGAACCTGCATGACGGTGGAATTTAGAACCGTGAGTCATTGGTCCTCTTGACTGATTATGTCTTTTAATTGCACCTTGAAATCCTTTACCTTTTGAAATAGCTGTTACATCTACTTTATCACCTGCTTCAAAAACATCTGCTTTGATTTCATCTTGTACAGAATAATCTGCTGCATTTTCAAGTTTGAATTCTCTTATATATCTCTTATAAGAAACTCCTGCCTTGTTAAAATGTCCTTTAACTGGTTTGTTGATAAGTTTTTCTCTCTTATCCATAAATCCTACTTGAACTGCTGCATAGCCATCATTTTCTTCTGTCTTAACTTGTGTTACGACACATGGACCAGCCTGCAATACAGTTACTGGAGTTAAAACTCCATCTTCGCTAAAAATCTGAGTCATTCCAACTTTTGTTGCTAAAATAGCTTTCTTCATCTTTTACCTCCTGTAATCTACAGCGGATTGCATTTGCAATCATCCTAGAACAGTTGATTAAAGCATTTTGCTCTATATCTAACCCTTCAGGATATTTCTTAAATTATTTGTTTTTCATCTTAATAACAATATGAACACCTGCTGGCATTTCTAATGTTGATAAAGCATCAGCAGTTTTTTGTGTTGGTGCTATAATATCGATGAGTCTTTTGTGAGTTCTTTGTTCGAACTGCTCTCTTGAATCTTTGTACTTATGAACCGCTCTAAGAATTGTAACAATTTCTTTCTTAGTTGGCAACGGAACTGGTCCGCTCACCTGTGATCCTGTCTTCTTAGCAGTATCAATAATCTTGCTTGCTGACTGATCCACTAATTGATGATCATAAGCTTTTAATGTGATTCTCATTACTTGACTTGCCATAAAAAAAGTCGCCTCCTTTTCGCACTTATTATTCGAAGTACGACAAGCGGTGACTGTACACGTTCCCGTGTGTATCATAAAGCTATATACACAAGTTTCCACATTAAATGGATATTTCGTTCGTACAGTGACTTGTCGCCAGTTTCCTAACTTGACATTCGCTCCACGGAATACTTACCATAAAGGTAACAACCTCACGTTTCACAGCTATCATGCCACAGCCTTAATATTATATAACAATATTCAAATGAATGCAAGTGTTTTTTTATATTATAAATTATAATATCAAACAACCCATTTTCTTAATAATCAAATGAATATTTGTACACTATATATCATTTGATTATTTGCATAATATATATCATTTTAAGGTATCAATATTCAGATATCTGTTTATCATATAATTTTCAAATGACTTCTCAAGTTAACAATCGATATTCCCGTAATATAATATTGGTGTTGTAGTTATCTCTGTGCCAGCTTCTCATTTAACAATCAATATTCCTATTTTTTAATATAGTTCATATTGTCTGCTTACCATATTTAATTATCTAATATAATCACCCTATAAAGATATGAGAGATTTTACTATACAAAACTTTTGCCGCAACTACCATACAAAGGATTTCTTCATTTATATATAATACAGTACCACTTGATAAAAAACTTCTGACAAATTTAAAAGATTAAAGGATTTCTTCATTATGTAATACAGTACATGTTCACAAAATACTTTTATTTTAACAAAAAAATAATATTTTCCCCACATAACATAAAAATAACAGTACAAAGAATTTCTATAAATATAACGAAATACTTTGTACTGTACACAATTTACCATTTTACTTTTCAAATTTCTAACTATACACTTTTGTTTACTGCCTATACATATATTAAACCTTAATTACCATCTGGGAGCCTGCGGTGTACTGCCTTGTATCGTATTCTTATCAATGTCTTTACCATCTATATGTGTAAGTATTCCTCTTGTATCTGTCCTATACACAGTTCCATTCTTAGTACTTACAGTAACATTTTTTTGAATTTCTCCATATGTATTAACCACATAATTTTGTACTGCTGAATCTCTAAAACTTATAACTGCAAATCCGCTGCTCACCTTTGCCTTTTGAAGTTTTCCTCTATAGTATAGTTTTCCTGATTTTTCACCAGTAATACCTCTGCCTATATTAGTTCCGCTCTCTGTAAAATAATAACCCTCTCTTACATCACCTATTCCAAGCAAATCTCCAAACTGACCAACCTGCATATAACCTTTATCAGCACTTCCAAAATAATAAACATCATCACCAACATAAACAAACCCTGACACATACTGGCCATATTCATCAAATAAATAGGTTTTTCCATTTATAACTGTCAAATCACTTTTGCTATATTTATCACTATTATTAGAGCTTTTGGGTACACCTTTATTACTTAAATAATACCACGATGTGCCATTTTTCCCACTAATACGTTTTATATCTGCTGGAGGTTCTGTATTTATCCAACCTGTTTTTAATTCACCATCATTAGCTCCGCCAAAGTATTTATATGAAGAAATTTGAGTTTTAGAATCTTCTGTATTAATTAATATCCAACCTGAAAGCATTTTTCCGTTTCTATCAAAAGCATAAGTCTTTCCTGATATTACTTTTGTTACCGCATTAGCATTTCTAGGTACCTCCCATTTAGCAATAGTTCCGCTGTTACTAAAATAGTACCATGATGAGTTATTATCATTAGCAATAATTCCTCTTGATGCTTCTGCTGCACTTATAGTTTTTACCCAGCCTGTTTTTAATGCACCATCATCAGGATTACCTAAATAATATGTATCTGCATACCAGCCGCTATGCATTTTACCTTCTGAGTTAAAATAATATTTTTTCCCTGCAATAGTTTTCCACGAATTTTCTACTCTCTTACCTTCTTCATTTAAGTAATACCAAAATTGTTCTTCTCCTTTTTCATTAGAAGTTGTCTTAACCCACGAATCAGCAAGCATAAATCCATCTGTACTAATATAGTAAATGTCACTTATCCATTTATCAGTAATTTTGTCACCTTGTTTGTCATAATAAGACCAACCCATTTGAGTTTCAACCCAACCAGCTTTTGCATTTACTTCTATATTATTGATTAATACTGCTGTAAATAATACCCCTCCAACAAAAAGTGATTTCTGTATAGTGTACATTTATTTCTCCTAACTTATAATTCAAAATGCTATTTTATTAATTTACAATAGCTGTTTCCAACTCCGTTCCTTGCTCATATGCAGATGATATACTTGCTCCATTAATTTTAGTCACTATACCTGAGCTATTAGTTTCATATATGTCACCAAATTCATCTTTCACCCTTGCACTTTTCACTACATTACCGCTTGTGTTGATTAAGTAATTTCTTACTGTATTTGAAACTTGAATAGATGCTACCTTATATTTTTCATCTGGTGAAGCTTTTTGAAGATAACCTCTATAGTAGAGTTTATTATCACTTATTCCAGTCAAACCTTTTCCTATTTCCGAACCAGAAGTTATAAAGAAAAATTCTCCATTTTCATTTCCATCAGCCTCTTTTAAACTTCTAAAGCGTCCAGTTTGCATGTAACATTGATTTTCATTTCCAAAATAATATAATTCATTTTCCAGCATATGTAACCCTGATATTACTCTTCCATATTTATCAAAAATATATCTTTTACCTTCTATTGTCACAAGGTCACTTCTTCTATAGTTTTCAGTTCTGTCAGAACTTCTTGGTTTTCCTGTACTATCCATATAAAACCAGTTATATGAGTCATCCCATGAATCTGTTATAACATATTTTGGTGCTATAATATACTGCCAGCCAACTTTAGCTGCTCCATCTTCTGCATTTCCAAAATATCTATAATTTGAAATATATGATGAACTTTCAGAATCTGAAACATTAACCCAACCTGATAACATTCTTCCTATAGAATCAAAAGCATATATTTTTCCGCCAATCTTCCTTGTAGCTCCTTCTGCACCTGACGGAACATCTGGTTTAAAAACAGTACCATTAGCTGCAAAATAATACCATGCTTCTTGGTTCAAAACTGTATCATATTGCCCTAGCGGTCCAGATAACTTTTTCCAGCCTACTGCCATAGCACCATCATTTTCTCCGCCTAAATAATAAGTTTCATCTAACCACCCTGTACTCATCTTACCTTCTGAATTAAAATGATATCTAACTCCGCCAATAGTTCGCCATGTTTCATTTATCTTTTTACCAGAAGCATCAAAATAATACCAATATTCTTTTCCATAATCTGAGTAACTTGGATTTTCTGAAATTAAACATCTCCATACATTTTTAAGCATAACTCCATTTGAGTCTACATAGTACATATCATCAACCCACATACTTGTCGATATTTTTCCATTTAATCCCAAATAGTAATAATTACCTGTATTATCTTTTTGCCATTCTTCTGTAACTATATTGCCCTCTTTGCTATAATAATACCAATTACCATTTTCATATGTCCAGCCTGTAGCTGCATTTCCTTCAATTGAAAATAATAATGTTAATACCGCCGCTGACAAACCTAATATCAATTTACTTTTTTTCATTCAAAAACTCCTTTTCTATATGCAAATAATTCAATAAATTTACTTAATATTTAATTCTTAACCTTTTACTATTATATATTATACTAGATATAATACTGCTATTTTTGTATTATTCTTTTCTATTGTATTAAATATAGTGTACAAATATCTAAAATTATATTTAAAAATACAATTTTAAATTGATTTAATATAATTCTAACACTACTTTACTATTTATTCAATAAATTACATACTTTTTATACTATCTGCTTTAAAAATAGCTTCCCAAAGATATAATCTATTTGTTTACTAAAGTATAATCTGTTAAGTTTTCTTAAAATAATTTTTCTAAATTTATAGAAATAATTCAATCATACAAAATTGCTTTGGGGGTTTTTAATAAAATCAAGATTTATATGAACTCTCTTAACTTTCCACAAAATAATTTTTCTAAATTTATAGAAACAATTCAATCATACAAAATTGCTTTTAGGACTTTTTAATAAAATCAAGATTTATATGAACTCTCTTAACTTTCCACAAAATAATTTTTCTAAATTTATAGAAACAATTCAATCATACGAAATTACTTTTAGGACTTTTAATAAAATCAAGATTTATATGAACTCTATTTACCAAAAGAAATTACAAAACTTTTTAACAAAACCTTTAATATTCACTTAGTATTATCAGTATTTTGAAAATATCATTAAAACTCATGTATAATCAGCCTTGACGCTAGGCTTTACATTATGTATAATCAAGGTTAAAAATTTCGAAAGTATAGGTGTTATATAATGTGGATTGCGAATAATTGGAAAGATTATGAGGTTATTGATTCTTCTTCTGGTGAAAAATTAGAGAGGTGGGGCAAGTATATTTTAGTACGTCCTGACCCTCAAGTTATTTGGACTACCCCTAAAACAAATGCAGGCTGGAGCAAAAAAAATGGTCATTATATTCGTAGTTCTAAAGGCGGCGGTGAATGGGAGTTTTTTAATCTTCCAAATCAGTGGAGTATCAATTACGGTAAATTAACATTTCAGCTTAAACCTTTTAACTTTAAACATACTGGTCTTTTTCCTGAACAGGCAGCTAACTGGGATTGGTTTTCGGATAAAATTCAAAAATCTAAGCGTAATATAAAAGTTTTAAATTTATTTGCATATACTGGCGGTGCCACTTTAGCTGCTGCCTTAGCTGGTGCTTCTGTTACACATGTAGATGCTTCTAAGGGAATGGTAACATGGGCAAAGGAAAACGCCAAATCTTCTATGCTGGAAAGTGCCAACATCCGTTGGATAGTTGACGATTGTATAAAATTTGTTGAAAGAGAAATCCGAAGAGGCAATACTTATGATGCTATAATTATGGATCCACCTTCATATGGACGTGGTCCAAAGGGTGAAATTTGGAAAATTGAAGAGGCAATACATCCTTTAGTTTCATTATGCGCTAAACTCCTCTCTAAAGAACCCTTATTTTATCTTATTAATTCTTATACCACAGGATTAGCTCCGGCAGTTCTTTCTTATATGCTTAATATAGAAGTAAAACAAAAATTCGGCGGTTCTGTTAGTGCTGACGAAATAGGTTTGCCTGTATCTTCAAATGGCCTTATTTTGCCTTGCGGTGCTTCTGGACGTTGGGAATGTTGATATTTTCACGATATAAATTAATTCATCAAAATAATACTTGCTTCTTTTCAAATTTAATGTTACTATCTTGAAATACATTAATTAAATTATGATTGGAGATATCTTTTTATGAAGAAATTTATTTATTCAACATTATCGCTCTTATTTATTTTACTACTTTCGGGATGTTCTGCATTTAATTCTATGAGAAACAGCGGTTCTATTGACAATAGTCTTGCTCTTGCGAGAGAATTAAAAAAAGACAGTTCACTTTCCCTCTTTAATGCTGATTCATACTATAGTTATAGTACAGACGCAAAGGATTACTATGAACATACAATTACATGGATAAATGATAATATTGATTCATGGGAAACTGAAGAAGAGGTTGCAGGAATTACAGGAGCACTAGCTATTGCAACACACTTTGTCAATAATATGGATTCAATTACAGATAGTTCCTATGTTGGAATTGAAGGTTCAGAGTATATTTCTGGAATTTTTATATATAACCATTCTACTCCACCAAATATTACTGCTGAACAAATTGAGGCTGCTAATTTTGTTGCCAATTATAATGGTGAATCTTACTATGTAAACGGAAATTATATAATAACTATTGATTATAACTTTATGAATGGCAATCTATTGGAGTTTGATAAAATTGTTGAATTAGTTGATACTGCACTTAATAAATAAATCAGTTGTATTTCGTTAGTTTTATTTACATCAATCAGTATGTTTTAATAATAAAGTCATTTAAGTAATACTTTATAATACAAATCATATTATTTTATAAATACATAAAACTAATAATATTGATATAATTTTTTAGAATAAATGGTTTTCACTTTATTTGTAAAGAATTTTCCTATAGGGTGAAAATAGAAAAACTCAGATTAAATTCGATGCTAAATGCATAATTTATCTGAGTTTTTTTATTCTTAAATTTAATTAATAACTGTCTAAATGATGGTCATACCGCCATCAATTACAATATGTTGTCCAGTTACATAACTTGATGCTTCAGAGGACAGATAAATCAATGTGCCATTTAATTCTCCTTTTCTTGCTGGTCTAGAGGCTGGACAAAGTGCATTATACATAGCCAAAAATTGCTCATGTTTAAACAATGTACTTTCTGTCATTTCTGATTCAAACAATCCTGGACCTACAGAATTAACAGTTATCCCCTCTTGCATATATGATGCTGCCATTCCTATTGTAATTCCTCTTACAGCAGCTTTTGAAGTATTATATACATGTCTGGCAAGGTCTGCACCTTTATCCGCAATAATAGCATTAACTGATGCAACATTTATAATTTTTCCATATTGTTGTTTCCGCATAAAAGGAAGGGTGTATTTACACATAAGATAAATGCCTTTAACATTTATATCCATAGAATTATCCCACGCTTCTAATGGTAGTTGTTCCACAGTTCCAATTTGTGCTACACCTGCATTGTTAAGTAATATATCAACTTTCCCAAACGTTTTTATTACAGTATTTACTGCAATTTTAACACTTTCTTCACTTGATACATCACATTCTACAGCTAATGCTTTTCTTCCTTTAGCTTCAATCTCTTTAGCTAATAAATCTAATTTGTCTTTTCTTCTGGCTAAAATAGCTACATCCGCTCCATATTCAGCATATGCTATAGCAGCATCTGCCCCAAGCCCGCTGGATGCACCTGTTACAATTACAACTTTTCCGCTTAAATCAAATAAATTCATGATATTCTCCCTCCTAGTTTTATATTTTGAGAATATCATACTCTTAATTAATAATCAATCTCTTTTCTGAATTAAAATGACTTTTTTTATTATTTTCATACAATTTCATTATTTTTATACAATTTTAGATAAATTTAGCAAAAATCGTGCTCCCTACTACTGTCAATAGTCCTGCAACCGCTATTGACAGTGAACTCATTGCCCCTTCTATTTCTCCTAATTCCATAGCTTTAGTTGTCCCTAGTGCATGAGATGAAGTTCCTATAGAAACTCCCACCGCAATAGGATTTGTTATTTTAAATAATTTACATATTGGTACTGCTAAAATATTTCCAGTCAGTCCAGTAATCATTATAGCAACTACAGTTATGCTTCCTATTCCTCCCAATTCTTCCGAAAGCGGCATTCCTATTGCTGTAGTTATAGATTTAGGTAAAAAAGTAACATATTCTTGATTATTAAAATTAAATGCTAATGCAAACAAGAATATTGATACAAGTGCTGCTATAACTCCAGAACTTATTCCTATCATAATAGCTTTCATATTCTTCTTCAATGCTTCAAGCTGTTCATATAAGGGTATTGCTAAACATACTGTTGCTGGTGTCAAAAAATAACTTATATATTTTGCCCCCTCATTATATGTTTCATAGGAAGTATCTGTAAACACAAGAAACATTATGATGATAGCTACTGAAATTAAAAGGGGATTAAGTATAGTGAATTTAAACTTAGCTTTTATCCATGCACCTACTCCATATGCAAGTAAACTTATAAATATACCAAAATATAGTGAATTATTTATCATCTCTTTCATTTAACTACCCTCTTTCCTTTTTTCTGCTTTTATCATTTTTCTTATTTTTATTATTATTTTCACTATTTATATTATTTTTCTTATTATCTTTATTGATAATAAATTGTGTCATTTTTCCAGATACTGCCATAACTATTATTGTTGAAAGTATTGATACTATCAAAAATGGAATTATCCTTGGTTTGACAATTCCCCACGAATCTATTAATTTAACAGTTGGAGGAATGAACATAAGTAACATAATTTCAATGAAAAATTTTCCCGTTCGCCTTACTTCTTCTAGTTTAATTATACCTAATGTCAGTGCTGTAAACATAAGTACTAAACCATATATACTCGCTGGTATATCAAATGGTATAAACCATTGTAACATCTCTCCAAGAAAACTTATTATTATTATTATAGCAAATTCCTTTATAATTTTCATTTTGTCAGTTTACTCCCTTTATTTTTATATATAGTTTATTATTTACATAATTACTTTAATATTATTAATCTTTATTATAGCACAAGTTTTACAAAATATCTTAGACAAGAATATATATAAAGTATAATAATATTTTTTATCTTACTTTACCAAAAATAATAGCTGTTTAATCTTCATTTTAATTACAATATAAAATAAATTTATTTTAATTAAACTTTTACCAGTAAACCAATAATAAGCTTTAAGATATAATCATTTTATTTATCAACATTCTTTCATACTTAGGTGATACTAAAAAATGATGTCAATAATTTTACTTATCAACATCATTTCTAATATAACATATTATTTATATACACAAACCTATTAATATTTTTAATTTACTGGAACTCCTTCACCATTTGGCCCTGGCATTACTTCTACTACAGAACCATTTCCTGGATGAGGAGGAGCCGTAGTTCCTTGTGTCATTTCACTGGAACCCGGTCCTATTGGATAAGGTTCACTTGGTATAGTTTGGAACTCACCTGCTGATGATGACTCACTTGTTTCTAACGGCGACTGACCCGACATAGAGTTTGAAGTACTTTGCTCTGTGCCGTCTTCTCCTGTAGATGTAACAGGACTGCTTTCAATAGGTCTACCGCTTTCATCTGTTTCACTTTCAGAAGTTGAAAGTATTGGTATAATATCACCATTTTCATCTGTCTGAGGCTCTCTCGTTGTTGGATTTACAATATTCCCCTCACTATCCACTTCACTGTTTGAACCGTCCTCTGTATTATCTTGAGCTTCAGCTGTAGAACTTGGTCTCCATACTGCTGTTGTGGGTTCTCCAGGATTTCCAAACCCTGTATCATTTTTAATTTTCTTATCTAACTGTAAAACTGTAGCTGAAGGTTTATAAGCTTCATTTTCAAATAAAAATTCATGTAACTGCTGAACATTTTGTGCTAATCCAAGTGGAATTACACAATCACCTTTTGCTCCCATTAATCTGCTATTCTTATCATATGGAAAACCTGAAGTTTCTTTCAGCTTATAACGCATAATATCTAATGCCAGTTCAAGTGCGTCTGTTTGTCTTATATTAGTTTTTATCTGCGGAAATACTGCATCTACCAAACGCATTAGAGTTGTAGCATCTGCTTCCTTAGCTTTCATTAGCATTTGCTCTACCACTTCTCGCTGACGTTCAGTTCTTCTATAATCATCATCAATATATCTTAGTCTAGAATATGCAACTGCCTGAATTCCATCAAGTTTTTGCAATCCTGCTTGCTTTAACTGAACAGAACCTATTGCAGTTGCCTTTACTGTTTCAGTTATATAGCCATTAATAGAAGGAAATGCCTTTCTTGGTACATCAATTTCTACACCACCTAATATATCAACAGCTAATACTACTGCTTTCCAATTCACTGTTACATATTCTTTTATGTCTAAATCCAAATTTCTATTAAGTGCATATAGTGCTTGTGATGGACCGCCCTCTGAATAAGCTGTATTTATCTTATTAAATGTTGATTCACCTCTAGTATTAAGATATGTATCTCTATATACCGATACTATCTTAATATCCTTAGTTTCACGATTAATACTTACAATCATTATAGCATCAGCTAAAGTACCTTTATCCAGTGTTGTATTATTTCTAGCATCAACACCAAAAACTGCTATGTTTCTATACCCTTTTAAAACTACTTCTACATTTTTATCAATCTCATTTATTTGAGTTGCTTCTGGTGCTAATGTTTCTTCTGTATCTAATTTATTCCAATAGTAATTGAAAATCAGTACTACTGCCATTATCAAGACTAATATTGCCTCTAATATAAATAATATAATTCTACGTTTCCTTTTTTTCATATTATTTCCCTTATTAGATTTATACCTGCTTTGTCTTACATCTTTATTTGATTTTTTCTTATATGTATTTTCGTTTTTACTTTTTAAACTTTTTTTGTATCTGCTTGTATCTGGTGTTCTTAAAATTCTTTTATTTTGCCTTGAATCATTTCGTTTCCACTCTCTAGCATTTTTTATATTTTTATCGTCCATTTATATCTTCCTCTTTAGTATATATAATATACTAACATCTTCGCTGTCTAATTTTAGATAGCCATATTAATAAGCATTTTTATTGATAAATCCCTTAAAAATCGTTAAAAATATTATCTTAATATCAAAACCTATACTCCAATTTTCAATATAATAAAGGTCATGTTCTATACGTTTTGTAATAGAAGTATCGCCTCTATATCCATTTACTTGCGCCCAACCTGTAAGCCCTGGTCTAACTTGATGTTTAATCATATACCTTGGTATTTCTTCTTTAAATTTTTCTACGAAAAATGGTCTTTCAGGTCTTGGACCAACAATGCTCATATCACCTTTAATAATATTAATAATTTGCGGCAGTTCATCTATACTTGTACGTCTTATGAATTTCCCAAATGCTGTAACTCTCATATCATCTTTGGTTGTCCATGCTTTTTGTTCACTTTTATCTGACTGAACAACCATTGACCTAAATTTATACATTTTAAAAGGTTTGTTATGAAGCCCCACTCTCTCTTGATTATAAATAACAGGGCCAGCAGATGAACATTTTACTGCAAGTGCAGTTAAAATCATAACTGGTGAAAATATTATAAGACCTATCACTCCGCCAATTATATCAATAATTCGCTTAGACACAAAGTTAAATGTATTATTAAGCGGTACACGTCTTATGTGAATCACTGGCAATCCATGCAAATCTTCCATATACGGACTTGTCGGGACTATATTGTTATAATCTGGAATAAATTTAGTATGTACTCCTGATTTTTCACATTTTGAAACAATTCTTTTTAATTTATCATATTCATCTAATCTAAGTGTTATTGCTATTTCATCTAAAGTATTTTGTGTTAAAATTATCTCTAGGTTATCAATATGACCTATAACCTTAATTCCCTTATATTCTAAACCACGTTCCTTATTATCATCTAATATTCCTCTGATTTTATATCCCCACTCTGGATTACTTATCGCCCTATCTATATAACCTTTGGCTGCATCACTGTATCCAATTAAGAGTATGTGTTTCTGATTGTATCCTTTTGCTCGTAAATATCTTAATAAGAGTCTAATCAAGTTGCGTTCCAAAGTCTGTAAAACAACATTAATCACAGAAAAAATGAAAAGCATTCTTCTAGGTAAATCCTTTGCTGGCATTGTTCCAGAAAAATCTATAGTTTTATCATTTAAAAGCCAAAATGAAAGTGAAAGGATAAGTATACCCATAGCATTAACTTTTAAAATATTAACAAATTCCTTATATTTTCCTTGCACACGTTTAGGTGTGTATAGCTTAAAAAAAACATTAAGTACTAAATATAGTGGTATTATAAAAATAAGTATCGTAAAATAGCTACTTGGTCTATGACTTTCTATGGATATTTCCAAAAAGCCACCTGTTTCATTAGAAAACAAACCACTTCTAAAAAACACAAACCACGATAAAACATATGCTGCTGCGACTAATAACATGTCTAATGCTACATGAAGCTGATTAAGTCGTTTTTGATTATCTTTGATCATATATTCTTCTCCCAACAGCTAATAATTATTGTACCCGTGTATATGATACTTGTTTTTTATTAAAAGGGCAACCTCTATTATAAGTCAAATTTATGAATTTTTTATGATTTTTATTTTGTAGACTTTCTAATAATAAACTCTTTGACATATATAAAGGTTCCTACTATCAATTCAAATTCTACTATTATATAATTTTTAAATTGTCTTATTGGCAGCTTTACTTTTTTGCATTTATGTCTGCTTGCAATTCCTTCTTTTATTCCTGCAATATAAGTATCACCAAAACCATTTTTCTTAAAAAAGTTCCATTTAATCAAAAAACCAACTGCCAGTGGAAACGAATTAAATAAAAGTTGCAGTGCAGGCATATTTTTGTAGTTTAAATATATACTGTTTCTAGCTGCCAGTTTAACTTTAAAATCATTATATTTAGAGCCGCTTGTCCCGCTTCCTACATGATAAACTATTGCCTTTGGTTCATATACATTCAAATATCCATAAAGTCTGGCTCTATAGCCTACATCTATATCTTCTAAATAGGCAAAATGCATTTCATCAAAATAACCCACAATTTCAAATAGTTCTCTTCTATATATTGCTGCACCTGCACATGCCGAGAAAACTTTGCAGGGCTTATCATAACCATTTACAGAGTGTCCAACACCTCGCTGATATGCCCAGCCAAGTATACTGTACATATCACCTGCATCATCTATTAATTCTCTATTATGATATTGTATCATTTTACTGCTTGCTGAAAATATACGCTTATCTAAATCCATAGCTTCTACAAGTGCTTTTATATAATTTTTATCAACTTCTGTATCATTATTAAGTAATATAACATAAGGTGTATTGCTTGCCTTTATTCCTACATTCACAGCACTGCTAAAGCCTGTATTTTCTGACATAATTATCCGTTTAACTTCTGGATAATTTTCACTCATATATTCTACGCTATTATCTGATGAAGCATTATCTACAAATATAATTTCAAAATCTTTATAAGTTTGTTTTTCTAGTGCTTTCATGCAGACTTCCATGAATTTTAGACCATTATAATTAGGTATAATCACAGTCACCTTCATATCTTAAGGACTCCCCTCTTTCATTCAATCTTTAATGGGCGTTTTCTAATTTCTGATATCACTGAAAACACTATTACTTATCTTTCATTTAATATTATTAAAATTTTTAATTTTATACTATTGTAAACATTGAGCAAATACACTGTATTTACCATATTTTTTAATTTTTTAGTAAATTATTTTTCTTAAATAACTTATGCAAATCTTATCATTTAATTTAAAATTTTAATAATAATTCTCATATGCTATCTTCCTAGTTTTACAATAATTCTTAGTCTTTAAGAGAAAAATCAGATTTATCTAATGTTAGATTTCTATTATAATATGGATCACCCAATCTTAACATTTCTGGCCAGCGTCTGGCGAATATATCAATTTCTCTATTGAACCTAGCTACTTTTTCTGGTGTATCTTCAAGACCTCTTGACTTTGATTCATAGTGATATAAAACTGCATATGGATTATAAACAACTAATTTTCCTAATTCTCTTATTTTCATACAATAATCAATATCATTAAAGGCTACTGCTAATTCTTCTGTAAAACCACCTACTTGATTAAATAAACTTTTTTTAGAAAGCATACAGGCGGCTGTTACTGCACTATAATTTTGTGCACATAATGCTCTGTTAAAATAACTGCTTTCACCTTTAGCTAAACCTATAAAGGTATGCCCTGCAATTCCTCCAAACCCTATAACCACACCTGCATGTTGTATAGTATCATCAGAATACAGTAATCTTGTTCCGACTATCCCCACATCGTCACGCATACCATAGCCTAATAGTTCTTCAAACAATTTCTTTTCTATAACCTCAGTATCATTATTGATAAAAAGTAAATATTCTCCGCTGGCATGTTCTACTCCAAAATTATTGATTGCTGCATAATTAAATTCTCTTTCCCATATAACTACTTTTATATTTTTATATTCTGATTTTAACTTTTCATAATATCTAAAAGTTTCTTCATCTGTGCTGTTATTTTCTACTATGATAAATTCTAAATTTTCATATCCTGTAAGCATTAATGATTTTACACATATATCCAAATCAGAGCTATGGTCTTTAGTTGGAATAATTATAGATACAAGCGGTCTTTCTTTTAATTTGTAATTAGTTCTATAAATTCCATATGAGATACCATTTTCTACTGTTGCTTCAATTCCAACTCGCTCATAATGAGCTTCAATGGCCCTTGCCCCTGCTTTAAATGCATATAATTTACTTTCTGGATTGGCTGCTGTTGAATTTTTATGACATCTCCAATGATATAATACTTTCGCAATATGGTGTATATTATCAGCATTTTCTGTACACCTAAGTATAAAATCATAATCTTGTGCTCCATCAAATTCGGCTCTAAATCCGCCTACTTTATTAAGCACTTTCCTGCTAACTAAGAATAAATGGCATATATAATTAACGCTTCTAAGTAAATCTATATTAAAATCTGGTTTGAAGTGAGGTTCAAACAAAGAACCATCTTCCATAGATATTTTATCTTCATCTGAATATAACACATCTATTTCCATGTTATTATTAATAGCTTTTACACATTCATATAATGCTTCTGGAACAATAGTATCGTCATGGTCTACGAGAGCTATAAAATCACCTGATGCCATTTCAAGCGCTATATTGGTATTACCTGCTATCCCTAAATTCTCCCCTATTACATGACATTTTATTCTGTTATCACCTTTGGCATATTTTTCAATAAGAGGAACAATACTTTCATCTGACGGACTTCCATCGGCAAAACAGAGCTCCCAATTATAATAGGTTTGTTCTTGTATTGACTCAATAAGTTCTTTTAAATATTTTTCTGGTGTCTTATAAGCGGGAATAACTATGCTTATCTTTGGTGTAAATTCAAATACTTTTTTACGCTGTTCTTCAAGTTCTTCTTTGCTAGGTTTAACAAATTCATACCACTCATCATAATTATCTGTCATATTGCTAATTTTTCTTTTCATTCTGCGAACAAATGCATTTGGACCATTAGTAAATAAATACTTCATTCCGCTTGCTAAAATTTTTAATGTCATTAAGGATTTTAGTTTTACGACTTTCTTCTTTAATTTTTTCGCTTTAATAAATGTATTATTAATATCTATTTTTACTGTTTTTTCGTCACATTTTATATATAACTTGAGTTTTTGCCCTACGATATATGGAAAATTCAGTTTAAAGCCCAATTCATTCCCAGCAGAAGTATCTTTAAAAAATTTAGCACAAACATCATCACGTCTTATTCTTTCTAATTCTACATCAATTAACTTATTATTATCTTTAAGGATAAACTCAGCTTTTGAATTTTCTGTATCACCTACAACCCAACCTTGCATTATAATAAAATCATCACATACTTTAATTTCATCTATCCTATAGTTCATTATTCAAAGTCCTCTTGTTCAAAATTGATTCGTTTTTCTTCTACCACCAAGGGTCTTTTCATCAAACGATTATTAATAGTTAATATATATTCTCCTACAAAACCTATTAAAAATATTTGTATTGAACCTAGTAAAAATATTCCTATTAAAATAGGTGCTGTACCTGCTATAAATCTATCCCAGTACAATAACTTGTATACTAAGTATGCAAGTCCTATAAGCATTGACACTCCAGCACTTATACCTCCAAATATAGTAGCAATTCTAAGGCCAACTTTGGTATATGAAGTAATACTAAGCATTGCACCATCATATAATCTATAGAAATTATTACTGGTTATCCCTGCTCTTCTTTGTGGTTGTTCATATTGTATTTCTTTACGTCTAAATCCTAGTTCTGCAACTACACCTCTAAGAAATGGTGTAGGGTCATCTAACTCTCTAAGCACATTTATAAAACTTTTGTCATATAACCCAAAACCTGTAAAATGTTCAATTTGCTCTACATCTGAAAGTTTTTTTATCATTTTATAATAACAGCTTCTTAAAAAATACATAATAGAACTTTCCTTGCTGCTAGTTTTTATTCCTATAACAATTTTGTAACCCTCTTCCCACTCTTTAACATACTTTGGTATCATTTCTACTGGGTCTTGAAAATCTGCTGCTAAGAGAACTGCACAATCTCCAGTCATCTGTAATAGTCCATAATACGGCGAATTAAACTGTCCAAAATTTCTGGCATTAAAAATAGCTTTAATTTTATTGTTTGTTTTACAAAGTCTAATCAACTTATCTCTTGTACTGTCACGAGAATCATTATCGATAAATATAATCTCATAATTATAATTTTTTAATTCTCCATTAAAAAGTCCTATTACTGCCTCACTTAATGCTTCAACATTTTCTTCTTCATTAAAACAAGGCACTACTATACTTATAGTTTTCATTATTTATTACCTCTTTAGTTTTGGTTACTTTGAATTTGATAATTTTAAACTTTATTTTTTGATGTTATCTTTTATTAGTTTATTTTTATTTTGTTAGATTTGTTTATTGTATTTTACTTTATTATTTTTTTGTTACCCTTGTTTCCTTTGTTTTATTGTTTTTTGCTTTTTTGTTGTATTTGTTTTATTGTGTTTTGCTTTATTGCTTTATTGCTTTTTTGTTGTATTTTTTTATTGTTTTTTGCTTTATTGCTTTTGTTACCTTTGTTTTTTACTTTATTTCTTTTTTGTTGTATTTGTTTTATTGTTTTTTGCTTTATTGCTTTTTTTGTTGTATTTGTTTTATTGTTTTTTGCTTTATTGCTTTTGTTGCCTTTATTTTATTGTATTTTGCTTTATTGCTTTTTTGTTGTATTTGTTTTATTGTTTTTTATTTTTATTATCTCTCTTTTTACTTAATATGTACTAATTTCATTTTACATATATAGCGATTAATCTTTTATATTATTATTTGATTTGTACCAATCTATAGTTTGCTTTATACCAGCTTCAAACTCTACCTCTGGAACAAATCCTGTATCCTTACTAAGTTCCTCTATATCTGCCTGTAAATACATTACTTGATTATTAGGGTATGGTCTTAAACCTATTCCTGACTGAACCTTTGTATCGCTAATTAAATGTATCTTTTCTATATATTCCTTGAGTTTTCTTGTTTTTCCACTTCCAACAAGATATATTTTTCCATCAATTCCCTTTTTTGCAGATAAAAATATTGCTCTTGCACAGTCTTTAACATACAAGTAATCCCAAATTTGTTCACCTTTAGTGAATTTAATTTCTTCATTATTGACAAATGCCTTTATTGCCGACATCATCATAGTTTGTTCATTGTCATATGGACCATATATACTTAAAATTCTGCACCAAATATGCTTCATCTCTAAAGATTTAGCATAAGTTCTGCTCATAATTCCCGCACTAAGCTTAGCTGCACCATAACCTGTTATAGGATTCGTATTTGTCTTTGCACTTAATTTCTCTGTTGCTATACCATATTCTGCCTGACTTCCACTTCCTAAAAAAGTATGACAGCCTAGGCTTTTTGCTATTTTAACTGCATTTATAGTACCTTTAATATTCTTCATTTGTAAATCTATATCATTCCTGCCATTGCCAATAGTAGCTGCCCAACCTAAATGAAAAAATACATCACATTTTAAATCTTCATTTATCTTTTCTCTATCAATACTATCTTCTTCTAAAAAATCTAACTCTATAATATTTAATTTTTTATCTTCTGGCAAATTATTTATTTTAGCAGAATCTTTTCTTACTAATGCTAATATTTCTATATTTTCTTCTAATAATAACGAAATAAGTGCCATACCTATCATGCCTGTAGCACCTGTTATTGCTGCACGTTTTATTATTTTATTATACATATTAATACCTATTCTTTTTTGCTATTTTTCATAAAATTATTTAAAATATTTCATATTATATACCACACAACTTTGCTTTTATTGTCTATTTTTTTATTTACTTTATTGTTTGTTGTGTTATTTGCTTTGTCATTTCTTTTGCTATTTGCTTTGTCATTTCTTTTGCTATTTGCTTTGTCATTTCTTTTGCTATTTGCTTTGTCATTTTTTTT
>JGI994J12354_10001687_pt1 | contig 22265 bp, 20 predicted proteins | sample IntmicLarv3ML3BL_FD_12354 | JGI IMG/M metagenome (IMG submission 12354) | reverse complement strand
CCGCCGCTGAAGCGGTTGACGGTGAGGGTGCAGTGGTTTCCACAGAGGTTGCAGGTCGCGGCTGTCGCCGTGTGTTCAAAGGTTTCAAGCTCGGAAAGGGAGATAAGCCCGCTTTTTTCGGGGCGGTTTACCTTTGCGTACAGCGCGCAGCCGAATGCGCCCATCAGACCTGCGATAGCAGGGCGGGTTACCTCGCGCCCAAGCTCGCGCTCAAACGCGCGTAAAATCGCGTCATTGAGGAAAGTGCCTCCCTGGACAACGACATGCGCGCCTAGTTCGGACGGGTCGGCGACACGGATGACCTTGTACAGTGCGTTTTTGACGACGGAAATTGAAAGCCCGGCGCTGATGTCCTCTACGGTCGCGCCTTCCTTCTGCGCCTGTTTGACGCTGGAGTTCATAAAAACGGTGCAGCGCGAGCCGAGGTCGGCGGGATGTTCGCCGAAAAGCCCGAGCTTTGCAAAGTCGGCGGTCGAGTGGCCTATAGCCTTTGCGAATGTCTCGATAAACGAGCCGCAGCCGGAGCTGCACGCCTCGTTTAGAAGTATTGAATCAATCGCGCCGTTACGGACGCGGAAGCATTTCATGTCCTGTCCGCCGATGTCGATTATGTAGTCAACCTCCGGCTCGAAGAAGCTGGCGGCTGTGTAGTGGGCGATGGTTTCAACAATGCCGCTGTCCACTCCGAAGGCGCTTTTCATAAGCTCCTCGCCGTAGCCGGTGACGGAGCTGCCCGCAATTTTTATGCGGTCGCCGCAGAGGGCGCGGACATTTGTAAGCTCGTTTCTAAGAACTTCGACAGGATTTCCCTTGTTCGGGGCGTAGTAGCTGTAAAGAACGCGGCAGTCGTCGGACAGAAGCACAAGCTTTGTCGTGGTGCTTCCCGCGTCGATGCCAAGCCACGCGTCGCCGCTGTAGGTTTCGGGGTCAAGCGTTTCGACAGAGGCGCGGGCGTGCCGCGCAGAAAATTCTTCAAGTTCCGATTCATCCCCAAACAGCGGCTCAAGCCTGCCGGAATGGACAACCTCATCCGCAGTTTTGAGTGACTCGAGTATGTCGCAAAGGCGCTGTTTCGGGAAGGCCTCCGCCTCGGAAGCGCAGCCCATCGCGACGAAGTACTGCCCGTTCTCGGGAAACCTTGCTGCGTCGCCGCTTAAATTCAAAGTTTCGGTAAAGCGCCTGCCGAGCTGTGGCATGAACGAGAGCGGTCCGCCCAGAAAAGCGACATTGCCCTCGATTCTGCGGCCCTGAGCAAGCCCACCGATTGTCTGGTTTACGACAGCCTGAAAGATGGACGCGGCGACATCCTCGCGCCGTGCGCCCTGATTAAGAAGCGGCTGGATGTCGCTTTTTGCGAAAACGCCGCAGCGCGAAGCAATCGGGTAAATTTTTTCAGCGTCCGCCGCGAGGTCGTTCAGTTCGTCGGGCGTGACGTCCATCAGCGTCGCCATCTGGTCGATAAACGCGCCAGTGCCGCCGGCACAGGTGCCGTTCATGCGCTGCTCGGTTACCTGGCCGAAAAAGATGATTTTCGCGTCCTCGCCGCCAAGCTCGACAACAGCGTCTGTGCCGGGCAGATATTTTTCGACAGCCGCAGCGCTCGCGACAACCTCCTGCACAAACGGAAGTCCGGCGCGCTGCGCAATTCCGAGACCCGCCGAGCCGGTCATCGCGACGGAAACCTCCGTACCGCCAAGCGCCTCGGAAAGCCCGCCCAAAATCCCCTCAAGGATTTCGCGCACGCGCGAGTTGTGGCGTTCGTAGCATTTATATAAAATTTTACCCGCCGCGTCGGTCAGTACGACCTTGACGGTGGTGGAGCCTACATCAATTCCAAGCGACAACAGAATCATTCCTTTCCTCGGAGATTGCGCGGACATATGAAAGTTTAAGGCCTTCAAAAAAGAACAACCAATATTTATTATACTCCGTAAGCCATATTATTCAATGGTACATTTTTGAAAAATTACACAAATTGTGCGCCGTCGCGCATAAGCTTATACTCCATTGCGTCAACAAGAGCAGTCCACGACGCGCCGACAATGTCCGCTGACACGCCGACAGTTGACCAGCTTTCGCGCCCGTCGCTTGACTCGATTACAACGCGAACCTTGGACGCTGTAGCGTCGTTTGAGCCGAGGACGCGCACGCGGTAATCCTCGAGCTTTACGTCGGCAATCTGCGGATAGAACCGCTCCAAAGCGAGGCGCATAGCGCGGTCAAGCGCGTTGACCGGGCCATTTCCGACGGCTCCGCTCGTCTCCTGGTAGCCGCCGACCTCTATGCGGCAGACGGCGCTCGCCGCCTCCTCGTCCGCCGCGGGTTCGCTGACGGTGACGTGGAAGCTTTTCAGCCCGAAATGTGGGCGGTAAGTGCCGCAGGTGCGCTTGACGACAAGGGCAAAGCTCGCGTCCGCGCCCTCGAACTGGTATCCCTCGTTTTCAAGGCGCTTTATCTCGGCGACTATTTTTTCAATTTCAGGTGAATCTTTTTCAAGCGCTGGCTCGACGGCGCGCGCGCGCTCAAGGATTGCGGCGCGGCCGGAAAACTCGCTGACGAGGAATTTGCGCTGTGCGCCGACTGCGGCAGGCGAAACATGCTCAAAGCTTATAGAGTTTTTTCGCACTGCGTCAATGTGCATTCCGCCCTTGTGGGAAAAGGCATAGCTGCCGACATAGGGTGCGGCGGCGTTCGCGTCAAGGTTGCAAAGCTCGTAAAACCGCCGTGAAAGCGGCGCAAATTTGCCGAAGCTTTCGCGCGGCAACGTCTCGAATCCAAGTTTCAGCGTGAGGTTCGCGCTGACGGTGAGAGTGTCGGTGTTGCCGCAGCGCTCGCCGTAGCCGCCGATGGTGCTTTGAACCTGCGTAGCGCCCGCAAGGACGGCGCTTACCGCGTTTGCCTCTTCCATGCCGATGTCGCTGTGTGCGTGAATACCCATTGGAACTTTCAGGATTTTGCGAGTTTCGGAGAAAATATCGGAAATTTCGTGAGAAAACGAGCCGCCGTTCGTGTCGCACAGGCATATCAAATCCGCGCCCGCCTTTTCCGCCGCAAGGACTGCGGCGAGGGCGTACTCACGGTCGTTTTTGTACCCGTCAAAGAAATGCTCCGCGTCGAAAAACACCTGCCGCCTCGCCGATTTTAAAAACTCGACAGTCGCGCGAATCATTTCAAGGTTTTCATCGCGCGTAACGCCAAGGATTTCGGTCGCGTGGAAGCTCCACGCCTTGCCGAAAACGCAGACAGTTTTAGTGTTCGCCGCCAAAATCGCCGCAAGTCCCGCATCTTCTGCGGCAGGGATTCCCGCGCGGCAGGTCGGGCCGAATGCGACAAGCTCGGCGTTTTTCAGCCCCGCGACACGCTTGAAAAACTCGGCATCTTTTGGGTTTGAGCCGGGCGCGCCCGCCTCGATATAGTGAACTCCAAGTTCGTCCAGAAGTTCCGCGACGCGCAGCTTGTCCTGCGCGGAAAACGAAAGCCCCGCGCCCTGCGCGCCGTCGCGCAAAGTCGTGTCGTAAATGAAAACAGGATGTGACATAACCTCAACCATTCCTTAAAAATTAAGCTTCCCTGTTGTAGATTGTGGAGCTACCGCGCTCAAGCGCGATTTTGCCCGTCCGCGCAACTTCTAAAACGCCGAACTCGTCCATAAGCTCAAGCATCGCGGCGGTTTTTTCGGTTTCGCCGGTCATCTCAAGAATCATGCTGCCCTGCGAAACGTCGATGACGCGGGCGCGGAAAATGTTCGCAATTTCGATGACCTGTGTGCGGTTTTCGGCGGAGGTCGAAACCTTGACAAGCACAAGCTCGCGGCTCATTGCAATGCTTTCGTCCAAAACCTCGACCATGCGGACGCAGACCTGCTTGCGAAGCTGCTGGACAATCTGGTCGAGGGCACGCTCGTCGCAGCTCGCGATTATCGTCATGCGCGACACGCTCGGGTCGGCGGTTTCGCCAACGGCGAGGCTCGCGATGTTGTATCCGCGACGGCTGAAAAGCCCCGAAATCCGCGCCAATACACCGGCGCTGTTGTCAACGAGTACCGACAAAATTCGCGTACTTATTTGTCCCGACATAAAAAATACCTCCACACAGGTTAATTCAGATTTTCGTCTCTGCCACACTCATATTTTTACCGATTGCGCACTCGATGAACTTGGGGGCGTTGCTCGCGTGTGCGGTTTTCAGCGCGGTTTCAAGCGAGGTTAGGTCGTAGGCCCGCGCCGCCGGAACGCCGTAGCTTTCCGCGAGGGTGCAGAAGTCGGGAAGCCCCGAAATTGAGGTCTCACTGTACCTTTTCTGCTGCTGGCGCACAAGGCCAAGCGTCCCGTTTTTCAAAAGAAGCACCGTTATCGGAAGGCGTTGTCGCACTACTGTCGCAAGCTCCGCCGAGTTCATGAGAAAGCTGCCATCGCCCGTTACGAGGAGCACGCGTCCGCCGCCTGTGGCAAGGCTTGCGCCAATAGCCGCGCCAAGCCCGAAGCCCATCGCGCCGAGGCCGCCGCTTGATATAAGCGAACGGGGACGCTCGAATTTAAGGTTTTGCAGCGCCCAGATTTGGTGCTGTCCTACGTCTGTGGCAACAGTTGTGCCGCCGAAAAATTTATCCACAGCCACGAAAATTGAAGTTGGAGTAAAACCGCCGCAAGGTTCAGATTTTTGCGATTTTTCTGCTCTTATCGCCGCGTTTCGCTTTGAAATATGTGGTAAAATCGCCGCAAGCGCCGCCGCCGCGTCGCAGGATATGTGAAGCTCGGTTTTGATGTTTTTGTCGATTTCCGAACGGTCGATATCGATGTGCAGCACGCGGAAAGGGTCGCTCGCCGGGCGAACAACGCGATCGCTGAACCGCGCGCCGACAGCGATTACGAGGTCGCTCGTCCTCAACGCGGCGTTTGCCGCCAGGCTTCCGTGAACGCCCGCAAACCCAAGAAACTGCGGGTGGCTCGCCGGGAAATTTCCAAGCCCCATCACCGTTGTTACGATGGGCGTGCCGAGCTTTTCCGCAAAGGAAAGAAGCTCCACTGACGCGTCCACCGTGCCGCCACCCGCCAGAATTACGGGCGTTTGCGACGAGTTTATAAGATCCGCCGCGCGGTTTATAAGCTCCGCAGGCGGCGCAAAAAGTCCGGTTTCCTTTGGGGTTTCGGGGGTATACTCACCGAATCCCTCCAGAATGTCGCGCGGGATATCCACAAGCACAGGGCCTTTACGCCCGCTTGAAGCAAGTCGGAACGCAAGGCGAAGCTCGCGCGCAAGGTCGGAGATGTCCTTAACCATCACGTTGTATTTTGTAACAGGCAGCGTTATTCCGGTGGCGTCAACTTCCTGAAAGCTGTCCGTTCCGATTTGCGACGTCGGCACGTTCCCGGTGATAAACACAACCGGCGAGGAGTCCATAAACGCGGAGGCTATGCCGGTCACGAGGTTCGTCGCGCCCGGTCCGGAGGTTGCAATGCACACCCCTGTTTTGCCGCTCGCTCGCGCGTAGCCGTCGGCGGCGTGAGCCGCACCGGATTCGGAGCTTGTGAGTATGTGGAAAATTCCGCCGCTTTTCTTTTCGCTGTAGAGCGCGTCGTAAATCGAGAGCACGCTCGCGCCGGGGTAGCCAAAAACCAGCTCGACCCCGTTTTCACGCAGTACTTCAATTACAATTTCAGCGCCCCTGAGTTTCAAAAAGTATCCCTCCGAAAAGCCTGTCCGTTTTTTGAAAAGCGCACCGGGCGAGGGAAATCCCCCGCCCGGGAGCAGCTTGCGGTATGAAGATTAGTCGTTGCAGAACAGGAACATGATGACGATTGCGATAATTACAATCCAAATCCACTCGTTCGAGCGGTTTCCGAGAATACCGTTGCAGTTCATGGTGAATACCTCCTCTTCCGAATCTACTTCATACTATTCGGAAACGGAGATTTGGTGACAGCACCTAGCCGAGTATTTTTGGCGGATTGCGCCTGACGGTATCTGCCGCCGCGCGGGAGACCACGCCGTCGTATATCAGTTTATCCAAAAGCGAAATTCCGCCGTCAAGAGTATACGCAGAAAGCGCGCGGTAGGACACATATGCCATCCCGTCGCGGTAAAAGCCGGCGCGTAAAAGACTTCGCTTTTCGTATTCGTCCATAATTCCAAGGCGCACACTGTCGGCAGGCGCAGTTTCCCACGAGAAATTACGCCCGTCTGTGTAGCCGATGGCGCGTAAAACAAACGTGAGGTACTGCTCCAGCGTAATTTCGCTGTTCGAGCCGAATTTAGTGTCGCTTACGCCCTTTGTGTAGCCCTTTTGGTAGGCGTAGGCGACGTATTTGTCGGCAGTACCGCCCGCCCACTTGGGAACGTCGCTAAACGGATGAACTCCGTTGCTCGAGAGCGCGGCGTTTTCCTCACCCAAAAGGCGCAGAAACATGATAAGCCCCTCAAGCCGTGTGCCGGTGCGCTCCAGTTCAAAGCCCTTGTTCGAGCCAAGCATGAGCCCAAGCGTTTTCAAAGAAAATGCTGCGTCAGTGTGGCGCGAGCTGTAGGCGGGGAGCACCTGAAACTTGCCGGTTACATTCACCTTTGTGCCGTTTGAAAGCGATACCACGCCCGCGACGTCGTCGCTCGCGAGGATGTACTTGTTTCGCTGTGCGGCACTCAAACCGGCGTAGAGCTTGGTTCCGTCCGTGACGTTAATGATTTCCGCCGCCCGAGCGCCGTATAGCATTGCGCTGCCGGCAACAATGCTGAACTCCGCGCCGACTATCATGCACAGCCGCTCGCCTGCGTTTAAGGTAATGGTTTCTCCCGAGGTCATCATATAATGACCGCTGTCGAGGTAGCGCATATAGCCGTAGTAGTCAACGGTGGCGTTGAAGCTTTCGCGCGAGGTGACTACCTCTAGGTTCGCCGCTTGCGACAGGCGCGAAAGCGCCGAAGGTATGTGCTTATCCGCAAGGCCGTCGGCGGCGGAGGCGGCAAGTGCCTGCACCTTAGGGATAAAAACTTCGTTCACATATTTCAGCGAGACGACGGGGTCACCCGCCGTGCCGCTAGCCTTGTTTCCAGGGGCGGAGGCGAGCGTCGTAACACAGAGCGCGACCGCCGCCAAAGCAGCAATATATCGTTTAAGCGCCAATTTCCAGTCCTCCACATCCGTATAGAAACATCGAAACACAAAATACCACAGTATTCATGGATTGTATCATTTTTCGACAAAATTGTCAAAGGGTTGCTATCCTGCCGGCGTAAATTTCGCAACTGAATCAAGCCCGGAGGTAGTAACAATCCGCCCGTCCGCCAAGACAAGCAACGCCTCAATTCCGTCCAGACTCTCGATAAGCTCCAGCGCCGCCTTTTCGCCCAGAAGAATGCAGATAGTGGTCAGCGCATCGCCGTCGGCGGAGCTATCGCTAATAACCGTTGCGGAGCGCAGGTCGGTTTCGGCGGGGCAGCCCGTTTTCGGGTCGAGAATGTGATGGTAAAGTACGCCGCCCTCTTCAAAATACCGCTCGTAAACGCCGCTTGTCACAATAGATTTGTCGCGAAGTTCCAGCGTACCGATAATTTCCCCCTCGGCGGCAAACGGCTTGCGGATTCCTATGTTCCACGCGTCGCCGCCGGGCTTGCTTCCTACGACGACAATGTTTCCGCCGAGGTTTATTAAAGCGCTGCTCACTCCCGCAGCGCGCAGGTTTTCGGCGACCCTGTCGGCAATCCATCCCTTTGCAATAGCGCCGAGGTCAAGCTTCATTCCCTCGTCCATACTGACGGTGTTGCCGCTGATTTCAACGTTTCGGTAGTCCACAAATTCGCACGCCGCCGCGATTTCTTCGGCGCCCGGCAGAGTTTTCTCGCCGGTAAAGCCCCAAAGACCGCTCACCGCGCCAATCGATATGTCGAAAAGCCCGCCGGAAAGCTCACCGTAGTCAAGAGCCGTTGAAAGAAGCGCGGCGGTTTCGGGGGAAACTTCGCCACCACCCTCGGCGTTCAGAATATAGATTTCGCTTTCGGGGAGCGTGCGGCTCAGTTTTTTTTCATACGCCGCAACGGTTTGAATTCCGGCCGCCGCCGCGCCGTCCTTGCCATACACTGTGACCTTGACGACGGTGTCGAGCATAAAAGCGCTCACCGAATCACCCTCGGCGGCACAACCGCAGAGGGTAAATAGCAAAACTGCCGAAAGTAGCAGAACAGTCAGAGATTTCCGCATTTTCATAGTCGTTCCGAAGAGTGAAGATTTTTTCAATCGCTGTCGTCCTTTTTTTTATCGTAGTCGGCAACCTTGCGCCAGAGCGAGGAAAGTCGGGGGTACGCGCCCTCAAGCCTGTGGCGAACGCGGTTGTTCGCGCGGCTTGCGCGGAGCTTTTTGCGCAGGCGCTCAAAATTTTCAATGAGCTGCTCCGCGCTGTCTGCCGCCGAGTTAAGCAGCTTTTCGCGCAGCGCGTCAAACTCGCCAGCGATACGCTCGAAAAAGCGCATTTTGTAAATCAGACGGATGTAGTCCGTCATGCATATGACGAAAACCGAGGCGAGGAAAATTGCGCCGCCGGTCACGGGAATACGGTCAATCTGCGTGTCGATCCACGGCACAGCAAACTTCATTGCGAGCGCCGTAAGCGGCCCCCACGCAAGGCTTTCAGGGATTGCAACCCTGCCGTTGAGGTTGTATTTGTGGTCGCTGTAATCCCACCAGCGCTGGTGGAACATCTTTTCAAGCTGCCAGCCGATGAAATACTCGACAGCGCAGGCGATAACCCCGCCGCCGACTAAAAGAAGTATCCAACTTGATTTAAGCGGAGTGAGCGCGCCGATTATTATGCACATCGCCGTGCCGTAAATCGGGCATATCGGACCGGTGAGAAATCCCCTGTTGACAAACTTTTTTTGCTGGAACGAGACAAGAGCTGATTCGACGCACCAGCCGAAAATGCTAAAAATAAGATAGTACCACACGAAGTGGTAGAAAATAATCATTGGATTCATCACCCGCCTTATAACAAATTTTGCAGGGGTTTTACAAAAAACGCACTTTTATATATAGTAACCTGCCCAAAGCCCAAAGTCAATAAATTGGGGATAAACAATGATAAAGCATATTATTTTCGCCTAAACATGGGTGAATTAAGCATTTGACATGAGGGAGTTATTAGTTTATTATTAAAAGGCTTAATTTATATTTGTGATACCAACAGGTTTATATATTATTGACGGGAGTGTTTTTTATGCACAGTGAACATTTTGGAAAACTTATCGAAAAGCAGCTTGCTAGAATCGAAGCTATGAAGGCTCAGGGCGATTTTCTCGCCTACAATACTTTGGACAAGCTCATAATCGGGGTCTGCGGAGGCGACGGTATCGGTCCGCGCATCACCTCCGAGGCACAGCGCGTGCTCGAGTACCTCCTCGCCGACAAAGTTGCGGTGGGCAAAGTTGAGTTCCGCACAATTGACGGGCTTACAATCGAAAACCGCGCCGCCGTCGGCAAGGCCATCCCTGACGATGTTCTGGACGAGCTGAAAAAATGCCACGTCGTCCTCAAGGGGCCGACAACAACTCCGCGCAAGGGTGACCCGTGGCCGAACATCGAAAGCGCCAATGTCGCAATGCGCAAGGAGCTTGACCTGTTTGCAAACGTGCGCCCCGTCAGCGTCCCTGCCGAGAACCTCGACTGGCGCTTCTTCCGCGAAAACACCGAGGGTGCTTACGCCGCCGGAAGCCAGGGGCTGAAGCTCTCCGACGACCTCGGTGTTGACTTCACATTTGTGACAAAGCAGGGAACCGAGCGCATTATCCGCCTTGCTTTCGAGTATGCAAAGGCCGCGGGCAAGGAGCGCGTCACCGCCGTAACAAAGGCGAACATCATCAAGACGACCGACGGAATGTTCCTCGACGCTTTCTACGAAATCGCGAAAGAGTACCCCGGAATCTCCGCCGACGATTGGTATATCGACATCATGACCGCGAAGCTCGTTGACACAAAGCGCCGCAGCGACTTTAAGGTTTTTGTGCTTCCAAACCTCTACGGAGACATACTCACCGACGAAGCCGCAGAATTTCAGGGCGGCGTCGGCACTGCCGGCAGCGCAAACATCGGCAAGCGCTACGCCATGTTCGAGGCAATTCACGGCTCTGCGCCGCGCATGGTCACCGAAGGACGCGACATCTATGCCGACCCCGGCTCAATGCTCCGCGCCGCCGCTATGCTGCTTGAACACATCGGCGAGATGGAGCTTGCAAACAAGCTCACCGCCGCGCTCAACAAATGCATGTACGAGGAGAAAAAACTCCAAATCACCGGACGTGATACCGGCTGCACCTGCGCCGAATTTGCCGACTACCTCATGGCGACGGTGGAGGCGCTCTAAACCCATAAACCCGCCATTCATAAAGGAGGGACGATATTGACAAAGCGAAAAGTATCGGACGCCGTCATCCGGCGTCTGCCGAAATATTACCGTTACCTTGACGAGCTGCACGAAAACGGCATTACGCGCATCTCCTCGCACCAGCTCGCCGACGAGATGGGCTTCACAGCCTCGCAGATACGGCAGGATTTGAACTGCTTCGGCGGCTTCGGGCAGCAAGGATACGGCTACGGCGTGGAAAAACTGCGCAGCGAAATTTCTGCAATTTTGGGGCTTCAGGATATGCGCGGTGCGATTTTGATAGGTGCGGGTAACCTCGGACGCGCGTTGCTTGGCAACTTCGACTTTGAAAGCTGCGGCTTTAGAATGCTCGCAGCCTTCGATGTCGCAAGCGAAGTTGTCGGCAAAAAGGTCAACGGCGTTGACGTGCTCGCGCTTGACTCGCTTGACGAGTTTATTAAAGCCCACAGCGCCGAACTTGCAGTGCTTACAATGCCGGGAGATGAGACGCGTGAAATCGCGAAAAGGCTTGAGGCTTTGGGCGTAAAGGGTGTGTGGAACTTCACAAGCCGCGAACTCCGAGCCGACGAGACAAATATGTGCGTCGAAACCGTCCACTTCACCGAGAGTCTTATGGCGCTGTGCTATAAGGTGAATGAAGAGGGAAAAGCGTAGGCGCTCGAGCAGCGAGGCGACAGCGTTTTGTTGCGGCGACACGGTTTGTAAATATTTTCCAAAGCAGTACCCGCCAATTAAACAGCTATCCCAACACACCACAAAGCGCGTTCACACCGTGGACGCGCTTTGTGACGCGAAACCTGCTTTGCCGCTCACCTGGCCCGAACCCGAATTACATGCGGAGATTGAGCAAGACTTCGGAGCAAAAATGTGGTACACTTGTCGTAAAGTGGAAAAGGGGCTGGGTTTGTGGAGATTTGCGAGGATTTGATGTGGCGCGCCGTCACAGGTTGTGACCACGAGTATGACTCTAAGTTTTTCTATGCGGTGAAAACCGTTGGGGTGTATTGTCGCCCGTCCTGCCGTTCGCGCACGCCTCTTCGGAAGAACGTCCTGTTTTTCGAGTCTGCTGCCGAGGCCGAAAGCGCGGGCTACCGCCCCTGCAAGCGCTGCCGCCCGGACTTACCTGAATACGAGCCATCCGCCGAGCTTGCGGAGCGGCTGAAAGCGTTGATTGACGCGAATTTCCTTGAGCGCGGGCAGCTGTTGAGTGCAGCGGAAAAACTCGGCATTTCGCAGAGCCGCCTTGCGGCGGTTTTCAGGCAGAGGTACAACGCCGCGCCTGCGGAATACCTGAACAAAAAGCGTGCCGAATACGCGAAGAACCTGCTTGCGACTACCGAAATCCCGATTATCGAGGTCGCGGCGGAGGTCGGGTTCGAGAGCCTTTCCGCGTTCTATTCATTCTTCCGTAAACACACCGGAACTTCGCCGAAAAAGTACCGTGTTTCGGCAAAACCCGCAAATAAATAGGAGGATTTCCATGAAATTTATGTGGCATTACGATACGCCGATAGGACGGCTCGGCATAGGCGAAACGGACGGCGCGATTTCGCGCATTCTGTTCGAAGGACAAACCGACGAGGGTTATGAATCGCGCGAAACCGAAGTCATCAAAGCAGCGGCGCAGGAGCTTTACGAATATTTTGCGGGTGAGCGTAAAATATTCGACATGCCGCTTGTGCCGGAGGGAACGCCGTTTCAGAAGTCCTGTTGGAACGCGCTTATGGCGATTCCCTACGCCGAAACACGCAGCTACAAGGACATCGCCGGGGCTGTCGGCAACCCCAAGGGTTTTCGCGCCGTTGGTATGGCGAACAACCGCAACCCCATCCCGATTGTTGTTCCCTGCCATCGTGTCGTTGGCTCGGACGGCAGCCTGATAGGATTCGGCGGCGGGCTTCCCACAAAGCAATTTTTGCTCGATTTGGAAAAAGAGAATGTCTAAAACAGAGTATTTTCAGTATGGCGACGCTGAAATTGCATACCTGAAAAGCCGCGACCCAGTTCTCGGCGAGGCGATTGACAAAATCGGGAAGGTGAGTCGTGCCGTCATACCCGACATCTTTATGGCGCTTGTAAATTCCATAGTCGGGCAGCAAATTTCGACCAAGGCGCACGCTACTATCTGGGAACGTATGCTCGCTCGGGTTTCGCCGCTGACGGCGCAAAAAATCGCCGCGCTGAGCGACGAGGAACTGCAAAGCTGCGGCATATCTTTCAGAAAAGCCGCTTACATAAAGGAAATTGCTGCCGCCGTCCTTGACGGGAGTCTCGACCTTGTTGCACTCGAAAAGCAGAGCGACGACGAGGTTTGCGCGCGGCTCTGCGCTTTGAAGGGTATCGGTGTTTGGACGGCAGAGATGCTTTTGACCTTTTCAATGCAGCGGCCGGACGTTATAAGTTACGGCGACCTAGCGATTCTGCGCGGGCTTCGTATGCTTTACCATCACAGGAAAATCACACCCGCCCTCTTTGCAAAGTACAAGCGCCGCTACTCTCCGCACGCGACGGTTGCGAGCATGTACCTCTGGGCTGTTGCGGGCGGAGATTATGGATATACAGATTACTTGCCGCTGACCGAGGNGCAGAAAAAGGCAAAACGGAAGCGAAGTTAAAGTTCATATCAGAAAACCAGAAAAAGCGCGGCTATGCCGCGCTTTTTGTTGCCCTCTTCAACATCTCTATTTCCACACGCCTGTAAGGTCAAACGCCGGAGTGTACTCACGCTCCGCGCTCGAAAGCTCCTGCTCGTAGCCGTCGAAGCCCAACTCGTGTACGCGGGTAAGCACAGCCTCGTACTCCTCCGCAGAAAGGCGGCGCATTAGCTCAGCCGGTGGATTTTCTGCATTTTCGGGAGGGGTGTACTGACTCATGACGCTTATAAGTATGCTCTCCGGCAAACAAATTTCAGAGAGAGCCTCGAAAACCGCCACAGAATCGGCGTTGTGCCCCGGCAAAATCAGGTGCCGCACGACAAGCCCGCGCCGCAGCGTACCGTCCGCGCCGAAGCGGTAACTGCCGACTTGACGGAACATTTCGCGGAGAGCCGCGACTGCTGTTTCAAAATAATCGGAAACCCCGGAAAGCCTTGCCGCGAGGGAGTTAGAACGGTATTTCAGATCGGGAAGGTAGACGTTTATGTAGCCGTCGAGCATTTTCAGTGTCTCGACGTTTTCGTACGCGCTCGAGTTGTAAACTACGGGGATTTGCAGCCTGCCGCGAACGCCGTCAAGCGCCTCGACAATCCACGGTGCATAATGCGAGGCGCTTACGAGGTTTATGTTGTGTGCGCCCGCGCCTTGAAGTTCGAGGAAAATTTCGGAAAGGCGCGCAACCGTGACCTCCGCGCCGAAATTGTCTGCGCTGATTTTTCGATTCTGGCAGAAAATACAGCCGAGAGGACAACCCGAAAAGAACACCGTGCCGCTGCCTTTTTCGCCGCTTATGCACGGCTCCTCGCCGAAGTGCAAGGCGGCGCGCGCAACTTTCGGCAAGCTCCCGCCGCCGCAAAGTCCGAATGAAACCCGCCTGTCCGCAGAGCAGCGGCGCGGGCAAAGATTGCAGGCTTCCATCACGCGCGGAAGCGGTAACCCGCGCCCCACACCGTTTCGATGTACTGCGGGTTTTGTGTGTCGGCTTCAATTTTTTCGCGTACGCGCTGGATGTGAACCGTCACTGTCGCGACATCGCCGACGGCGTCCATCCCCCAAATACGATCAAACAGCATGTCGCGGCTGAAAACGCGGTTCGGGTTTTCGGCGAGGAACAAAAGAAGGTCGTACTCCTTCGCCGTCAAAATCCGCTCATTTCCGTCCATGAAAACCTTGCGCGCCGCCTTATCTATTTCAAGGCTGCGGATTTTCATTTTGTCGGAGCGGCTGCTGCCGGTCAGCCTGTTGTAGCGTGAGATATGTGTCTTAACCCTTGCAACAAGCTCGCCGGGGCTGAACGGCTTTGTCATGTAGTCGTCCGCGCCGAGACCGAGGCCGCGAATTTTGTCAATCTCCTCGCGCTTTGCAGAGAGCAGAATCAGCGGCGTCTCCGTCTTTTCGCGCAGGCGCGAACAGACGGTAAAACCGTCCATCCCGGGTAGCATTATGTCAAGAACAATCAGCGCGTAGTCGTTTTTCAGCGCAAGTTCAAGCCCCGAAACGCCGTCCGCCGCGATGTCAACCGCGAACCCGTTGATTTGCAGATAGTCGCGCTCCAGCTCGGCTATGGCGCTGTCGTCCTCGATTATCAGTATTTTCATATGTCAACCGTTCTTTCTCCTTATTCGGGAAGTGTGGCGCTTTTGGCAAGCCAAAATTCCTGTTGTCAGACAGGAAAGGCACAAATCCGACGCTTGAAAGATTCTTGTTTCAAGTGTCCGCCCTTCGATATTCAAAACAGCTCAGTTTTCCTTCAATTTCAGGTTTATGTGAACCTCGGTGCCGACGCTTTCCTCGCTTTTAATCCAAATCTTGCCGCTGTGTTTCAGCGTTATCTGCCGCGCTATTGAAAGACCAAGCCCATGCCCCGAGGCCGCGCTTCCGCGTGCGGGGTCGCTGCGGTAGAAGCCCTCGAAAACCTTGGGAAGCGCGTCGGTAGAAATTCCGCGCCCATTGTCCTCAACCAAGATGTGCAAAAGCTCGTCCGTCACGTCGGCGGAGAGCCGAACTGTCAGCGGACGCGCCTCGTCGCGGTATTTAAGCGCGTTTGAAAGCAGGTTTGCAAGCACGCGCCTAAGTTTTACTTTATCGATAACGGAAAAGGCCTGCGATGAGGGAAGCTCAACTGTAAGCTCTGCACCCGCCGCCTCGAAGTCGATAGCAAAGTCGGCGGCGATTTCGCTAAGCCATTCAATAACCTCGCAGGAGACGAAGTCGAAGCTCATCCTGCCAAGCTCCAGCTCGCTGAAATCGGACATCTGCTCAATCATACGCTCCATCGTCATAGCCTTGGCGTAAATCGTGTCTAGGTAGCGCTGCTGCATCTCCGGCGTTGTCGCAACGCCGTCGCGCAGACCCTCGACATATCCTTTGATTGAGGTGACAGGCGTTCGTAGGTCGTGCGAAATATTGGCGAGCATAAGATTTCGCGCGGTTTCGTAGTCCATCCGTGCCTGAACGCTCGCCTTTAGTCGCTTTCGCATATCGTCAAAGGCGTAGCAAAGTTCGTTTACCTCGCTGACATTCGAGCTAAGAATCTCGAAGTCGAGGTTGCCGTCACGGATTTGCTCAGTAGCACTTTTAAGGCGGCGCAGCGGCGGCAGAATGCTTTTCGAAATATACAGAACGCCAATAGCAAACGCGACAAGGAAAAACAGAAGCGCAATCCCGACCGTCGGCAAAAGCAGGCGGAAGATTATACCGCCCGGGCGTATTTCGTTCGAGATTCTGCCCATATCTGTGCCCATGAACTCGCTCAGGGTTAGGTTTTCGCGGATTAGCAGCGATATTACCGCGACCCCCGCGAAAATGCCGATAAGGATTGCGGGGATTATGAACATGAGAACTATGGTTTTTAAAAGTCGTTTTCTCAGGGTCATAGTTTTTAACGTCCTCCGCTGCGCAATTTTACTTGTAAATTAGCTATGTCAAGCCTCGTTCGTCTTCACAAGCGGCGAAATAAGTCTACAGCTCCGTTTTTGCTTTCCGACGAGCAAGCTCGTTGCCGCAAAAAGCGCCGCTCTGCCTTATTTCGCCTGCTCGGACGCTCGACTCTTACTTACTTACTTACTTACTAGACATCTCTTTTCCAAAACAGCAAAAAACCCGCGCTTGTGAAAACAACGCCATATCCCAAAAGCAGCCCGATTTTTGAAATCAGCGCGTCGACAGGCAGCGCCTTGCCTAAAAACAGGCTGTGCCACTGGGCGTAGCCGGTGAACAGCATACCGCTGAGTTGCGGAATAAAGGTTCCGGCGATAATCAAAACAAGGTAAATTATTATCGAAAGCAGCATGGCAAGCGTCGGACTTTTTGTAAGCTGGTTTATAAACGCCGCCATCAGAACGACTATCGCAAGAGGGAACACATCGAGCAAATATGCGCCGAAGCTGTGCCAAAAGTTGCGCGCCTCGCCGCCAAATATAACCTCAAGCGCCACTGTCACGACGAAAAGCGACACAAGGTACACAAGCGCCATCGCCATAACAGCGCAGATTTTCGCGGAGAAAACCTTGAACCGCGACACCGGACGCATAAGCGCGGCACGGATTGAGCCGTCGTGAAACTCAGACGAAAACAGGTCGCTTGCCGCCATGAAAACCATCAGCGGTATGTAGACGCTTATAAAAAACGTGAGCATCGACATTGAAAGGCTGATAAAGCCGAAGCGTATTACGCCGTCGCTCACGCGCTCCAGAACAAGCTGGATAAGCACCATCACGGCGCAGATGAGAATCTGAATTATGAAAAATACGATGTATTTTTTCTTTGCCAGCAGCTTTGAAAATTCGTTTTTTGTCACCGCGAGAAAGCTATGCACCGCGAAACCACCCTTCTTTTGTCATATAATTTTAGTTCCGCGCTTTTCGCGCACGCGCTCAAGGTAGTAGTCCTCAAGCGTCGGGCTGTGGCGCAGCGCGTTTTCCATCGTGTCAAAGCTGAGCATTTCGCCCTCGTGCATGACGGCAACCATGTTGCACGTCCGTTCAATCTCGCTTGCGAGGTGGCTGGAAATCAGAAACGCGACGTTTCGTTTCTCGGAAAGACCGTGGACAAGGTCGCGAACCTCCATAATCCCCTCGATGTCAAGGCCGTTTGCCGGTTCGTCAAGAACTACAACCTCCGGCTCGCCGATTAGCGCGAGCGCAAGCCCAAGCCGCTGCTTCATTCCGAGGGAGAAGCGGCTTACCTTGTCCCTCTTGTAGCGGCCAAGCCCCACCATGTCGAGAATCTGGTCTGTACGCTCGGAGGAAATACCTTTGTGACAGTTTGCGGCGAGTTTCACATTTTTCTGTGCGCTCAAATAATCGTAAATGGCGGGCGCTTCAATGAGGCTTCCCACCTTTTCCGTCGCGCGTTCGTAGTCCCGGTCAACATCGCGCCCGAATATTTCAACCTTGCCGTCCGTCGGGTGGCAAAGTCCGACAATCACTTTCATTGTTGAGGTTTTGCCCGAGCCGTTCGGCCCGAGAAGCCCTAAAACGTCGCCGCGCCGCAGCTCAAAGCTGATATTTCGCGCGCCTCGCCCGTTTTTATAAAGTTTCGAGAGGTTATCAACCCTTAAAACAACATCAGTATTATCCAAATAAATCACATCTTCCTGCGGAATTTACGGTTATGCGCCGCACCGCAGGGGAGAGTTCCCCTGCGGTACATCGCTATTATGGGTTATCTGCCGTTGGGAGTTTCAACGGTTACGGGGAGGTCCAGCGGGGCGTCGCCCTCATAAACCACCCTGACAGAGGGTTCGCCGCGCAGCGGCTTGATGATATTTTCCTCTATCATCGAGGTGAATTTCTCAACGTCCACGGAATTGTTCAAATTGAAGCCCAGTTCCTCCATATACCACTCAAACTCGCCCGCAGCGAGACGCAGAAGGAACTTTTCAACGAGGTCGGGGTCATTTAGGTCAATTTCCTCGCCAATTTGGTTAAACAGGTACAGCACGCACTCCTCCGCTGTCATTCCGTTGAAGAATGAACGCGAGCTTTCCACGTTATCGTCATATTGGTCGCGCTGGATGGTAACGCCGCCCTTTGTAACAGTGTAGGCGTGGTTGTTCAAGTAGCTTGAGTTCGAGTAGTCGTAAACTTCGGCGTTCGCGGGGATTTTGGGGAGCGCAACCACCGTTGTGCCGATGTTCGACAGGTTTATGTCCGCGCGGATTGTTATGGTGTGGTATTCGCCGTTAAGCAGGCGGAAGCTCGCCGTGCCCTCGAGGATGTTGCGGACAAGCTCGCCGTTTTCGTTGACCGAAACTTCGCAAGTCGCGGTTTCAACCTTGGGATCGCCGTCTATGCAGCGCAGAAAAACGCTGTCGTCCATAGAGAACTTAAAGTCGGGGCTTTTGCAGTAAGCTTCATACGATTCGTAGTAGCTGTACGTGCCGTCGGCGTTTATGAACACAACACCGCCGCCATTCTTGCTCAAAATGTCATACGCACCCTTGGATAAATCAGAAGAAGAAAGCATACGCGCTTCGGGGCTGTACACGGTGTCCCATGCGCGCCCGTCCGAATAGCCGGAAAATTCCTCGGAAAACAGGAGCGAAATGCCGGCGTTGATTATCTCGGGGAGCTGGCTTCCGCTGAGGGAAACGCTGTAGTTTTTGTTTCCGTCGGTTTCGCCGTTGTAGACAAAGTTGTTTTTCAGGTCGCCGACAATCAAATCCGCCGCAAGCTCGACAAAGCGGATGACCTGCGTCGATTCCTCGCCGACAATTCCTTCAAGCGGAAGGCCTGAGTAGTCCGTCGCGTGGATGTTCCAGTTGTCGGTTTTTTCGTTGATGTAGCGGTAGTAGTTGATGAATTTGCCCGAGGATACGTTTTGCGTGTCGCGGACAGTCCATGTCTCGCTTTTGGTGCGCTCGTTGCCATAGATGTACTCTGCGGCGCTTTTCCACGAGTGCATTACGCCCTCGCCGTCGGCGTTGATTTCCGCGCCGAGGTTGAACTCGCCCATTATCTCGCCGTCGATGATAACCTGCGCATTTACGTCCGCCGTGTAGTTTTTCATAAAGAGGAGTTTTTTCAGCGCCTCCTTATAGACGGTGTAGCCGTTTGCGCTTGCGTAGTTTGCCAAAGCCGCCGTTGTCAAAACGACGCAACCGAGGACAAGGCACACAAGCGTTTTGAAATATTTCGAGCCTCTAATTTTTGCCACTGTAATCATTCCTTTCGAAAAAGTCCGCTTCCGGGAGCTTATACTACAATACTAACCGCGCCATCTAAATCCCGCGTAACGGACGGATAAACAAACTATAAACTTTTGTAAATTCTTCCTAAATACCGGCTGATTTTGCCTTGAAAATATTTTATCACATATTTTATATGTATTCCAGAAAAAATATTTCGTTTTTTTGTGAACAATCGTTTGCTTTTTTGAATGACTTGTGATAATATTATTTAAAGCACAAGTTCTTTAGCACAGATTTCAAGGCGAAGGTTCGCNGGAAGGGACGATTAATATGCGCCCTATAACCAACAAACAAAAGCAGATTTATGACTTCATCGTGGATTTCACGTCGGAAAAGGGGTATCCGCCCTCAATCCGCGAAATTTGCGCGGCGGTTTCGCTGCGCTCGCCATCCTCCGTCCACGCGCACATCCGCACGCTTCAGGAGCTGGGCTACATCCAGAAGGACGACAACAAAACCCGCGCGCTGACAACCGTCGAAGGCTCCGCCATGTACGGTAAGGTGCCGATTTTGGGTAGGGTCACGGCGGGGCAGCCCGTTCTCGCAATCGAGGAAATTGAGGGCTACATCCCCTACGACAACACCGGTTCGACCGGCGTGTATTTCGCGCTTAGGGTCGAGGGTGAGTCGATGATAAACGCCGGAATCAACGACGGCGACTATGTAATCATCCGCAAGCAGCAGACCGCGCACGAAAACGAGATTGTCGTCGCGCTTATCGAGGACGAGGCGACGGTCAAGCGCCTTTCCTACGAGGGGCGGCAAATCTGGCTTATGCCGGAAAACCCGCGCTACGAGCCGATTGACGGAAACGACTGCGAAATCCTCGGCGTTGTCAAGGCGCTGTACCGTAGATATTAAGGTAAAAATGAAAAAGGCGAATGTTTCAAAAGAAACATTCGCCTTTTTGTTGCTGTTTTTACAATCTATATACTCCGTCAGTATCTTCACAGACATTTTTGCAGTCGAGGACTGTTTTCCCCGCAAGCTTTCCCAAATTCGCCTTGAGGTGGCTGTGTCCGACAAGGATTACAAACATGTCGCACGCGCCTAGAAATTCGTCAAAGTTGAAAAGCTGATTATAAACCATCGTGGTTTCTACAAATGGGTCGTAGACCTTGAACCCGCTGCCACCCAAACTCTCAATGCACTCAAGAAGCTGCATCGTTGGGCTTTCGCGAGTGTCGTCCACGTCCTCCTTGTATGTCAGGCCGTAGAGCCCGACGCGGGAGGGGTCGGTAATTTTCCGCGAACTCATAACCTCGCGGATACGCGAAAGTGTGTACTCCGGCATCGAGGCGTTTACGTCAACGGCGGCGAAAATCAGCTTCGCAAGCTCGCCGTAGTCGCCCACCAGAAACCACGGGTCAACCGAAATGCAGTGTCCGCCGACACCGGGGCCGGGGTTCAGGATGTTGACGCGCGGGTGCTTGTTCGCTATGCGGATAACCTCGCGGACATCCATGCCCTCGGCGGCGCAAATTTTCAAAAGCTCGTTTGCGTAGGCGATGTTTATCGAGCGGTAGGTGTTCTCGACGACTTTGGTCATTTCGGCTGTACGGATGTCGGTGACAACAATTTCACCGCGGCAGAACGCGGCATAGACCGCCTTGACCTTTTCGCCGGTTTCGGGGTCGTCCGCCCCGATTGTACGCGAGTTGTGTTCAAGCTCATAGAGCATGTTTCCAGGGATAATGCGTTCCGGTGCATGGGCAAGAAATGCGTCTTCGCCGAGCTCGAAGCCAGATTTTTTGAAAAGCGGACGCACCGCGTGGTCGATAGTTCCGGGCGAGACTGTTGACTCGATAACGACCACAGCACCGCGCGGCATTACTTCAAGCACGCTCTCCATCGCGCGGACGATGAAGCTTGCGTCAACCTTTTTCGTTGCGGGGTCGTAGGGCGTAGCCATCGTGACGATATACATCTCCGCCGAGGGATATTTGTCGGTAAACTCGATTTTTCCGGCGGCGGCACGAGAAAAAAGCTCCGCCATGCCCTGTTCCTCAAACGTCACTTTGCCTGCATTAAGCGCCGCAATTGTGTCGGCTTTGATGTCAACGCCGACAACCTCGACGCCGTTTGCGGCGAGGCTAAGCGCCGTAGGAAGCCCGATATATCCAAGTCCGATTACAGCAACCATCATTATATCATTCCTTAAAGATCCGTTATTAAAAAACGTCCGTACGCTTCACAGTATAGCACCATCCGACATGTATTGCAACTTGAAAAACTTGCGTTTTAGCCGAATCTTGTGCGGTATTCGCAGCGGCGGCACAGCTCCGCCACGACTTTCCTGTCAGAAAATCCGGCGTGAATTTCGCGGACTAGCGAACCCTCCAGTATCTTGCTCAAATCCTCGCGAAAAATGTTCCCAAGTGCAAGGTTACCCTCGTGGTCAAGGCAACAGGGCACAACCGTGCCGTCGGCGAGCACGCCGATTTGACTGCGCAGCCCGAGGCAGAAGCCCTCCGTTCCGAAGTCTTTTGCGCCCAAATCCGGCCATTCGAACGGGGCCGCGAGGTTGAGATAGNTGTTTTTGCCGAGCGGCGTGCCGTGCGTCCCCTGTGTCGGAACGCGTGAAATTTCAACGCCGCAATACTTTTCAAGCCGCGAAAAAGCTCCCTCGTTTCCCGCCGCACCGACGTTCCAAAGCCGGAGGTTCAGAATCAGGTCGGCGGGCTTTTTTTCAAGAAAAGCGAAAACGGAATCGAGGAGCTTTTCGCGCTCGGCGGCGCTCTCCGCGCTCTGCAAGGAGACGGACACACGCCTAAGCGCCTGCGCGGAGCAAAGCACTTCACCGCAAGCCTCAAGCAACGTTCCGTTTGTCGTAAGGTTAACCGGAAATCCTTGCAACGCCGCCGTTTCAAGGATTTCGGAAAGCTGCGGGTGCAACAGCGGCTCGCCCATAACGTGCAGGTAAAGTTGCTCGCAATTGCCGCGAAGCGCCGAGAGCGCCGCGCCGAACTCGGCGACAGTCATGAACCTCGGCTCGCGCTTTGTTCCGGCGCAGAAGCTGCAACTCAGGTTGCAGACGTTGGTAATTTCGACGTA
>JGI994J12354_10001686_pt1 | contig 22272 bp, 16 predicted proteins | sample IntmicLarv3ML3BL_FD_12354 | JGI IMG/M metagenome (IMG submission 12354) | reverse complement strand
ACGCCGCTCTGTACAACGCCCTTATGGAAAAGGCCGTCCGCCGCTTCGGTCTGCATGAGAGAGGTGACCTTCATGCCGCCGCCGGACTGACCAAAGATAGTAACATTTTCGGGGTCGCCGCCGAAGCTTGAGATATTGTCATGAACCCACTGGAGTGAGGCAACCATGTCAGCGTTGCCGACATTGCCGCTGTTCCAGTATTTTTCGCCGAACGGTGAGAGATCCATATAGCCAAGGATGTTGAGGCGGTGATTGACAGTTACGACGACAACATCGCCGTATTTGGACATGTTTTCGCCGTCATATGCCTGCTGCTCGATTGAGGAACCGGCTGCGAAGCCGCCGCCGTGGAACCAGACCAGTACGGGTTTTTTAGCGGTTGGGTCAACGCTCTGCGACCAGATGTTGAGATACTGGCAGTGTTCGCTCTTTGGCCAGTAGCGGTGCGGAACCATAATTTCGCCGACTGCGGTTTCGGGGGAAAGCATAGGGCACACATGCCCGTAGCTGAGAGCGTCCTTGACGCCCTCCCACGGAGCGACCTCGGTGGGCATTTGGAAGCGCAGGGCGTCGGCGTACTTTATGCCGTGGAAAGTGTACGTTCCGTCAAAGATAAAGCCGCGGACTTTGCCGGCTTTTGTCTGGACGACGGGCTCGGTTGACGAGCAGATGAATGCTTTGCCTGATTTCGCCATTGTATTTTCTCCCTTCATGTTTCAAAGTTGGATTACTTTGTTTGACAACAGTTATATTATATATTATAATTTACAGAAAGACAAGACAAAGGTTGGTAAAATTTTTAAGCAGCTTAAAGAAAGAGAGGAATGGTATTTTGAAAATCACAGCATATACAGCCGTGGAAAATATGGGCTGGACGGTAAATGCGTTTGAAATCGAGTGCGACAAAAAGGGGGTTTCGCCCTCGGACTTTAAAATCGATGCTAATGAATACGGCATGGTACGCGAAAGCGTTGCAGCGGTAATCGCAGTCACAGAGATCCCAAGCGGACTTCGGCTTGAGGTTGAGCCAGTTGGATACAAGTCGTTCAAGCTCGTCGGAACCGGTGTGGCTGAGGGCATAAGCTTCGGATACGAAGATGTTTCCGACGTGAAAACCGTGTGGGCGGATTTGTTTGAGGCGAAGGACAACGGAATAGTTCACTACCGCCTGTATTCACCCAAAGCGGGTGAAGCTCGTCCGCTCACTCTTTTCCTGCACGGTGGAGGCGAGAGCGGCAGCGACAACTGGACACAGATGGTAGGAACAATCGGCGCGGCGAAAATCGCAAAAGATTACCCCGACTACTATGTGTTCGCTCCACAGGCTCCGGGCGGCGGAATAACTCCGGGCAACGCGCCTGTTATGCCGAGAAATTTCAGCGAAAGCGGTAAAATGGGGCCGGGCGGCTGGACACGCGAATACCTTGCGGGTGTTTGCGACGTTATAAAAGGCATGATTGCAGAGGGCAAAGTTGACCCCGACCGTGTATATGTTACTGGTATGTCAATGGGCGGCGGAGGGACGCTGCGCGCGCTGTCAGTCGGCAGCGGGCTTTTTGCGGCGGCGGTCGCAATTTGCCCGACCATGACGCCGGAGACATACGGAATTCTGAAAAGTCTGACAGATACGAAAATCTGGGTGGCGACGGCATATGTTGACCACACAATTTACAGGCATAAGTACATTGTAGACGGTTTAGTCGCAATAAAGGACGCGGGAAACCCCGACGCGCACCTAACGCTCTACGCGCCGGAGGATTTGGAAAAATACGGTCTGTCAACCGACCCGAATATGCCGATAGAGCGCAAATTCGGATCAAACCACGCCTCGTGGATTCTTGTTTACAACAACGAGGAAGGCATCATGGACTGGCTGATGAGCCGGGTCAAATAAAGTTCTAGCTAATTCCAATATAAATGTGACCGGGTATCAAAGAGGCAGTTTTTTGATATGCGGTCACATTTTTTATTGCATTATTCGACATTTACAGCTATTGACAATGAGAAGTGAGAATGATATTCTGAAATTGATAAAGATATGATAAATTCAGAGGTCTGCCCTAAGAAAAATAAAAGAAACATGGGAGGAGCCTCAATATAATGAGGAGGGCTCTTGTGGGGGAGAAAATCATGGCAATTAAAAAGTTCACGGTAAAGAACAGAACTGGCATATTCTTCGTATTTTTGTTCTTCTGCATTTTGCTGATGGTACTTGTGTCATTCTTTGCGGTTAAAAACTACGGCGACTCGCAGGAGATACTCCAGTCGAGTGTCAACGACCGCATGATTGGCATTGCCTGCGCTGCCCGCGAAAATATCGACATTGAAAAATTTATGTCCTACAACAGTTTGGACGATATTATGGCTGACGACGACTATATGGATGAGCTTAACAGCCTCAAGAATCTTGCGAGCGACGTCGGCGCGAAATACATCTACGCGCTCAAGGAAATTGACGGCGAATACTACTTTATCTATGACACAGACCCAGAGGTCATTGATAAAGAAGGTATTTACGAAGCCTACGAGATTGAAGAAGTGCATGAGCGGGCGTTCCAGGGCGAAATTGCCGCGCAGGCTTCCGGCACGGACGATATATATGGAAGTTTCTCTACAGCAGCGGTTCCGCTATACTATGGAGGAAAGCTTGTTGGCATAATTTCCGCAGACATTGACGACGAGCATATACTTGACAACGAAAATGTGCAGTTTTGGAACATGGCGGTGCTGATTGCGATTATTGGTGTTATGTTTGTGATTATGGCGGTGCTTCTGCTCATAATGCTAAAGCGGATTTCCACCATGCAGGATTTGCTTTACCGGCAGTCACGTTACGACAAACTCACAAGCCTTCCAAACCGGCAGTACCTTCTTGAGTATCTTGAGGATATCAGCAGTAGGGAAGAAAAATATTCGCTGTTTTTTATCGATCTTGACAATTTCAAGCAGGTAAACGACACCGCAGGCCACGACGCAGGGGACGAACTTCTAAGGCACATCGGCGAATATATCTCCTCCGCCCACAAAAACTCTAAGGCATTCCGTCCCGCATCTGGTTCGCTCAATGTTGCGGCGCGTATCGGCGGCGATGAGTTCATACTTGTTGCTCCAAATCTCAGCGAGCAGGAGTCGCTCGTGTTTGCGCAGGAGCTTGTTGCAAACCTAAAAAACGAGGTAAAGAACAGCAACATCGAAAAGTTTGGCGTTGGGTTGAGCGTCGGTGTCGCGCTGTTTCCGGAGCATTCCGAAAACTTTCATGTGCTTCTCAAATACGCGGACATTGCGATGTACCATGCGAAGCACGCTGGTAAAAACATGTGCTTTGTCTACAGTATGGAAATGAAGGCGAAGGACGAAAAATAGATAGGATAGCAGATAAAGAGTAAAAGGCGCACCCAAAGGGTGCGCCTTTCTTTAGCCTTTTTACTTCATTCCCTGCTCGTAAGCCTGAATCATTTTTTTGACCATCTGGCCGCCGACAGAACCGGCCTGCTTGGCGGTGATGTCGCCATTGTAACCCTGCTTGAGGTTTACGCCGACTTCGTTTGCGGCTTCCATCTTAAAACGCTCCATCGCGTCACGGGCTTCAGGAACCATAGTTTTGCTTGCCATTTTTTAGTATCTCTCCTCATATTTTTTAGTTCGCGCCGACATTTTTTGTTCTTCAATTCAAATGCCGGCGTAGCCGTTTATGAGTTGAAAAGCTTCAAATGTCTTTGTTTTCTTATGCGAACTTACGAGGCTATTTTGTGAACATTTTGAAATATTATTATGTCAATTTTTGCGTTTTGAGGCGTTATAAGGCAAAAAACTGAATTCAACTAGGTTGCGCCGTTAGTCCGAAACTCAGTATTTCATCGGATTTAACATATATTTTCTGCCTATCCAGATTGCCGTGCCACCGATTATTGCAGTCGCGCCGGCGAGGATTATTTCGTACAGGCCGGGGTTTGTGAGGTATCCGACCTGGTACATCGCGGGAATCGCGAAAACTATCAACATAAGCGCCATGCAAAGGTACATCAGCAAAATTGAACCGCGGTGTGTTGCTGCGATGTGGATGATAACGCCTGCCGCGAGGAAAACAAACAGCATAAGTATCGACTCGGCGCAGTAGTGGAAAATATCCAGCGGCGTTGCGTCAAGGAGCGTGCTCGCCTGCGTTTTCAGCGCCTCAAGTTTGTCAGCCGATTCACCTGCGAGCAGTGTGTCAAGCCCGTCTTTGTTAATTTTGAAAGAAGTGCTGATATTTGTGATCATTATCCACGCGCCGCCGAGTATGCAGCGCGTAGCGCCCGCACCGATTCCAAGGGCGATTCCGCCGCCGTTTGTGTCGGAGCGCATGGACATTCGTGCCATGGTATATAGTCCAACTGTATAGACAAACGCACGCATGAACGAGTAATAAATTACAAACGCAAGCTCGTTTGCGTGGATGTAGTCATAGAGTGTTGCTGCGACAGAACTCATAACCACAGAATCGAACAGACCTAAAAGTATGGTGTCGAAGCCGACAAACATTATCAGCCCCAAAAAGACGGTTGAAAGGTTCATCGTGACCTTTCTCGCAAATAAAATAAGCACCGCGACAGGCACTGCGACAAGTGCCGCGACCACGATGAACATGGTGATAATTGTTGGGGTTGAAACCATTAGCTTCAGTCCTTTCTTTTGGGAAAGAGTGGCGATTTTGCGGCATTAACCGAAAGTTTTGCCGATGTCGCGGCGGAAGTGCATATTTTCAAAACTTATCGGTGTGATTGCGGAATACGCGTTTTCAACCGCTTCGGGAACATCCGCGCCGTAGGCTGTAATTCCAAATACGCGCCCGCCCGCTGTCAGGAATTTTCCGTTTTCGAACCGAGTTCCGGCGTGAAAAACGATTCCGTCCGACTTTTTCGTTCCGCTGATTTCAAAGCCGGTTTTGTATTTTCCGGGGTAGCCGCCGCTTGCAAGGACAACGCAACACGTAGCCTCGGGCTTCCATTTAATTTCAAGGTCCGCGAGAGTTTTGTCCACTGTCGCCCTGAAAATCTCGAACAGATCACTTTCAAGGCGGGGAAGTATGACTTGCGTTTCGGGGTCACCGAAGCGCGCGTTGTACTCGATAACCTTCGGCCCGTCCTTTGTCAGCATAAGTCCGAAATAGAGCGTTCCCTTAAACTCGCGCCCTTCGCTTGCCATGCCGCGAATAGTCGGTAGGAAAATTTCCTCCATGCACTGCGCAGCAATTTCATCGGTGTAGCCGGGAGCAGGAGAAATTGCGCCCATTCCGCCGGTGTTGAGGCCTTTGTCGCCGTCGAGTGCCCGCTTGTGGTCGCGGCTGGAGGGCATAGGGCAGATGGTTTGGCCGTCGGTGAAGCACAGAACTGTGACCTCCGGACCCTCCATGAACTCCTCGATTACGACCTCTGCGCCCGCCGCGCCGAAAGTTCCGTCGCTCATCATATTTTTGACGGCGGCTTCCGCCTCCTCAACAGTTTTTGCGATTATTACGCCCTTTCCGAGGGCAAGCCCGTCAGCCTTTACGACAATTGGGACACCTTCGGTACGAATATAGGAAACAGCTTCATCCGCATTTGAAAAAGCGCGGTATTTCGCGGTCGGGATATTGTGCCGCTGCATAAATCCCTTTGAAAAGACCTTGCTTGCCTCGATAATCGCGGCATTAGCGCGAGGGCCAAATGCGGGGATTTGCTCTGCCTCGAAGCGGTCAACAAGCCCGAGGGCAAGAGGGTCGTCCGGCGCGACGACAACAAAATCAACGTTTTCGTTCTTTGCCAGAGAAACCTGGCCGTCAAGGTCGGTCGTTTTAACGGAAAAGCACTTAGCAAGCTGCGAAATTCCGCCGTTACCCGGCGCGCAGATAATTTCTGTGACCTGCGGACTCTGCAAAAGCTTCCATACAATCGCGTGCTCGCGTCCGCCGCCGCCGACAACAAGAATTTTCATAAAAACTCCTCAGTCTAAAATTTTCGTAACGCGCCCGTTTATTTCAATTCTACCCTCGCAGAAAAGGGAGACGGCCTCGGGCAAAATCACCCACTCAGCCTCGCGCATAACGCGCGCCTGTAAAGTTTCGGGAGTGTCGTCCTGCAAAACCTCAATGGTTTTTTGCAGGATAATCGCGCCGCCGTCAGTGATTTCGTTGACAAAATGGACGGTAGCTCCCGTGACCTTTACGCCGTACTCAAGCACTTTTTCATGTACGTGCAACCCATAAAACCCGTCACCCGAAAAGGCGGGAATCAACGCGGGATGCACGTTTATTATGCGATTTGCGTATTTTTCGGTGAACGCGGGCGACAGGACATACAAAAACCCTGCGAGCACGATAAGCCCGATGTCGTGCTTTTCAAGCTCGGAGAGAATCGCGTCCGTAAACGCCTTGCGCGTGTCGAAATCCTTCTTTTTGACAACTGCGGTTTCAATTCCCGCATCTTTCGCGCGCTCAAGAGCAAAGGCGGACTTTTTTGAAGCGAGGACGAGCGAAATTCTGCCGTTTTTAATTTTTCCGGCCTTTTCCGCGTCGATAAGCGCCTGCAAATTTGTTCCGCCGCCGCTTGCAAGGACGGCGATATTTACGGGATTACTCATACAATCTCAACCGAGCGGTCATTTGTTCCGTCGGGCGTGGCGACGCATTCACCTATAATGCGCGGCATAAAGCCCGCGTCCAGAAGGTCACTGACAACCCCTGCGGCAAAGTCGGAGGGTAAAGTCATTGCAAGGCCAATACCCATGTTGAAAGTGTTGTACATGTCGCGCTCGCTCACTTCGCCGGTGCGCATGATGATGTCGAAAATGGCGGGGCGGTCAATGTCGTTCTTGTCAATTTTCAGGGAAATCCCCTCCGGAATCATTCGGGGGAGATTTTCGTAAAAGCCGCCGCCTGTGATGTGCGCCATCGACTTGACGTGCTTTTTCACCGACGGAACATTAAGAACAGGAACGTAAATCTGTGTCGGCTTCAAAAGCTCCTCGCCCAGCGTGCAGCCGAGTTCGGGGTAGAAGCGGTCGTAGCTGTACTCATTCGAATCAAAAATCTTGCGTATAAGCGAGAAACCGTTGGAGTGAACGCCGGAGCTTGGGAGCCCGATAACAACGTCGCCGGGGGCAACATTCTTCGGGACGAGCATATCCTTTTCATCCACAACGCCGACGGCAAAGCCCGCAATGTCGTATTCGTCTTCGGGGTAAAAACCGGGCATTTCAGCGGTTTCCCCGCCGACGAGAGCGCACCCGGACTGGCGGCAGCCCTCGGCAATGCCCGCGACAATCCGCTCAACGCGCTCAGGGACAACCTTGCCCTGCGCGATGTAGTCAAGGAAAAACAGCGGCTTTGCGCCCGCGCAGATGATGTCGTTTACGCACATGGCAACGCAGTCGATGCCGATTGTGTCGTGCTTACCTATGCGGAACGCCATTTTAAGTTTGGTACCCACGCCGTCGGTGCCGCTTACAAAAACGGGCGCGTCCATGCCGCTGAGGTCCGGCTTGAACATACCGCCAAAGCCGCCAAGCCCGCCCAGAACACCGGGGATAAATGTGGACTCGACGTGGCGCTTCATCAGGCGGACGCTCTCGTAACCGGCTGTTACGTCAACACCGGCTTTTGCGTAGGCTTCGCTTCTGCTTTCGCTCATAAAATTCATCCTTTCCGTGTTAGGGTTTATTTGTTTTCGGAAATTTGTGCAATAAGTTTCTTATCCGCCTCGACAGTTTCGCGCTCAAGGTCAGCCTTGAACTGAACGAGCTTGTCCGCAAGAGTCTCGTCGCTGAGCGCGAGAATCTGCGCGGTTAGGATTGCGGCGTTGTCGCTTCCGTCGATTGCAACCGTTGCTACAGGCACGCCCTTGGGCATTTGCACGGTGGAAAGCAGGCTGTCTAGCCCGTCCATCGTCGAGGACTTAACAGGTACGCCGATGACAGGAAGGGTGCTGTGTCCGGCAAAAACTCCGGCGAGGTGCGCGGCCTTTCCTGCGGCGGCGATAATAACACCGAAGCCGTTTTTTGCGGCGTTTTTCGCGAGGTCTCCTGCAATTTCAGGGGTGCGGTGCGCGCTGCAAACGCGAACCTCGAACGGAATTCCGAACGAGTTCAGCCGGTCGAAGGCGGGGCGCATTACGCCGAGGTCGCTCGCGGAGCCCATGACAATCAAAACTTTTTTCATTGGTGGCACTACCTTTCAGAAAAAGTTGAATATACGTTATATACAAAAATTGTACCCTATTTTTTGTAGAATTTCAATAGTAGACTTCAAAAAAACTGAACTACTGCAAAATGTCGAGTTTTGCGAGCTTTTCGCGGATTTCGGCGATTCGAGCCTCCCACGAACAGAGCTTCGCACGCTCGCGGCGTGCGGCGATTCTTTCGGGGGTATTGTCGGAAATTGCGGCCTCGCATATTTTTTCAAACTCATCTGCGCCGTCGCCGATGAAGATGACATCCGCGTAGTCGTGAACCTGTTGCGGCAGCATAGTCGTTACGATTGCGCGCCCGGTAGCGAGGTACTCGTAAAATTTCATCGAGCTGACATGCTTTGAAAGCTCCTCGTTTTTGTAGAGGTGCAGGCAAACATCGAACGTCGCTAGGTAACACACAACCTCGCGTTGCGGCTTTGCGCCGAGCATGTGGACGTTCGGCAGGTTGTAGAGCATGCTGATGTCCACGCTTGGCAGGGGGTAGCCGATAAACACGAACGACCAGTCGGGGCGTCGCCTTGCAACCTCCGCCGCGAGCGCGAAGTCGTTGCATTGCTGCATAACGCCGACAAATCCAAAAACAGGCTTCGTAATTCCGAGCATGTCGCTTGGTATAGGCAGTCCGGGGTCGTCCACACGGCTGAAAAGCTCTGTAGTTTACGCCTGTGGGCAAAAGAAACGCGTCCGGGTTCGACGTTTTCAAAGTATCGACAAGCCCCTGCGAGGTCGCAAAAACCGCGTCCGCTTTTTTTGCAAGGTCGCTCTCCATTTTGTCAACGAGCGCGGGGTCGATAAGGCCGGGGTAGCCGGAATGCTTGTCAACGCAGTGGTAGACGAGTGCGGAGTGGGGGATGTGCCCCACAATATCGGCGAAGGAGGGATGGTAAACCCACAGCACAGGATTTTCAAAGCCGTGCTCCCTCATTTTCTTGCGGATAAATTTCGCAAGCCGCTTCTGGTTTAGCTTGTTAATCCAGCGCTTTTTGTTGTACATCGGCAGCACGGGCGGCGTTGCGTAGACGGTGATGTTATCCTGAACCTTTTTGCCCGCAGCCTTGTACATTTTCATGCGCGGCTTTGCCGACTTGTCCTTCAGCGGAGCGACAAAGGTAATCGCCGGGTCGAAATAGAGTATTTCGCAGCCGACCATCCGGCTCATAATCTGCTGTTTGTTTGTGAAATGCCCTTCCCAGACGGAGGTGGAAAGGCAGACAATCTGTTTCATTTTTTTACTACTCCTTTTACCAAGGTTGAAATTTTCAAACTTCAGTCCTTTCGGGTAATTTAGCCCAAAATTTCACGAAGCTCTTCCACGTTGCGACCCTCAATTTTTCGAAGCCGCTCAACCGAGAGCATAAGCTCCATCCGTTGTTTTTCCGAAGCTTTGTCGATAAGCGCGGTGAGATTTTCGGTCGTGACTTTTCCGAGCTCGCAGAACAAATCCTGCTCCATATATTCAAGAAACGCGCTTACTTTTTTGTCGTATGCCACTCCGACAAGAGGAACGCCGGAACCCGCCGCGAATATAAGCCCGTGCAGGCGCATTGAGACGATAATTTTCATCCGTGACATTATCCCGATGGTGAGTCGCGCGCCCTCGACATTTTCAAAGACGTGGCACGGAGCCTGCATCAGTGCGGAGACAGAGCGCGCTGCCTCGACGTCCTTCGTCTTTTCGATGGGCAGAAACAGCGGAGTTAGTCCGTATTTTTTGTAGGCATAGTCGGCGGCAGCGGCGAAAATCTTGTGCTTTTCAGAGAAACCGTGCCAGTTTCGCAAGACGAAGCATATGTAGTTTCCGTCGGGGTCGGCGCCGTTTGCGAGCAGTGCGCTCCTTACTGCGGCTTCGCCGGCAGGCTCAAGCGTAAGCGCCGGGTCGGCGGATAGGACGAATTTTGGCTTCCGCACGCAAAGCGCTTGCAACTCGTCAAGCGAGCCGTTTTCACGCAAAGTGATGACATCAACATACTTGTTGATGGTGCGAGCGGTGCGTCGGCGGTTCGCTTTTTTGTCAATTGGGCCGATTCCGCAGCCGTACATCATCACCTTGCAGCCGTTTCTCTTTGCGGCGCGGAGCGTGTAGAGGTAAAACAAAATCGAGCGTGTTGAGGTTGCGTCCTGCATAAGGTTTCCGCCGCCGTTTATGTACAGGGTGGAGCGTCGCAGAGCTTTGCGGAGCGCGAAAATGTTGAAGGTGTATATCGAGTCCGTGCGGTAGGCGAGGCTTGTCGCCGCAGGTTTGCGCGATAAGACAGTGATTTGTAAATCAGGGTCAACCGAGCGGATTTCGGCAGTAATAGCCTCCAAAATCGCATCGTCGCCTGCGTTATTTTTGCCATAAGCGCCGCAGATTGTGATTCCACGCCGCTTTTTGTCAAATTTTTCGCGGCGGTGAATCGTCTCGTAAATTTCAATCTGATGCGAAATTGTTGCGTCGAGCGAAAATTCACGCGCCGCTTTTTCATAAAGAGCCTCAGCAAAGGACTCGCGCAACTTGGCATCGCCGCCGAGCGTAGTAAGATACTCGGTAAGCTCGTCCATATTTCCGGGCGTGAACAAAAACCCGCAAACACCGTGGTCAATCAGAACAGGAACACCGCCAACGCGACTTGCAATAGTGGCACAGCGACCGCGCGCGCCCTCGGTCAGCGCGTAGGGGAAGGTTTCGGAAAGTGAGGTCAGCAGATTGATGTCGAGCGCGTCGTAAAAACTCGCCATGTCGCTAACCCAGCCCGCAAAAGTGGTGCGGGCAGAAATCCCGAGCTGTTCGGCAAGGGATTTCAGTGCGGCTTCGTCCTCGCCCTCGCCCGCGATGATAAGGCACATGTTTTCGGGAGTTTTTGCAAAGGCGCGCAGCAGCGTCGGGATATCCTTAACTGGATTCAGCCGCGCGGCAATGCCACAAATTACGTCGCCCGCTTTGTATTCAACGCCGAGGGAACTCAGAAACTCGGCCTTACCCAATGGTTTAAGCTCTGTTTCAAAATCAAGTCCATTGTAAATCGGGAACATACCGTAGGGCGAAAACCCGCGCTCAATCAGCATGTCTACAATTGGGTCGCTTACGCCGACGCGGTACTTGATTTTCCGCAGGGAGAGCCGGTTTATAAGCCCATAGGTCAGGTTCGCGAGCGGTCTGCCGAGGTAGTCGAGCTTAGGGTCGGAGTGGACGGTTGTGACGACGGCGGCCTTTTCGAGCAGTTTCAAAAGCATACCCATCATGTTGCCGCGCGCGCCGTGGCAGTGAACGATGTCGTAGCTGCCCTCGCGGTAGAGTTTGCGTAAGGCCTTGAGGTCGCCGAAGAAACCGCCGCCCGATATAACTGTCGCGGGGATGTCAAGCTCACGCGCCTCGTCGGTAAATCCGCCCTCGCGGAAGGTAACGAGCATGAGCGTTGAAACAGCGGTACTTTCCATAAGGCCACAGAGCAGCGTTAGGACATGGGTTTTCGCGCCGCCGATGTCGCCGCCGCCGATAAGATGCAGAATTTTCATACTTTTATCCAATCTTCAAAAATCCGTACTTGTCTAAACAGACGAATTGGGTTACAATAGAGCGAGCTTATTTGCAAAAGCAAACAGCTAACGTTGATTATACAATGCGCCGCAAATAAAATCAAGCACGGCGAAATTTGCCGGTTTCAACACGGAAGGATGGTTGATACTTATGAAAATTGTGAACGAAAAAGGAAAGCTCTTTGGGAAAATCAACATCGTTGACCTGCTGGCGGTGCTGTTTATCCTTGTGGTCGTCATCGCGGTCGCGTGGCGGATTTTTGGGACAAGTGTCGGAGATATGGTTTCGAACGTCACCTCGCCAAAGGTTGACGTGACCTATACCATACGCGTTCCGAACGTGCGAAAGGTCATCTACGACGAACTCGTGAGTTTCGGCTTTCCGCAGCAGCTGACCGCCGATGGCTCGCTCCTTGACGCGAACATCGTCTCGGCGACATACGAGCCATGCATGGACCTCTCGACTGACGCACAGGGCAACACAAAAACCACCATGCAGGGCGACCGTGTGGATATTGTCGCCGTCATTGAGGCGAAAGTAAAACCCGGCGTTGTCATAACCATCGGAACGCAGGAAATCCGTATCGGCAAAAATCATATCCTTAAAACCTCGTTTTTTGAGTACATCGGCATAACCGAAACGCTCGACACCGACAAGACGAAGTTCGGCGGTTAAACCTTTGCAAAACCACTGAAAAGGAGGTCGGAAATGCAGATTTTCAGTACGAGTGTCCTTGTGTCCTTTTTCCAAAAGCTGCGCGGATTCTATCAGTTCAGCCTGATTGCCGCGTTTTTCAGCGCACTCGCGCGCGGTTACGAGTCCTCGGCGACCAAGCGCGCAGTTCGGCGCATTTTCGGTGCGGACGCGAAAACCACGGAGTTTTCGCGAATGAGCGCGCTTTTCACGCGCTTAAATTCGATGTGTGCCCGCACGGGCAGAGCGCTTGAGGGAGTTTTGAGAACTAGTGTAATCGTGAAGTTCTGGCGCTCAAAGGAGCTGAAAAACAGCCTTGTTTTCCGACTGCTTTTCTCGAGAGGAACGCAGAGGCTGCTCGTCATAATTTTCGCGCTATATCTGCCGGTTGACTGGATTTTGCGGCAGTATTCGCCGGTCGTGGCGCTTGCGTCCTCGTGGGACGAGGCGTTTTTGGCGTTTTGCTTTGTGTACCTGATTTTCCGGCGCATGTTTGGCGGAAATATCTCCGCAAGGACAACCCCGCTTGATATGCCGGTTCTGCTCTTTTTGGGACTTGGGGTTCTGATAATGACGGCGGTTATGCCAAACGCATCGATTGCCATCGCGGGGCTTCGCGCAGTGGTGCAGTACATGCTGTGGTTCTTCGTTTTAACGCGGCTCATCGAGAGCGAAAGCGACGTAACGGCGTTCTGTACCGTTATGGCAGGAATTGCCGTAACGGTTGCGATGCACGGAATTTATCAGTTTATCGTCGCTGCGCCGATTCCGTCGCACTGGGTTTCGCAGGCTGAAATCGGGGTGCGCACCCGCGTTTTTTCAATATTCGGCAGTCCGAATATCATGGGTGCGTTCACGGTTATGACCGCGCCACTCGTCGCGAGTTTCGCCTACCGGTTCAAAAACAGGTTTGCGCAGGTTTTCGTCTGGGGCTGCGTCGGAGTGATTTGCGTGGCGTGCCTTGTGACTTTTTCACGCGGTGCGTGGCTCGGAATGGCTGTAGCCGTCGCGGTTTTCGCGTTTTTGCGCGACAGGCGGCTGCTCGCGCTCGTTGTTTTGGCGGCGGGCTGCGCGATGTTCGTGCCCGAGGTCGCGGGTCGGATAACATTCCTTTTCACGGACTCGTTCGCCACGGCGAACGAAAACGGCGGAAGGGCAGGGCGCTGGCGGGAAGGTATGCGACTATTCAGCACGGCAAACCAAGTGTTCGGCTACGGCCTTGGGCGCTTCGGTGGCGCGGTCGCAATGCAGAACAAAACAAACCTGTCTATACAGTATTTCTACCTTGACAACTACTACCTGAAAACACTAATCGAGATGGGCTACCTCGGGCTTATAAGCTATGCAGTTTTGATGGTGTCAACGATTTTCACCGGGCTTCGCGCCGCTTTCCGCGTCCGCAAGGAGAAATGGGGCGCGACAATCACCGCGCTTGTTGCGGGTATGGCCGGTGTGCTTGTCCACAGTTTCACTGAGAATATTTTTGAGGTGCCGTACATGAACGCCTATTTCTGGGGCATGGCAGCGATGGCGGTTTGGATTGGTTTCTTAAAAAAGCCGGAGAAGCCTGAAAACGCATAAAATAGCGCTAAAAAGACCTGAGTTTTTACTCAGGTCTTTTTCTTATTTCAAAATTTCTCTAAGCGCTGAAATTAACGCGTCAACATCAGTTCCGTCGTTTGTGTGGCTCAAACTTGTGCGGACGGAGGATTTTATCAGCTTTGAATCAAGCCCCATCGCCTTCAGTACGTGGCTTTCGCCGCCTCTGTTGCAGGCGGAGCCGCCCGACACGAAAATGTTGCGGCTCTCCAAAAGGCGAATCAGCACCTCGGCGGGGTAGCGCGGCGCGGAGAAGGTTACAATCGTGCCGCCGCTTGCGGTCACGGTCACGCTGTCGATAGTTTTAAGCCCGGAAAGCAGCCGTTGCCGCAGGGCTTCGACCTTTTCGGCGTGCTCTTCGATATGTGCAAGCGCTGCTTCAACCGCTGCGCCAAAACCGACAATTGCGGGTGTTGCCTCGGTACCGGAGCGGAAGCCGCGCTCCTGTCCGCCGCCGACAATCAGAGGCTTGAGTAGAAGCCCACCTTTGACATACAGCGCGCCCGCGCCCTTTGGCCCGTGGATTTTGTGAGCGCTTACGCTGAGTAAATCGACGCCGAGCTTCGAAACCTGAATTTTTTTCTTCATAAACGCCTGAACCGCGTCGGTGTGGAAAATCCCTTTCGGGTTCTTCGCCTTGAAAAGGCGGCTCGCCTCTGCAACAGGGTTTTCTGCACCGGTTTCGTTGTTTGTGAGCATGAGGGAAACAAGTATGGTGTCGGGGCGAATCGCCGACTCGAGTTCGTCAAGAGAAATGCCCCCGTTAGCCGTGGGCTTGAGGTAGGTGACATCAAACCCGCGCTCCGCAAGGAATTTCGCCGCATTCAACACGGCGGCGTGCTCCGTTTCGGAGGTAATTATGTGCCGGCCGAAGCGCTGGCGCAACTCCGCGCCGCGAATAATCGCCATATTGTCGGATTCAGTGCCGCCGGAGGTGAAAAGAACCTCGCCCGAAGCGCAGCCAAGAGCCTTCGAGACGCTGAAACGCGCGGTGGTCACGGCGTTCTCTGCCTCAATGCCCATTTTGTGGACAGAGGAGGGGTTGCCGTAAACCTCGGTCATCATGTGGACGGAGGCGGAGACGGCCTCGGCGCAGACAGCGGTGGTGGAGGCGTTGTCTAGGTAATGAATTCTCATGATTGTTCTATGGTTGCCGCGACCGGAGCAGACGCAGAACTGCCCATGTCCCGGGTAATGTTGTGTATCCACTTTTTCGAACGGAAGCGCAAAAAGCCGATAAGCGCTTTAATCGGTTCTTCGCTGACAATTGCCACGTAGACCCACAGAATATCAAGCTTGAGTACCAGCCCAAACACGGCAACAAGCGGAACAGTGTACGCCCAGAGTGTCGAAACGTCGAAAATCAGACCGAAGTTCACGTCGCCCGCTCCGCGCAGAATTCCGACAATCATCGTCGAGTTGAAGGAGCGGAAGCAGAGAGCAAGGCTCATTAACGTGAGCATAAGCGTCGCTATGCGGTCAGCGTTTTCGGTCAGAGAGAACAGCGGGAAAAGCAGCGGTTTTGCAAAGGCGAACAGCACGCTGATGAGCAAAGCGCCGCTTGCAATACCGACAAGCACTGAGATAAATCCGAGGGTTTTGCCGATGTCGTAGACCTCGTTCTTGGTAGCTCCCGCGCCGATTTCCTTGCCGATAATGACGGCGGTGGCGTTTGCGACGGCAAAAATCGCGACAGCGACAATGCGGTCGATGTTACCCGCAACGGCGTATGCGGCGACAATATCCTCGGACGCAGCCATGTGACCGTAGACGACGGGAAAGATCGACATGCCGAAGCCCCAGAGCGTCTCGTTGAGGATAACGGGCGCGGAGTATTTGAGAAAATCTTTCAAAATCAGCTTTCCGGGGATGATAAGCCGACGTAGGATTAAGTCAAACGGCTTATGTTTCGAGAAAGCGATATAACCGAACATGAGCAAAAGCTCGATAATCCGTGCGAAAAGCGTACCCCAAGCCGCCCCCTCAACGCCGAGTTGCGGGAAACCGAGGTTTCCGAAAATCAGAAGCCAGTTGAAAAGCACGTTTGAGAGCATTCCGGTAATTACGACGACCATGCCGAAGCGCGGACGTTCACACGAGCGGAGCGAGCCGGTGAAAACGGTGACGAGCGCGTTGACAAAGTAGGAGTAGGCGACGATTTTGCCGTATCGCGCCGCGATGTCGATAAGCGCGGGGTTGTTGGTCGTAAGCCCCATAACCTGTGTCGGGAACAGGAAAATAACTGTGGCGAAAATGAAGCTTGCCATGCCCGCAAAGTACCAGCTTATACCCAAAACGCGGTTGATGGTTTCGGCGTCGCGCTTTCCCCAATACTGGCTCATAAGGACGGCACCGCCGCTCTGAAGCCCGAAAACGAACAGCATCGCCACAAAAAACGGCGTGTTCGCAAGGCTCATGCCCGCAAGCTCGGTTTGCCCGAGAGTTCCGACCATGGCGGTGTCAACCATGCCAAGCGAGGAACTTATCAGGTTTTGCAGAAGTATCGGGACAGCAAGCGATGTAAGCCGCCTGTAAAACGAGCGGTCGCGGCGCAGAAGCTTAAACATTAGAAATCTCCAATCATGTAACCATATTGTGCGAGAGAAACGAGCCGCCCTTTTGGGCAGCCCGTGTATGCGATGTACATATTGTAGCATAGACGCGGGAAAAAGCAAGTGCGAGTTAAGAACGTTTCAAATGATTTTTTGAAACCTTTGTTGTATAGAGTGTCTCTTTTATAATATAACTTTCAGTGTAGACAGTGCGCCCTTCTTTGTAGACTCCCTCCGTCGAAAGTTCAGCCTCGATGTCCGCACAAATGTCGTTGACATCGCCGAAGCGCTTGATAACAAGGTAGTTCAGGTGCAGCTGCGGTTTAAGGAGGAACATAACTGCCACGGCGAGGAAGCCGGGGAACAGTATCGAGAAAATGATTATCAGGAAAAAGTCTGTGCCCTCGTCGTCAACCGGAATTCCACGCAGGTCAAGGCACCAGTTGCCGATTTCAGTGTCTGCAAACTCCGTGAGCCCGAGGTCGTGCATGACATAGAGCGGGAGCTTTGTAAAAACCGCATGGGTGACATAGTCTAGACGATTAGTGTCAATATTAGGAGTAACAAGCGCCGCATATTTTGTGCCGCCGATGCTTAAAATCCGAATTTCGTACAGCGCGTTACCCGGAATATGGTGAACGTTAGGAGCATATTGCAGCATGGATAGCGTTCCCTCTGCACTGGTTGTGTATGCGAGTCCCGCGTTCTCGGAATTGTTAATCTGAACCTTGAAGCGGTAGTTCAACCCCTGCTTGTAGGTATGTTCAAATAGCAGTGCGGGAGGAACAATCTCCGCTGCGGAAAAGTAGTCGAACTCCTCGGTTTGAGATTCAATTGTGACCATCTTGGTGTCCTGAGCGAATTTTTGGGAGTCAAGCACATGTCCGGCGCTTGTCGCGTTCGGGAAGTATATAAAAGTCGAGGTCATATACCATAGGTACAGCGCGAAAAAAATCAGCGCGAAAACGAGCGTGACAATGCTGTTTTTGCGCGTTTTGGAGAAGATATACCCTCTGAACAATTTTTCGTTTTTCATGTTACCATCCTTTCTGTGCTGTACCAAAGTAGTAGTTACATAACAAGACTTAAGGAAAAACATTGCTTTTCCTTAAGTTAGCCTCGATATTGCAATGCCTCGGCGATGTGATGGGTTGCGATGTTTTCGCTCATTTCAAGATCGGCGATGGTTCGCGACAGGCGCAGAATGCGGTCGTAAGAGCGCGCCGTCATCGAAAGCCTGTCAAACGCGGTTCGGATAAGCTTCGAGCAGGCATCGTCGAGCGCGCAGAATTCTTGAACAAGCGGGGAGGGGAGCTGCGCGTTGCACTCAATCCCACGACCCTCGTAGCGCGAGCGCGCAATTTCGCGTGTGCGCTCGACACGCGCCTGGATAACGGAGGAAGCCTCGCCGCCGCCCCTGCGCGAAAGCTCGTCGTAGGATAGGGCGGGGACTTCAATACGGATGTCGATTCGGTCAAGTAGAGGGCCGCTGATTCGCGAGCGATACATGTCAATTTGCGACTGTGAGCAGGTACAGCGCCCGGAGGGGTGGCCGTGCCAACCGCAGCGGCAGGGATTCATCGCGCAGACGAGCATGAAGCGGCTCGGATATGTGAGCGAGCCCGCGACGCGCGTAAGCGTAATTTCACCGTCCTCGGTAGGTTGGCGCAAAGTTTCGAGAGAACGGCGGTCAAACTCGGGAAATTCGTCTAAAAACAGCACGCCGTTGTGCGCGAGCGAAATTTCGCCCGGACGCGGCACTGAGCCGCCGCCCGAAAGTCCGCTGGGCGAAACGGTGTGGTGTGGTGACCTGAACGGACGCTCGTAGAGCATAGGGTGGTCGTTTGTCAGCATACCTGAAACGGAGTGAATTTTCGAGGCTTCGAGCGCTTCGTTGCGGCTCATAGCGGGCAAAATTGAGGGTAAGCGCCTTGCCAGCATGGATTTTCCCGAACCGGGAGGGCCGGCTAGCAGAATGTTGTGTCCGCCACCGGCGGCAATCTCAAGCGCGCGCTTAACGCCTTCCTGCCCCTTTACGTCGGAGAAGTCGAGGATATGACCTGACTGCGCGGGCGGAACGTATTTCCCCACGGGCGGAATCGGCTTTACGCCGCGCAAATGGTCGGTAATTTCGGCGACATGCGCCGCCGCATAGACTGTAAGCCCCTCAATGAGCGAGGCTTCCTCTGCGTTTTTCAGTGGAACAAAAAGCGTCGTTGCGCCGCAGTCCTTCGCGGCGGAGGCCATCGGCAAAACGCCGCTGACAGGGCGAAGCTCGCCCGTGAGTGCAAGTTCGCCGATAAAATATGTGGTGGCGGGAACGGGCGTGAGCTGCTCGGACGCAACAAGAAGCCCCAAAAGCATCGGCAGGTCGTAAATCGGCCCTTCCTTACGCGTGTCGGCGGGGGCGAGGTTGACGGTTATGCGCTTCTGCGGAAAGTCGAAGCCGCAGCTTTTCATCGCGGCGCGGACGCGCTCGCGGCTTTCGCGCACGGCAGTGTCGGGCAAACCAACTATGTCAAAGGCGGGAAGCCCCTGACCGAGAAAGCTCTCAACCGTGACGGAATAGCCCTCTATTCCGAAAAGTCCGAGGGAACCCAGACTTGATACCATTTGTGTGACCAGTCCTTTCCGTCGTGGAATCTGAGCGGTGTGGAGACGGTGATTCAATAATTTTATAATTCATTGTATAACAATTTACACAAATATGCAACATCATTTTCCGACCTTTTGCACAGAAATGCCCTTAATTGATTCGGAATACCTTTTTTTAATGGTTTTGGTGGTTTTTCTGTTTACAGGGCACGGTTTTAGTGATAGAATAATGTTGCTGCTCTGTGGAAAACCACGGAAGCGGCTTATCGCGTTGTGGACAGGCTATGCCCGCGGCGCACGGCATACGGGTATGCCAGAATGTTTTGAATAAAGGGTTTTTATCCTTTAATTTTGTAAGGAGGAACAGAATACATGGCACGCAAAATGAAAACCATGGACGGAAACACCGCCGCCGCGCACGTTTCATATGCCTTTACCGATGTTGCGGGTATCTACCCTATAACACCCTCGTCGGTCATGGCTGAAAATGTTGACAAATGGGCGGCAGGCGGACTGAAGAATATCTTCGGGCAGGAGGTAAAGGTCGTAGAAATGCAGTCTGAGGCCGGTGCCGCAGGCGTTGTACACGGCTCTCTTGCCGCCGGCGCTCTCACTACCACCTTCACCGCTTCGCAGGGACTTTTGCTGATGATCCCGAACATGTACAAAATCGCGGGTGAGCTTCTGCCCGGTGTTATTCATGTTTCGGCGCGCGCCGTCGCAAGCCACGCTCTGAACATTTTCGGCGACCATTCCGACGTTATGGCATGCCGCGCGACCGGTTTTGCAATGCTCGCAAACTCCAACCCGCAGGAGGTCATGGACCTCGGCGCGGTTGCGCACCTCACCGCCATCAAGGGGCGCGTTCCGTTCCTCAACTTCTTTGACGGCTTCCGCACCTCGCACGAGCAGCAGAAAATCGAAGTATGGGACTACGACACCCTCGACAAAATGGTTGACCACGACGCAGTTGACGCTTTCCGCGCCCGCGCCCTGAATCCGGAGCACCCGGTTCTTCGCGGCACGGCGCAGAACGGCGACATCTTCTTCCAGGCGCGCGAGGCCTGCAACACCTACTACGACGCGCTTCCGGCAATTGTCGAGGGGTACATGGACAAGGTCAATGCCGAAATCGGCACCGACTACAAGCTGTTTAACTACTACGGCGCACCCGACGCGGAGCATGTCATTGTCGCCATGGGCTCTGTCTGCGACACCGCCGAAGAGACCATCGACTATCTGCTTTCCAAGGGTGAAAAGGTCGGACTTATCAAGGTTCGCCTTTATCGTCCGTTCGTCAACACGAAGTTTGTTGATGCCATTCCGGAAACCTGCAAAACCGTCTCCGTCCTCGACCGCACAAAGGAGCCGGGTTCAATGGGCGAGCCGCTTTACCTCGACGTTATCACAGCCCTCGCCGAGACAGGACGCACTGGCCTTGAAATTTTTGCCGGACGTTACGGCCTCGGATCCAAGGACACCCCGCCCTCAAACATCATCGCCGTATACCGCAACGCTCAGAACGGCGCGAAGAAAAAGTTCACAGTCGGCATCGAAGACGACGTGACAAACCTCTCGCTCCCGCTTCTCGAGAACCCGAACACCACCCCCGAAGGCATAATCAGCTGCAAGTTCTGGGGACTCGGCTCGGACGGTACGGTCGGCGCGAACAAAAACGCCATCAAAATCATCGGCGACCACACCGACATGTACGCTCAGGCATATTTCTTCTACGATTCCAAGAAGTCTGGCGGTATCACGGTTTCGCACCTCCGCTTCGGAGACAAGCCCATCAAGTCAACCTATTACATTTCTCAGGCTGACTTCGTTGCGTGCCATAACCCGAGCTACATCGGCAAATACGACATGGTTCAGGACGTCCGCCCAGGCGGCACATTCCTTGTCAACTGTCCGTGGACGAACGAGGACATTGCAAACCATCTTCCCGCCGCCGACAAGAAATATATCGCCGAAAACAACATCAAGGTCGTCGTCGTTGACGGTATAAAAATCGCCCGCGACCTTGGTCTAGGCGGACGCATAAACATGATACTCATGAGCGCATTCTTCACGCTCACAAAGATTCTACCCGTTGCCGACGCTGTTCAGTACATGCGTGACGCAGTTGTCGCATCCTATGGCAAGCGCGGCGAAGCAGTTGTCAACATGAACTACGGCGCTATCGAAGCCGGTCAGTCCGCGTGGATGGAAATCACTATTCCTGCCGATTGGGAAAACGCTAATGACGGCGCGGGTGCGGCAAAGGTAACCGGAAACCGTCAGGACCTCGTTGACTTCGTAAACGACATCATGATTCCGGTCAACGCTCAGCGCGGCGATAAACTACCTGTTTCAGCTTTCACTGGCGCGGAGGACGGCACATTCCCACAGGGAAGTTCGCAGTACGAAAAGCGTGGCATCGCCGTTGATGTGCCTGTTTGGATTGCAGATAACTGCATACAGTGCAACCAGTGTTCGTTTGTCTGTCCGCACGCGGTCATCCGTCCGTTCGTGCTTACAGCTGCCGAAGCTGCCGCCGCTCCCGCCGGACTTAGCGCAAAGAAAATGACCGGTAAGGGGCTCGACACATATCAGTTCTCGCTCATTCCGTCGGTTCTTGACTGCACCGGCTGCGGCGCCTGCGCCAATGTTTGCCCGTCCAAGGAGAAGGCTCTCGTTATGAAGCCGCTTGAGACTCAGACCGCCATGCAAGAAGTATTCAACTATGCGTTTGACAAAGTTACCGACAAGCCCGAAGTCTACGAAACCTTCAAGGTTGAGACTGTCAAGGGTTCGCAGTTCAAGCAGCCGCTGCTCGAGTTCTCGGGCGCTTGCGCGGGTTGCGGTGAGCCGGCATACGCCAAGCTCATCACGCAGCTCTACGGCGACCGCATGATGATTGCGAATGCTACGGGTTGTACCTCCATCTGGGGCGGCAGCGCTCCGGCAACTCCCTATACCGTCAACAAAGAAGGCAAGGGCCCGTCGTGGGCAAACTCGCTCTTTGAGGACAACGCCGAGTACGGTTACGGCATGTTCCTCGCTGTTGAGCAGCGCCGCGCCCGCCTTGCCGAGCAGGTTGCACAGATGATAGCTGTCGAGTACTGCGACG
>JGI994J12354_10001685_pt1 | contig 22274 bp, 12 predicted proteins | sample IntmicLarv3ML3BL_FD_12354 | JGI IMG/M metagenome (IMG submission 12354) | reverse complement strand
TCGTCTGATAACTGGGACATCATCCTGATAATCATTATCATAATCGTGGTAGTGATCATCGTTGCGGTCATCCTCTTCTTGATATTCGGAAGGAAGAAGAACGAATACTAAAGTAAAAAACACATTTCAAACCTTTTACAATTTTTTCTTTTTTGTTGTTGAAATATGTTCTGGCCTTTACTACATATTTTTAATTTGAAATATACAGGGATTAGGAGTATTATGAATACATATTTATTGTTCAATCATAATGGACGACAAATCAATATAGACATCAATAGGTGAAAGAGTGAAAGGGAAAATGTTTGTCAACCCGAGAGAAAGAAACAAGACTTCTTCCAAACTAGTGATGATCGCGACGGTCGTCATGGTGCTGTCTGTGTGTTTCTCCGGAATGTCATTGAACACATCGGAGACCTCGGGGATCGGTCCTGTGGAGGATATGGGTGTCAATTACGTGTACCCGATGCCGATCAACGACGAAATACCCATTCGAACAATTGAGGATCTTCAAAGGATCGGAAACGGCAGTCCTTTGAACGGAAAATACAAGCAAATGGCAAACCTCGATTTCAGCGACCCAGACAGTTATGAGAATATGGCTTCATATCTTGCAGGATTGGGGTGGGAAATAAAGGTCAACGTGGTCAGTATAACGCAGAATGCAATAGACAATGCCACTTATGACGTGATGTTCGAGATAAGCTTCATCGTGGGCGGTATCGAAACCCTTGTCACCGATGCTTTGGTGCAGTATATTTTCTGTGAGATGAACACCGGAACTTTCGACGAAGCCCTTTCGACGGGGTACATAACGATCCCCGGCAACATTTCCAGATTCGACGGAGCGACAACAACGGCATTCATGATCGGAGGCACACTTGGCAGTTCACACATGTCAGGCGATGCGGAGTTCGCAATTTCCATGTTCGTGGATCCCGCTTCCGCAAGCAATGTAAAAACAAGCTATCATCTGGGGAATTTCGATCCGATCGGAGTCAATGCGGCACGTTTCATGGGATCATACAACGGTAATGTTTACACCATAACCGGCATGGAAGTGGTGAATTTCTACGGGGGCAGTGCGGCAGTCACAGCTTTGGACCACAGTGCGGGAATGTTCGGGGTTACGAACAACGCAAATATCGAGAATGTGAAATTGATGGACGGTTCCGTGACAAATTCAATGATCAAACTTCGTGCCACCAATGTCTCGGTCAATGCGTTCCTCTCTTACGCCGGAGGAGTGGCGGGGTGTTCAATGGGTAACACTAAAATAACCAATTGTTTCAATGACGGGACCGTTGCGGCATCATCCTGCGCGGGAGGGATCGTAGGATATACCACGGTAAATGTCATAACATCATATTGTACCAACAACGGAAGAGTTACTTCGCAGGGCAACATTGCTGGCGGTATCGTGGGGCTTGGTTCCGCGATCAAAAACTCGATCAATTACGGCGATATTACAGCTGGGATATACGCCGGAGGAATAGGAGCATACATCAGTTCGGGCGACGAGATATCCAATTGCATCAACTATGGAAATATAACGAGTTTCGGCAGATGTGCCGGAGGTATTGCAGCTTACAGCGTTATCCCCATATCTTCCTGTATCAATTACGGAGAGATCCAAGGGGGCGGAGAATATTTGGGTGGAATAATAGGGCAGGATTATTCGGCAGGGATCGTCAATGTTGCTAATTTTGGGAGTGTTACATTGACCGCGGTATTGTCGGTCAACGCTTGTGTCGGCGGAATAGCCGGAACTTCCACAAACATACAGTATGCTTACAATCACGGAAGGGTGGAGACAAGTAACGGAGGCAGCTGTGTGGCGGGAATAGTGGGTTACGTCATGAGTTCGGGGTCCAGAATATCCAATGTTGCAAATTACGGGGATGTATCCGGAGCAACAAGTTTCGTCGGCGGCATTGTCGGACTTTTGATAGGTATGGAATTGACAGATGCAACCAATACCGGGAACATAACGGGAACAGCCAACTTTGTCGGCGGCATAACAGGATCAAATCTTTCGGCTCATATGAAGAACACGCTGAATACGGGGACCGTGAGAGGCAGTGTATACGTGGGAGGCATAACCGGAAGGATCCTCAGTACAACGCTTGAGGTCTCGGCCAATTACGGGGATGTTTTTGGGAGTGACAGAGTCGGAGGGATCACAGGGATCCTTTACGTCAACCCCACCCGGGATACTGTCGAGGTGAAGAACTGTTACAACGTGGGAGAGATCAACGGAAATACCTTCGTGGGCGGTATTGCAGGCGATGCGGTCTACGGGGACGGCGCCGTTTCCGGATTCTATAAGATAACATCGGCGTACAATTCCGGAATGGTGTTCAGGGCAGGAGTGCCCGGGGCAGGAGGGGGCATTTTGGGAGGAACAGGCGATGCAACGGGATTGACAGTCACGGAAGCGTATTATCCCAATAATGTGACCGGCGGTTACAGTGCCGGAACAGCGATACCTCAGGGGTCATTCACTTCAAGACCCACATTCCCTTCGGGATGGTTCAACGGTTCTTCGGTCTGGGCGATGGATGATGCCGACATATCAAAACCAATAGTCGACAGGGTGAACAGGGGAATGCCATATTTTGGCGGATCCGCGGATTTCACAGTAACAGTTAACGAATCCGAACAGAGAATATTCCACAAAGAACTTGCAGATCCGGTAAGTGTGTCTGTGGCGGGAACGGGACCGGAATTCGTGGAATACCAGTGGCAGATCTCCGAATTCAACGGAACCACATGGAGTCCGTGGACGAATATGATCGAAAATTCGAACCTACCGATCATGGCACACAAGGATCCGATACTCGTCACGGATCCGAACATCAGATATCAGTGTGTAGTGAAGTCTCTGATTCCCAACGGAGGGAACGGAACGGCCATGGCCGAGATAAGGGGATATTACGGGCTGGCATTGAATTCTGATATATGGATCAAGAACGGCGTTGCACTGGAATACAGTTTTGACGGTTCGTTGTGGTATGAATACAATAAAAGAGTGATGCTTGTGGATGGCAACGAGGACCATATCACATCGTTCCACGTCCGAGGTCCGGTTGTACCTACCATACAGGGTGTTATCGGATGGACAGACGACAAATCGCATGGTTCGGTAGGAAACGAATGGGCATATCCCGAGTTAATAGCGGACAATCTTATTCTTACCGCCGAAATCGGATTCATCGTCAAGGTGTCGGTCAACGATGCAACTCTGGGTAAGATAGAGTACAGATACAACGGCACCGGTTCGTTTGCCGATGCCGACGGCGTGTTCCTGGCTTACGGGCTCAAAAGTACGACGTTGGAACTTCGTGCGGTTGAAAAGGTCGGCGGCGATTTTGTGGAATGGACAGGCGATATAGCATCAGGTGTTGTTGTCAATGAACTTGTCACTTTGACAACGGTCAATAAGCCCTTAGTGTTCGTTGCGAATTTCGTTCTTTCCACTTACAGCGTCTACGTGACCGACAGCGGCGGAGGCACCACAACGGCAAGCCCGGCAACGGTCAGCCATGGGGGATCATCCCTGCTGACATTCACTCCCGACCCGGGACGGAAGTTGGCTGAGGTCCTTGTTGACGGCATCGATGTTATCGCAAGTGTCGTCAGCGGGAAGTACACAATATCCAATATAACCTCCGACGTCTACGTTGATGTTACATATGAGATGAATACTACGGTGGCCCAATATGCCATAACCTCGTCTGCAGGCCCTAACGTAACGATAGATCCGAGGGGAGTTATTTTCGTATCGTACGGAGGAAGCAAGACTTACACCTTCACCGCAGATTACGGCCACATGATAATTGATGTTGTAATAGACGGAGAAAGTCATCCGGAATTTGCGGCTGCGGGAACATACACTTTCCGCAACGTGAATATGAATCACTCGATCGCTGTTCATTCGGTACAGTATGATCTGATAAGTCTCTCGATCGAGATCGAAGGGAACGGATTGGTGGAGTACAGCATTGACGGAGTAACATTTGTTACGTACGGAGGGATAGTGCAATTCGAGAGAGGGCTTGACGTAAAGCTAAGAGCGTTCGCCGGCGACAACTATCAGTTTACGTTGTGGAAGAGCGGATCATTCAGAAGCACAACTCCTCAGGTGGAGTTCAGGGACGTTACAGTATCTATGTTCGTTACAGCCAATTTCGAAGAGAACGAAGAATCATCGTCGATGCTGATGCTGTTCGTTATATCGATGTTGATCATATTGGCAGTGATCATTCTGCTGTTCTTATTGTTCTATCGGAGGTCGTACGATGTAACGATCGAAACCACAGGTACGGCGGTTGTCAACGGTAAGGAGAGAGCCCGCAGGAGCAGGAGATATATCTTCACCGTCGAGGGAGGGGGAACAGTGTTATATCGTGTGGGCGAAGACGGTCAATGGAAACATCCGGTCAACATGTCCAACGGAGAATACAAGATCTCAGGATCCGAAGTTAAAGACGACATAGTGATAGAGGTCCGTTGAAAAAAATCACCTGAAACCATTTATAACAATCTTTTTATTAAAAAGTTCGACCCTTACTGAATTGTTGTTGTATTGTCCATAATTTCTATAAAAAATAAAACAGTCAAATCCGAAATTAAAAATAGCCAAAAGCGAAATAGAATGTCGCCAAATCCGAATGATGCGATAATTCATTTGGATGATGGCAGGTGGGGGGCGGCAGAGATCAAATTGGGTGCAAGTGAGATCGACGCGGCAGCGAAGAATCTTTACAAACTCAAGTCCAAGATAAATGAGGAAAAAATGGGTCAGCCTTCGTTCTTGATGGTATTGACCGCTACCGAGTACGGATACATACGCGAAGACGGAGTGTATGTTGCTCCTATAGGTTGTCTAGGTCCCTGATCATCCGAGGGGCCTCCGTTGCATTCCGAAATGTTTCTGACCCGAAATCTGTACAATCAAAAATGTTGTTGCGGCCACATTGCGTTTTCCAGTCGCCATTAATGTTATTTTTTCAATTAATCAGACAATCAATGTCTCATATAGAACAATAGCTTTTTACCATTGTTGTATGGTGCGGTATTATCTGATTTAATACACGGGAGTAGTATAAATGACAAATGTAGGGATCATCGGAGGAACGGGGTATACGGGAAGCGAGCTCTCCCGCATATTGTGTGTTCATCCCGACATAGAACTGACTGCGTTGACATCGCGTCAGAACGCCGGTAAGAAAGTATCTGAAATTCAAACATTCCTGAAAGGATATTTGGATATAAAATTCACAGAGAAGATCTCCGACACAAAGGACTTGGATCTCGTATTCGTTGCGACCCCCCACGGCGTTGCTATGGGGGAAGTTCCTGCTCTTATGGATTCCGGAGTAAAGGTAGTGGATCTTTCAGGAGACTACCGTCTGAAGGATCCCGCAGAGTACAAGAAATGGTACGGTCACGATCATACAGATACAGAGTATCTGAAGAACGCTGTTTACGGATTACCCGAACTTTTCCGCGACAAGATAAAAGGCGCGGGGCTTGTGGCAAATCCCGGATGTTATGCAACATCCATAATACTCGCATGCGCACCTTTGATGAAGGCAGGCGTTGTTTATAATGATATAATTGCTGATGCAAAGAGCGGAACGTCGGGAGCGGGAATGGTGCCTTCTCCCCGTCTGCATCATCCTTTTTGCGGGGAATCGATAATCCCATACAGTGTGGGAACCCACCGTCACACGCCGGAGGTTAAGATGGCTGTAGATTTGTTCTCTAACTCTCAGTCAAATGTGACAATGATACCTCACCTGATTCCGATAGTTCGCGGAATACTCTCTTCATGTTACATGAAAACGAAGAAAGATGTCGATAACGATACAATTTCAAAGATATTCGAGAAACAGTACGAAAATGAACCTTTTGTACATTATGTGAAAGAACCCTCCATACGTGCTGTGGTCGGTTCGAACCATGCGCAGACAGGATCGGAAGTGCTTGGAGACACAATAGTATCGTTCGGTGTTCTTGACAATCTTGTCAAGGGCGCTTCCGGACAGGCGGTGCAGTGCATGAATCTTATGTTGGGATTGAAGGAAACGGCAGGGCTGAACACGCCCGGGCTGGGGGTTTGAAGATGGTAGAGATAATAGAGGGCGGAATAACCACTCCGCAGGGTTTTAAGGCGACGGGAGTCCACAGCGGCGTAAAATATCGTGCATTGGATCTTGGAATGGTATACTCCGAGGTCCCGGCAGCCGCATTCGTGGGATATACATCAAACGCAGTGAAAGCGGCACCCGTACAAGTGATGATGAAAGAGAATTCCCCCACGCTTTCCGCTGTGGTGATAAACAGCGGTAACGCGAACGCGCTCACAGGACGTCGCGGGATCGAAGATGTGATATCGATGAAACAGGCCGCAGCAGCGGAACTGAATGTCGACCCCTCTCAGATAGGAATAATGTCCACGGGATTGATAGGTCGTTTCGTGGATATGCACAAGATCCGTTACGGGATAAGCCGTGCCGCGCGTGAGCTGGATATCGGACGTGAATACGATAACCTCTTTGCGGAAGCGATAATGACCACTGACACGATAAAAAAAGAATTCGCTGTCCGCGTACGTCTTGAAGACGGAACTTTAGTATATCTTGCGGCAACCTCGAAAGGCAGCGGAATGATCGCACCTCATCTGAAGGTCCTTCACGGAACCACACTGACAGTAGTTACGACCGATGCCAAGTTATCTCCCAAATTTAAAAAGAAATGGCAGGAGATACTTGATGACAGCATGAACATGGTCTCGGTCGACGGAGATCAATCCACAAACGACACATGTATAATGATGGCCAACGGAAAAGCCGGCGGCAGTTTTGCCGACGAGGATCCGGGATTCATCGAGGCGGTGGAACTGGTGATGACGAAACTCGCCAAGACGATAGCGATGGACGGAGAAGGCGCCACGAAACTGATCGAAGTACAAGTGACGGGTGCAGATACCAAAGAGGATGCGCGCATGGCCGTCCGTCAGATCATGAATTCCCCGCTTGTGAAATCGGCGATATTCGGTTCCGATCCCAACTATGGACGTATCATGATGGCACTTGGTAACAGCGGATGCAAATTCAATCTTGATGATGTACGCCTCACGATAAAAGGAGGAGACATGGAGGTCCCCATCCTCGACTGCGGTGCGCCGGTATTCCAGGAGGAACGCGCAGTGGAAGTGGTCCGCATGGCAATGGATAACAAAGAAGTGATAATCGCTGTAGATCTCGCATACGGAAAAGAGTCGGCAGTAGGATGGGGATGCGATCTCACCTACGACTATGTGCGTATCAACGCAGAATATGCCACGTGATCGATATGTTGTATGTGATCAAATTCGGCGGCAACGCGATAAGCGGAAAGGAGGATATGCAAAGACTCTCCCGCGAGATAGCTGTGCTGGCAAAGAAGAAGGCCAAAATGATAATCGTTCACGGCGGCGGCCCGGAGATATCCGCGGAAATGGAAAAACGCGGATTGACGCCTTTGAAAGTGGCGGGTCTGCGGGTAACCGACAAGGACGGGCTGGATGCTGCAGAGTACGTACTGAGCAATCTCAACAAGGAAATGACAGACTGCCTTACAGAATTATCTCTACCTGCATTGGGAATGCCGGGACATATGTGTGCGGTATGCAAAAAAAAGGAACCGTATAAGATATCCGAGAACGACAAGGATGTTTATGTGGACCTAGGTCTTGTGGGAGAGGTCGCGGAGGTCAATGTAGAAGTACTTCAGGACATGCTGGAAAAGAAGGCGATCCCTGTGATATATCCTATCGGTGCCGATGAGAACGGAAACCATCTGAATATTAACGCTGACACAATGGCGGCAGGCATCGCTGCAGCAATGAAGTGCACCGAACTCATAACGATAACCGATGTTCCCGGGATACTCATGGATGTCAGCGATCCTTCGTCAAAGATCGATAACTTGACATTAAAAGAAATAGACGGCTTAATCTCCTCAGGGGTGATCTCGGGAGGAATGATCCCCAAGGTGGAGGCATGCCGTGATGCTTTGAATGCCGGCGTTAAAACTGTACGCATGGTGAACGGAAAAGATAAACGGAGTATACTCACAGATATACTGAACAATGTGCCAGTAGGCACAATGATAACAAAGTGATAACATGAAATTCGAAGAGATCAAAGAGCTTAGTTTAAAGCATTTGTTTCAAAATTATGGGCGCATAGATGTATCTTTCACCCACGGGAAGGGAGCATACCTTTATGATACGGAAGGTAAGGAATATTTGGATCTGGTAGCGGGAATAGCGGTGAATTCGATAGGTCATGCGCATCCCGAGTGGGTAAAATGCATGCAGGACCAGGTGTCGAAGCTGACCCATGTATCCAACCTCTACTACGTGGAAGAACAGGCGAAGCTGGCGGAGAAGATGGCCTCCATAACACCCAATGGAATGGATCTTTTCTTGTTCGCAAACAGCGGCGCGGAGGCGAACGAAGGAGCAATGAAACTGGCAGTCCGTAATACGAAACACGGTAAGATCCTGTCAGCATATAACGGATTCCACGGACGTACTTCCGCTTCATTAGGGGCAACAGGTCAGACAAAGTACCAGGATACATTCGAACCGTTGATAAGCAATGCGTTCCGCTACTATAATTACGGCGATATTGAGTCTGTGAAAGGACTGATCGACAAAGATACGGCAGCACTTCTTGTAGAACCTATACAGGGGGAAGGAGGAGTGGTAAGCGCCAAGCCCGAATTCTACAAAGCGGTGCGCGACCTCTGTACGGACAACGGTGTTCTGATGATCGTCGATGAAGTACAGACAGGAATGGGACGTACCGGAAAATGGTTCGGCATCGAGAATTATGATGTGATACCGGACGTGATCACAATGGCAAAGGGTCTCGGAGGGGGAGTTCCGATCGGAGCTGTCGTTACCACCGAAGAAATATCCAAAACGCTTACGCCCGGCACACACGGAACAACGTTCGGAGGGAATCCTCTTGTGTGCGCATCGGGATGTTCCGTCATTGACATAATGAAGAAAGAGAACCTGGTGAACAAGGCGGCAAAGATCGGAAGTGCCTGGATATCGGATCTCAAGAACATTAACTCGAGCAAGATAAAGGATGTTCGCGGATCAGGATTCATTATCGGAATAGAGATGGCATCGGCGGACGATGCAAAGAATGTTCAGAAAAAGATGTTCGATAACGGGATATTGGTGAATGTTTGTCACAATAATGTCTTGCGGTTGATACCTCCTCTGATATTAACATCTGACCAAAAGGATAGATTCACAGTCCTTTTCGAGAAGATCATCAGTTCATCATGATTCGAGAGTAGATAATTCGGTCCGAATCAAATTTTATAAACCATTTCAGACTATTTTCTGAATCAAAAACATCAAAGTATAACTTATAAAAACTGGTTGATTTTAAAATAGGAAAAACTACAAAAAATCTGAAGAAATTAAGAGACGTGATAGATACGAACCGTATGCCCGCACCTTCTTTTCTGATGGTTCTCACCGTTGATGAATATGCATATGATCAAGATGGCATACATATCGTTCCTATCGGATGTCTGAGAAATTAAAAATATTATAATAGGACCAAATAACCTCTTAAGAGACATTTTTGTTCCATTTAAGAAACATTTTATCTTTTAATGTTCAGAATAGAACATAAATACTTTGATGCCGTTTACAGAATCATGTCCAAAAGTGTGTCAAAGGAGAGTTTGGCAGAGCGAACCAGGATTTATATAGACGCGCACCCCAGCATAAAGGATTGTGTAGCTAAGGGGCTCATCAATTACTCTTCATTGGCAAGGATGATCATGAAGGATCTGGATGTGGATAACGAGGAAGCGGTGATGATAGCATGCCGCCGTTATGCCGGAAAGCTGAACACAACAAGCGATCACGAACTCAGCATCCTGAAGATACTGAAGGACAGCAGATTGGAGATGAGGACAAAGACCTGCATCGTAACAGCGAAGAACGATTGGACCGTTCTTCATAAAATGGACAATCTATTCAAAGATCTTTGGAATGAGAACTCCATCATGCAGTGCGTTCAGTCCGCATCTGCGGTCACGATCATAGCCGACAGTATGCTTAAAGAGAGAATAGTCGACACCGTGGGAAGATTCAATATCATCAAAATAAGGGAGAATCTTGTCGAGATCGCGGTGAAATCTCCGGAAAAGATAGTTGATACAAGCGGAGTCATTGCGTTCCTTATCACCAATTTATCTGATGCGGGGATAAATATCGAAGAAACGGTCAGTTGTCATACAGATACGATATTCATCGTCGGCGAGGCAGATATGATAAGCGCATATTCCGTACTTACCAAATGCATACAATCCGCGGAAACAACGATGAAAGATTGAAAGATATCGCAAAACCGATATTCCTGTTGAGAACATCAGGTTTTTTACAATACGTCAGCTGTAAGGTTATTATCTCAAGATACTATTACGGAATGGTACAAGATGGATAATATAACCAAGAAGGTCAAAGAGGAGATAGACAGGGGTTGGATCGGCCCCGATCGCAACTGTTCATATCACCCCTGTCATTTTAAAGAGCAGGATTGTACGTTCTGTTTTTGTCCCTTCTATCCTTGCAACGATGCCGATCTCGGATCGAACATCGAATCAACAAAAGGAAAGGCGATCTGGGAATGTACATATTGTCTGTTCATTCACAGACCGGAAGTGGGGAAGTTCGTTATGTCCTCGATAAAGGAAAGAGGGATAACCGATCCGAAAGATCCCGAGATCCGAAAGATATTTCATGAAGCTAAATCAAAATTCTACCGCACCGGCAGATCTCTGATGGTTTTCGGTGCAACATCCGATGCCGGGAAATCCCTGGCCGTGATAGCGTTGTGCAGGATCCTCCACAAGAAAGGATACCTGGTCGCTCCGTTCAAATCTCAGAACATGAGTCTTAATTCCAAAGTTACAAGGAAAGGCTCCGAGATAGCAATGATACAGACGATCCAAAGCAAAGCCGCGGGACTGAAGAATCCGGATCATCATATGAACCCCATATTGCTGAAACCCAAGGGAGATGCGATATCCCAGGTGATGGTGGACGGGAAACCGTACGGCGATTACAACGTTGAGGATTACTACGAAAAGTTCGTCCCGGGTCCCGGAACAGAAGCGGTGAAGCGCAATATAGATTTTTTGAAGGGCAGATACGACTATGTTGTCATGGAAGGTGCGGGATCCCCCGCCGAGATAAACATTTACGACAGAGATATAGCGAACATGCGTGCGGCAGAAATAGCTGATGCTAACTGTATTTTGGTGATCAACGTTGAATGGGGAGGTTCTTTCGCATATGCATTGGGAACATTGGAACTCATTCCCAAAGAGGATAGGGGACGGATAAAGGGAGTAATACTCAACAACATACGCGGAAATATTGATAATTTTTCACCCGGCATCAAAGAGCTTGAAAGGATGACAGGGATACCTGTGATCGGACTGATCCCCCATATCGATCTGGAATTGCCCTCCGAAGATTCGGAGGCATTCAGGGGGATGAATTCCAAGGGCGGCGGAAAAATGGTGATCTCGGTGATAAAATTCCCACGAATATCGAATTTTACCGATCTCGATCCGTTGTGCATGGAAGATGTTACTCTTAGATTCATATCTGATCCAAAGGATCTCGGAACATCCGATGCGATAATACTTCCGGGTACCAAGAACACGATCGACGATCTCAATTGGATGAAAGAGAACGGACTTTTTGATGCGATCAGGAACGTCAGAGGAAAGGTACCGATCCTCGGTATCTGCGGAGGATATCAGATGATGGGTAAATTGCTCAATGACCCCCATGGACTGGAAGGCAGAACTCCTTCTGTGACCGAAGGCTTGGGCCTTTTTGACAATATCACTGAATGGGGAGAATACAAGAAGAAAGTGACACAGGATTCAGGCATTTTGTTGAATTCCGGTGAACCTGTGACCGGATACGAGATACATATGGGAACAAGCGAGATCAATGAAAAACCCATATTCAGGATAGACGGGTTCAAAGACAGCGAACCGGAAGGGTCTCTCAGAGAAGACGAGATGTTGTTCGGAACATATCTTCACGGGGTATTCGAAAAACCGGCGTTCAGAAAGTTCTTCCTCTCCTTTGTTAAACACGACGGGAAGAATGTTGAGATAAAGGATGTGAAAGATTACGACGATCTCATCGAAGAGAACATAGAGAAACTTGCAACGGCATTCGAAAAAGGATTGGATATGGAGATGTTGATGAGGATCGCGGAGGGTAAAGTATGACGCTAATCTTTTTGGGAACGTCATCAGGTGCCGGAAAGACAACATTAACCGCAATGTATTGCCGTCACCTTTCATTGAAAGGGAGGAAAGTGGTCCCCTTCAAGGCATCAAATCTTTCTTTGAACTCCTTTGTTACAAAAGAAGGAAAAGAGATAGGTATGGGGCAGGCATTCCAAGCGTGGGCATCAGGCATTGAACCTACGGGAAACATGAATCCCATTTTGCTCAAACCCTCGGGTGACGGCAACATCCAATTGATATTGAACGGAGAATTACATTCGGATATCAGTAAAGGGCATCCGATGGATGTGAAGCATGCAACAGCGGAAGCATGCAAAGCATTCGATGAACTTCGGGAAGAATATGATATGGTGATATGCGAAGGGTCCGGATCTCCCGCGGAACTTAATCTCAGGGATCGGGATATAGCCAACATCGGCATGGTAAGAGAACGGAAGATACCTGCTGTGTTGGTCGGCGATATCGAAAGAGGGGGAGTATTCGCAGCGCTGTACGGAACGTGGCTTCTGTTTCCCGATGATCTGAAACCTTATCTGAAGGGATTCGTGATAAATCTCTTCAGAGGGGATGCGGAAATATTGAAGAAGGGAACCGATCGAATAGAAGAATTGACCGGGATGAGATTCTTGGGAGTGGTTCCTCGGCTGGAACTGAAATTCCCCGAAGAGGATTCTCTGTCCAGGACCGACGGTAAACTCGTTGGATCCGATGTAAAGAAGGCGTTCATAGACAATTTGGATACTTTACTCCATGAAGCAAAAAAAAGCGGTCTGGATCTTGCCGGGTTGGATAAGATAGCGGAAAATTAACCGCCCGATGCAACCTTGATGGCCTTAATGATCATACCGTCTTTCAGCGGAGTATCCATCGGAACGGGAATCTCGTCGACAAAGAACAGGAAAGTATCGGGCATGCGGTCCATTGAACAAAGTGCCGAAGCTATTGTTCCCGAATGGTCTATGCGACACTCCTCTTTTCCGATAATGATCAACACGGTCATATCAAAATCAAGGCAGTTCGGTTATTTTTCATTTTGCCTAAAGTATCTTAATAAAGTAAGATAATCGCCGTCATGTGAGAACGGGAATATCCGGAAGAAAGGGTTGTTTCATGACCGTTGAAGGAAGAGAGCATCATGAATCTGGATGATTATTGTATTCCCGATGAGATATATGTGGTGGATACCGAGACCACGGGATTGGACGGAATACCGACAGATGTCGTAGTGGATATCGGTATATGCGTTGTCGATATCAACAAAGGAACGATAAACGATGTGTATTCGTCAGTGGTGGGATACGATATCACCGAGTGGGATGACAGAAGGAGAAAGGCTTGGATCTTTGAAAATACAGACATGACCTTGGAGATGGTCGCATCGGCAACCCCTTTGGAGCATGTCGTAAAAAAGGTCAGAACGATCCTGGAAGGAAAGACGGTCACGTCATACAATATCCCTTTCGATATGGACAAGTTTCTTTACAAGATGCCGTGGGGCCTCAGAGGACACTTTAAGGAGTGTACGGATATAATGAAGGCTGCCACCAGGGTCTGCAAATTACCCAGCCAATTCTACGGAGTGGAATACAGATTTCCTAAGCTGGATCATGCATATTCTCATATTGTATTGGGCGGGAACGCAGATCCGTCGTACAAGCAGGATCATCGTGCGTTGTCTGATGCAAGGATGGCATCCGAAGTGATGATAGAAATGTTCAAGAATAAGGATTACAATCCTTAATCCTCTTCGCTTTTTTCTTGTTCTGCTCCTAGGGATTTCTTGTACGCCGTTTCGGTAACATCTGTAAGTTTTCTGAATCTTGCGTTCTTCAGTATGAACATCGACACAAGGAACCATATAATGACGAATCCCATTATCAGCGCGAAAAATTCAGGCGGGAATATAGCCAGAGAAGCGATATTGACCGCGACCTGAGGTACATTGTAGACCAACGCTATCAATCCGAACAACAGTAATGCGAGGATCGTGGGTTTAAGATCCTTGGTCGTTCTTCCGTCGACCGAAAAGAATTTCACTAGCGGGAACAACAGGAATAATTGTGAGACACCTGCAAGCAGCAGGAATACCAGCATAGCGTTGCGTGCGGTGACAGCGTGGAAACTTTCCTCTCCGACGGTCATATGATCCCAGAATTTATTCCATCCGTCAGGGTAATAGGATTCCTGCATTCCCTGATAGAACGATTCTCCCAGATCGAAGATCCCATGCAGAGTGCAGTAATCGAACAGACAATAGATGAAAAGCCCAAACATTGCGATGGTCACCGCCATAGGCAGCGAGAATCTCAGAACATCGGGCAGTATCAGTTCCCTATTATCGGAAGGTTTTGCCCATATGGCCATCAGGAACGCGGCGAACGATACGGTGATCAATGCCCACATGGTGTTTTGAACGGGCATCATAGGCAATCTTCCCAATAACAGGAGGAGCACGCCGATCAATATCGCAATGACGAAGTTCCTTGTAAGATAGATCTTCAGGATATCCCTCATTCCGGATACGGTTCTTTTTCCTTCCATGATGGCTTTCGGAAGTGCCGAGAATCTATCGTCGATCAGCACCATGTCAGCCACTCCTCTCGCGGCACCGCTCCCGCTTTGAAGCGCAACTCCCACGTTGGCGCTCTTCAATGAACGTACATCGTTGACGCCGTCTCCGACCATGGCCACATATCTTCCGTTCTTCTTCAGGGTCTCGATAACGAGTTCTTTTTGATCGGGTTTCATTCTCCCGAAGATGTTAGTCTCCAGTACAGCGGAATCCAATGACCCGCCGTCAAGGGAATTCAGTTCTTCGCCCGAAAGTATGTTCCTTTTTCCCGGTATGCCGGCAAGGGAGAAAATAGCATCCACGGTCTCCGGATCATCGCCGGAAATGACCTTTATATCCATTCCGTTCCGAACGAAATCATCGATAATCTCTTTGCAGTCGGGTCTGACCTCGTCCCGTATCGATAACAGTGCAATAAGTGTTAACCGGGGAATGCACGGTTCATCGTTCTCGTATAACGGAACATCGCCGCCTTTGCAGAGCACAACGGTCCTTAGTCCTTTCTTGGAGGTCTCAGAGATATTCTCAGAAATATCGATCTCCACATGATCCTTTAGGGAGGACCACGCACCCATGAACATCGTTTCCGCACAACCGGATCCTTCGATCCTAACGGCACTGAACTTTCGTTCGGATGAGAATTGGATCTCCTCCGTCAGAGTGACCTCTTCGATTCCGAATTCTTTGATCAATGCGGCTATCGTGCGGTTCTTGCTTCCCGTTGACGAAATGAATCTTGAAACGGAATGTTTCGCTTCGTCTTCGTCGATGAAATATTGGACACTATCGAAAACAAGATTGTTGGTGGTTATCGTACCAGTTTTGTCCATGCAGACGGTGTTGACATGACTCATCGATTCAACGGAATTCGAATTCTGCAGTAATGTTCCGCCGTCTGCCATGCGGACCGCCGCTATCATGTATGTTATCGTGATGAGCAGGAAAAGAGCTATCGGAACTATGTCCAGAACAAGGACGGATTTTATGGCGAACGCACTTGCATCGGCACCGCTTCTTACAAGTACTCCTCTTATGACCAACAGACCGAGGAAAACGAAAGCGGTCACCATAAGCATCTTTGTGACGGCGGATGTTTCGATCTGAAGCGGCGTGTTCTTTTTCTTGTATTTCTTTGCACTTTCCAGCATCTTCGAGGCGAATGTATCCTCTCCGAGCGCGGTCACTTTGTAGTAACCTTCGCCGGTGATGCAAAATGCTCCGGAATAAACAACATCTCCTTTTTTCTTCCTTCTCGTGCTGGACTCACCGGTCAAAAGGGATTCATCCATCTCTATCGAATTTGCCTCAAGGAACTCCCCGTCGACCTGTGCCTGATCGCCGGGAGTCAAATGGATGATGTCGTCCATGACGATCTTGGAGGGATCGATCTGTTTTTCCTCTCCGCCCCTGATGACATGGACTGTCGGCCTGAGCAGGAGTGCGATCTTGTCCAATCTTCTCTTTGCCCTGATCTCCTGTATCGTTGCCACGAATATGTTCAATGCGATGACACCGGTTGCGGACGCGGCGCTTATCGGTTCGTTAAAATAAAGAAGGGCAACACCCAGAACGAAAAGGATGAAATTGAAAGTGGTGCAGACATTCTTGATGATTATGTCCAAATAACTTCTGCTGACGCGGGATTCATACTGGTTGACCTTTCCGGCAGATATGCGCTCTCTGACCTCTGCATCAGTAAGCCCCTTTAAATCCATGTTAGGAGTCATGCTTTTCGATTATAAATCAATGTACGTTTTGACACGCTCCGAGATAATGTTCTTATCTAGCGGTTCAAACTGAACGGTCTCCTTCCTGGATACGTAGTCGATGATGCATATTGCGGGTTTTTTGTAGAAATCGGAAGCGGCATGGGCATAAACACTCAGTTGGATCTTGTACTCATCTTCGTATGATCTTTCCACATCTGTTTTGTAATCATGCACGACCACTTTGTCGGGATATACCGCAAGGAGATCGATCACTCCGCGGAGGGTCACGTTGTATTCATTGAAAGGAAGTGAACATTCTATCTCCGGAAGCACAAGATCCGCATTGGATACGGAGGCAACGATATCTTTGATCAAAGGGATCTCGGGGCGCGGATCATCCACTTCCTTTCCGAGAGCTATGGCAAGTGCCAGCTCATGTATCTCGGTACCATATTCTTTTCCTTTTCCGGAGAATTCGTCCGTGTTCTCATCGGGACGAAGTTCACCGATCGACCGCATGATACTGTGCACGCCGACATTCTCCCTTCTCGTGAAATCTCCGCTTATGATCGGCCGCTGAATGGTATTCTTATCCCATCCGGTTGTTATCTCTGTTATGTTGCCGGTTCCGTCTTTCTCGATCTTACCTTCTCCTAATCCCGAAAAGAACGGGGACGGCTTGGGGCCCGCTATCATCGTAACGTACTGTTTCGCACGGGATATGGCAACGAACATCATGCGCCGGTCTTCACTGTAATCTTTCTCGATCGTCTTCTCGGCAAGATATGTTTTCCATGATCTTACAATATGGGAATAAGAATCACCGAATCTTGACAGGTCATCTTTGCATCTGAGGCCGGTCAACCTGTCTATGGAATATTTCGATCTGTTCCCCGAAGTGTTCGGGATGGTGTTGCCGTCAAGTCCCGCAATGATCACAATGGGATATTCCAGCCCCTTCGATTTGTGCATCGTCTGTATCATCACCGCTTTCTGATCCAGCATTCCGTCCACGGAATATTTTGTGCAATCTTCGATATCCTTCTCTATGATGCTTATGACATCTGATATCGTCAAGAGGGAATTCCTGTGCGATGAGGATATCATTGAGATTATGGTCTGAGTGATATCATTATTTAGGTCGTAGAATGCGAATATAGATGCCAGCAGGTCGGTTATCCTGCGTTTTTTTCTTGTGAGCGCAAGTCTCATTTTCGCGATATTCTCCGGTCCCTTTCCTTTCATTGACAAGATATCGATGAGAGTGTATCCCATGTCGGCAAGTATCGCGTTCAGGCCCCATTCGTCATTCGCGTTGTTTACGTATCTCAGCCAAGCAAGGGCGAGTTTTCCCTCTCTTGTGCTCATGATCTCAACGTCTCCCTGAAGGAACGCCGGCATACCGCAGGATGATGCGACCTCGTGTATCATACGGCACATTTTGGAATCGGGGCACAACACCCCGATATCTCCGTAATTCGGTCTTCTCGAGGATTCCTTCTCGTGTATCACATATTTTCCGCTCTTAACATAGTCTTCGATCTTCCTTACGACCGTTCTTGCTTCTTCATCTTTGGATTCGGATGAGATGTACTCCACAGAGGTATCGCCGCCGATATCCTCTCTGGATGCATCTATCCTGACAATGTTCCGACCCAATTCCTCAGTGTCGATACCTTCGTCTTTGACAGCGGGAATATAGAGACTTTTGAATGCGGTGTCTATTATCAGCTGAGAACTTCTGTAACTTTTACCAAGCGATAGTCTGGTTATCTCCGGAAATACAAAAGGCACTCTTTCCGTATCGTCGTTCAAGACCCGCATGAGCCGTTCTACCCTTTTTTCGAAATGGGTTATGTTCCCGATATCCACATATCTGAACCCGTATATCCCCTGTTTCCAGTCCCCCACAACGCACAGGTTGGGTTCTTTCAGCAGCATGAGGGTTATCATAAGCTGATTCTCATTGGTATCCTGGAATTCATCTATCATCAGGTACCTGCAGGACATTCTCTCCCTTACTTTGCGATCACTGTAAAGAACGATGAACGCAAAAGATGAAACAAGTCCGAATGTCAAGTGATCGTTGATAATGCAGTTTCTGATATACTCGTAATAAATATCATGGATAAGTGCCAGAAGGTACGTACGATCCTCATTTGCGGCAGCCTCGAGCATTTCTGCCGGGAGGGGAGATTTCTCATCCGAAGGAGGCAAACGTTCATCGAAGGGGAATTTCTTTTTGAGGTCCAATGCGAGTCGGTATATTCCCGAAGCGGACACATCATCATTGAGAATCTCCAGTTTTCTCAGTACTTCCGATGTGTTTCCGATCAGTTCTTTTCCGTCGTTGCCGCCGAACCATCCGTTCTTCAGCGGGACTATCCCCTTTGACATCAGTTTGTTGATAATCACGTAAATATCTGAGGCGTTCTGACTTGCGATGACCGTTTGATCATCGTACTCTTTTGAATTCTCCATCAGGAATCTGTCGAAGAAATCCCTGAAGTATTCTCTGTTCAGCGTTTCATTATCCACAAGCGAAGCGCCTCTTGTGAGCACCTCCTCCATTCTGAAGAATTTGCTTATGCTCTCGGGAGATTCCATAACAAGGGAGTAACAGAACGAATCGAATGTCCCGGTCTGTATGAATTTCGACATTCCGGATAAGTTGGTCTTGGCCATTTTTCCCCTTATACGTTCTTCCATCTCGCTTGCGGCGTTCCGTGTGAAAGTAAGCAGCCAGACATCTTTAGGATCCACGTCCTCTTTGCTCAGAATATTGATGAATCGGTCAACGATCGTGTGTGTCTTCCCGGTTCCGGGTCCGGCATCCACCACTATCATTCCCTCCAGTTTGTTGGAGATCTCGCTTTGCGAGGGGTTGAGATCACTCATCGAATGCCTCCTCTTCCAATTCTATCGGATCCCTTGTGCATACTTTGAAGAAACTGCATTTCCTGCAATTCATCCTTGGTTCGGGAGGGAAGGAGGAACACGACTGATACGATGCTGTTTCATGCGCTTCGTCAACACCTTTCAGGAACTCATTCAGGACATCGATCGGAATAACGATCTCATCTTTGAAGAGCAGTATGCCGTGGGCGATGAACTTATGCACCGCTTTCAATCCCCCGGCGATATTATTCCTGTTCGTTTTGTTGTCATTCATTCCCAGTGATGATAAGATCGAAGATATCAATCCCTTATCGTCAGCCCAATCCCCGCTTTTTTCCAGACCGAAGGATATTAGATGGTTAACGAACGAACTCCAGTTCTCTTTTATGGTCTTGTATGATCCGGCAAGGCTATCCTTCACCGGCGAATCGCTTTTCGTAAGGAATTCGGCCAGGGTCTCGTCGAGTAAAACGATCTCGCGAAGATTCTCTTTAATATTGAAGTTCTCCTCGGTAACAGATTTCACGGTATTGTCGCCGACGTAGAATAAACTGAATCTGCACGGAGGAATGAAGCCGTTATCCCTCAAAAGGGATAGATATATCGGCGGTTGGAATTCATAAAATTTCGGGATCGAGGAGGAGATCATTTCCGCCCAGATCTCTTTGAGGGTTTTCGGTTTGCCTGTTTTGTAATCTATTATATGATTGCCGACAACAAGATCGAAATTTCCCGTCAAAGGGTGAAGGGAAGAATTGAATTCCGCTTCTACCATGCTGCTGTATCTACCGCATCCGAATATTTCCATGAATTCGTTCTTTCGTTTTCGTAAGGAACAATCCCTATCCAGCGGAACCGTGTTTATTTTCAAACCGTCAACGAATCTCATGATGTTGCAGATGCATATTCTCGCATCGCTGTCATCTATCTCTTTCATGTGATCCGACGAAAGGCCGGAATATCTTTTTTCGATGGCATTCATGCATTCGTCGATATTCTTTTTTGCAAGAGTAGGATAACAAAGATAGAACTCGGCAAACTCATGAAGAATGTTCCCGAACACGGTCGACTCCTTGTCGGCGGTGTGAACTATTCTGCTGAACATGTACGCCCTCGGACACGAGTAGTAGTTGTTGTAGGTGCTCTTCGAGAATTTCCAATCCCTTATCCCGGTTTCCTCGAAGGGCAATTCTTCGATCTGAGCAAAGGTAGCGGTTCTCGGAAGACTCCATTGTCCCCTTACGATCTCCGAACAAATGTCCCCGAACGACGTTACGGTTGTTCTTTCTTCTCCGAACGATTCCCATTCGGAGATCTGGTCGAATAACGGGGACGGGATCGATTCTCTTCCGCCTCTCATGGAATTCACGGCGTAGAGATTTGTTACCCCCTGCTGCAGTAATGCTGTGAATCTCAGCATGTTGATCTCAGCTTCCGCTTCACGGTCGATATATTCTTTTCCTATGACCGTTCCCGACCATTCCGGGCCCATACCCAGATATATCACGAAGGGACGATCAACGTACACCGAACGTTTACAGTCGACAAGCAAAACTCCTTTCTTTTCGTCGTCCGGTATCTCTTCGTTATGGTGCAGATCGTTGATGTTGTTGACAGCGTAGATCATCTCATTCACAAGTTTTGATGTCACTTGGGATCCGGAGACTCCGAGATCGTCGATCAGGATCTTGATCTGAGGTCTGTGTTCCTTTCCGACGATCCTTTCGTTGACCTCCCTGAAAGAAAGAGTTCTGATGTTCCTCAGAACATCATTCAATTCGTTCGTACGAAAATCGAAACCGAATGTGATCTTCGACAGAAGATATTCATCTGTTTTACTGTCCAAATGTCCTCTGTATGATGAGAACAATTCCCGGATGTGTTTTACTCTCAGTGTTTCGTAAGAAAGGCCCATGGAAAGGAACTGAAGGAAATCCCTTACCTGAGACAGGTCCCTTACGGACATTGTGTTCCTGAAAGGTATGTTGTTCCTGTACAATGCGGCTCTGACGGCATCGGCGATCGGACCGCCGGTATCCATGACTATCGCGGTGTCATTTGCTGATCTTGCGTCTATGAGATCGACGGTGTTCTCGGCAAGCTGGCGGTCGTTGCCTATCTCATGTATCTTGCCGATGGAATATTCCCCGCCGGCAAACATATCGATCTCTTCGTGATCCAACGGTATGAAGTGTTTATCGAGATCGTCGAACAATTCTATTCCGATGACGGCCGTTTTTTTTCCCTTGAAGAAATCATGATCCTCCGGAACGTATGAGCTCATGACCTTTTCCATTGTCGGAAGATAAATGAAAGAGTCGTAGATTCTCTTCGATCTGTTAGAATAGAGGTATTTTGAAACCTCTTTTGTGAATCTTCTGATCGTTCTTATGTTCTCCAATTCGCTGTGAATGAATTTTATGTCGTATCCGGTATCTTCCGCGATGGCGGAGATGATCTTCAGATCCCCCCATATTCCGGATCCGATGGTCTTTACGGATTCGTGTCCTGCAATGTGGCGCGGAGTATACGCGAATCCACCTATTCTTGCGGTATCGATCCTTCCATTGAGTGCGGTTGAAAGCGCAGCATCATTGGTTACCACAAGATCGAAATCTTTGACCTCTTCGTATAATTCATTGATGCTCTTCACTTTGCGCATTGGAGAAAAATCTCTCTCTTTGTATTTATAATCGGACCGAGAGGGGTCCGAAATTAGCGAAAGTACAATT
>JGI994J12354_10001684_pt1 | contig 22275 bp, 9 predicted proteins | sample IntmicLarv3ML3BL_FD_12354 | JGI IMG/M metagenome (IMG submission 12354) | reverse complement strand
ATTTCTTTTACGCCTGATTCGGCTATTGTCGCTTTGTCGGCGAATTCTTTCAGCTGGGATTGCTGTTCCTGTATTTTTTCCTGCAGTGATTTTATAATCTGGTCTTTTAGGCGCACCTCAGCTTGGTTTTTGCTCGTTGTCAGCTGAATATCGAAGTCAAATCGCGTTTGCATACTTTCTGTGATAGATTGTTTTTGTTCGGTTATGTTGATACTTCCATGATGTTATTATTTATTAGTTGTTATTTCTTTTGTATACGAAGAATTGCGCCCACCTGCTGTTCCGGGTGAGAATCTATTGAAATTCTGTTCACTCTTACTTCAAACAGATTGTCGTAACCTAATTGTAAAAATTGGCTGATTATTTTATTCTCCTTTGAAGGAATAAAACCTATTTTGGTATCTTTATAGTAAACCGCAACTGCGTAAGGGTCAAATTTGTTTTCCGGTTCGGCTTCGATTCTTAAGGTCGAACCAATTCTTAACTCATCAATTACGTCTATACCATCGTAATATGTAAACCCTGATACATGAAATGATAAAATGTTTCTGTCAATCATAATTTTCTTTGTTTAAAAATTTATAAATCATTAATTTCTATGCAAAGAAAATGTTGTTTTGTGACAACTTATGACACAGGTGTTTTTTTATTTCAAAAACTTACTTTTTTCCCCTACGCCACTAATCATCAGTCGTTCCACAGCTCGGCTACAGGCTACATAAAACAGCGCTTTCTCTGATTTTATTTTGCTCAACTGCTCTTCTTCGCTCAGGGTATGGAAGTTATAAGGTGTCTTGGGAAAGGTTCGTTCATTTACATCTACCAGGAAAACGTGTTTGAACTCCAACCCTTTTATTCCGTGGAAGGTTGTTAATCGTACTCCTTCATTATTCGTATTTAACAGATTTTTATTTACATAAGGTATGTTTTCTTTGTGAAGATGATTTCGGAAGTCATCAATCGCGCTTTTTATCCCTGCGGCTATTGCTATATCCGAATAGCTATATCCTGTTTCGATTAATTTATTGATTTCCTGTGTGATATAATCAAGTTCATTATTTTTAGAGGAATAAGTCGTATATTCGGGAGCTAAACCGTGGAATAACGACAGGTATCCGGATTTATCTTCTATGCCTCCGTCGAAGTCGTCAAACTTTTCTCCTTTGATGATTTTGATTGCAAAATTTTTAATTTCTTCGGTTGTTCGGTAGTTGATGCGAAGTCTTTTGCTTCGTTTGCCTCTNATGTTGATGTCTGCTTTGGAAAAGTTTATTTTTTTNTTGTATATATTTTGCAANGGGTCGCCTGCAAGAAATAAATCATTTTCTCCTTCAGGGGTCAGCGAACGTAAAAAACGCAGCTCAACATTTGAGAAGTCTTGTAATTCATCAACAATGACATGTGAAAAGATAAACTCTCCGCTTTTTACCAGATGGTTGGCAATCAAATTGTAAATCTCTTCTTTATAGAAAACTGAAGCGTCTTCTTTTCGTTTATTGAATTGTTCGACAAGTATCCAGACGGCTATTCGGTCTTTTCTGCCGACAGGTCGGCCTCTTCCTGCACGGCTGGCTCTCAGATAAGATTCTTTGTTGCGTATGTCCTGTTCCAGAATAACATGCTCATATTCCTCTTTCAAAAATTCGTCGTCGAAAGTTGAAAGATGCTCTTCCAGCACCTGCTCCCAGATATCTTTGGGTTCTTTTATGGAACTAAGACCGAAGACCTTATCAGTTTGTTTAACCAGCTGTTTTTCTTTTGCGAGCCTGAAGGCTAAAGAATCAATGTTTTCAATCGTATAGTCACGGTTGTTTATATCCAGTTCGGTGGCCAGAGCCTTTAGATTCTCGGTTAATTCTTTTGTGAAAGTGGTGAATAAGACAGGTTTTTCTAAGCGTTTATTTTGTGACAGGTATTTTAAACGATGCAGGGCTGCAACGGTTTTTCCTGTTCCTGCTCCNCCTGATATTTTGATTGAGCCTTTGAAGTTGCCATAGACATATTCTGACTGTGACGGNTGTAAGTAATATTTCCATTTTTTCAACGAACCTTGCAGGGCTTCATTAAATAATTCATCGTCAGTTAGTTCTATAAAAGAACGTATATTGTTTCTGCTGTAAAGCTGTTCTTCCATATTTACGGAAGGAGTGGTTCCGTCATTGATTTCCGTTATCAGAATATCGATACTTACTCCATCAATCAGGTTGAATAAATGTTCGAACACATCAACAGGCAGAAAACGTTCCATCTCTTCCAACTGACTCAGGTCCTGAATAGATAAAACAGAAGGCATCAACACTTCAGGCACGCCTAATTTCAAGAGCTCTTTTTTGCCATATTGACCATTGAATAATTTTTCATCTATTGCGGTAGAAACCACCGAATTAGCAAGTGCATCGTCCATACTGTAGATTTGAAATGATTGGGTCTGGTCATTCCAGTTTATAACTTTGCTTTTAGCCCAGTCCATTGCTTCGTCATGATTGTCTACCCATACGAGTAAATACAAGTTTCCGGCTTCTACCTCCTTTATTATCGCCCTGTATTTCTGGTCTATACGGGCAGTGCGTAGTGAAGCATCTTTGAAAGCAATAATGGATTCCAGATTTATGGCAGCTGATTTGGAATTTTCCTTAAATTTGGAAATAAAATCGGTCACTTTTATCTGGGTTGTTTTGTTGAGTATCAGAAAAGAATCCCAGAATTTTTCGTATATAAACAGTTTCATGGCATTATATCGTTTAGTTGGTCTATTTTGTAAATCTTATAACCCTGTGTCTCAAATACTTTTTCGTCCTCTTTGGTGAAAGGTTCAATCGCCACTTTTTGTTCCATAAAGACAAATTCTGCTTCTGCTATTACTGCCCCCTGTTCATTCAATAAAGAATTTAATGTCTCTTTATTAAGTTTATTAATCAGGTCTTTGCGGATGCACTGACGGATAAAGTTTTCATACTCTTCTGAATAGAGTTCTCTTATCTCTTCGAACAATGCGTCTGCAGGTATGGTTATTATTTCCTCCTCTTCCATATTCTGTTCGGAAATAAAATGTTCGGACTGGAATATGTTAAAGTATAGCCAGAACAGTTCCCATTGTTCCTTGTTAAGGGCACCTGCGAGATTGCTTCGTACCTCGCAATGGTGGGACAAAAGACTGCCGTTTGTTGTAGCTGTTTCTAAGCTATGGAATACATTCCGTTCCTTTATGTTCACCCATATTCTCCAGTTGGCAAAATCAAAAACAGGAATTTCCTGAACAGGCAGAAGCGCATCGAAATCGTTAATTTTATTTGCCAGCAAATAATTATCTTCGGTCAGCCGTCCTTTTATCAGTTCGTTTAGCGCGTTTGGGTTAAAACTTGGCTTTAACAATTCTTTTGTCCAACAGGCCAGATATAGATACCAACTGTTTTCATTACTGCTGATAACGGGATGTATCATTTGGTTGATAAGTCGCTCTACATTTATGCTTGCCGTACTGTAATTGATTTTGTCTCCTACACGTATTGTGCTCAAAAGTTTGGTATAGTTGAGTTTAAAATTTGTGTCAAACAACGTGCTTAATTCATCACTTACACTTTTATCTCCTCCAATCTCTTTTTCGAAATAATCAAGGTCTTTCCATGTCAGTGTCCATGAGATATATTGCTGATGCTGAGCTATTGATTGCCGAACGCGTAAATCCCGTTCAAATATATTGTGTTCAGTGGATGCATGATATTGATAACCATCAAGATAAATGGCAATATTCTTTATTTGCTCTTTAGCATCCACTTCTCCTTTTATATATTTTCCGCAACTGATTAAAAAGTCCGTTCGCGTACTATATGCAATGCCATCTTTGGGACCGATAGCTATTTGCGGTCTTATCCAATACAAAGCATCGATATCCCCCTTTTTAATTAGCAATTTATAACTCACGACACCATCATTTTTCTCTGTCCGGAAATCAAAGCCATTAGTCTTGTTTGCCCAAACGGAGAGCAATTTTATGAAACGTTCTTCCAGTTCTGATTCCTCAATTTTTCCTGTATTGGTGAGTGATGTCAGGCCTTCGCTTTTCTTTTCCCATTCTTCTGTTTTACTAACTATATCAGCAAACCATTTTTCAGCTCTTGTGCGGCTCATGTCTCCGCGCTTGTATTGATTGCTGTACGAATAAATGCATTTGTAACAGCCATCTTTACCTTCCAACTGACAACCACAATCCCGAATGGCTTCATAGCTTAATCGCAATAACAGACTAAACTCGTTATAATCAAAAAGCTTTTCTAAATAGCCTGTGCCTCCGGGGATAGTATCATACAAAATCAGGAAACGGTCGAACTTATCAGTTTTCTTATTAAACTCCTTATAGCTAAGAATCCTGATATGTCCGGGATTTCCTTTAAAAAACTTTTTCAGACCCAATTCTATTCCGGCCTGAAACATCCGTATATCCGCTTCGCTGTTAAACTCCTGTATAGGCAACACAACCTTTAGTATCTCGGTCTGTATTTCTCTGAAGAAATATACTTCGTCAAAGACATTATCGGGTTGATGATTGTATTTCACATCTCTATGTTTACAAAATCCATAGTGGTATTTATGCTCCGGATGATGAGTTGCCGATGATGATTTTCCGCAGTGCCTGCAGGTTACAAAACCTTTAGTCATCACCTCCGCATCGTTTATCTTCAGTTTGCGTGCATCCATTACATCGCCTCGCCCGTAGTTTACTCCCGATATTACGGCGGACTTTACATATTCGATACCAAAAGGAATATCTTTCAACACCCAAGCTCCTTCGGATGTATGCTGATGAATATTTATATGATTCATCAACTGATAATTAGTATTATCCCTATCGTCGTTCGCATCTGTCAGACTGGCTTTGCTTTCATCGTTGAATGATTTCACCGATGTCAGTTTTACGAAATTGTGAACATTCGAAGATGATGACCATGATGGGTCTCCACATTTCGGACAGTTTCCTTTCGTTGCCAGACTATCATCTTCAAGGTAGTCACATCTTGAACAAAAACGTTTGGAATGATAGTTAGCGCGGTCGCTCCAGTCAAAAGTATTGACGCCTGTAATTTCAAACCGATAGCCTTGCGTGTAGAAAAAATTTTCCGGTGCAAACTCTTTGATGGCTTGTGCTGCCGAACGGATAATTTCATAATCCTTATCAGGTGATATATTATCCGTTCCTTCGGCGCGACTTGTTGTGACATGCGCATTTAATCTAACTCCGGTCTCCGGGAAAGCATAGTTTGGCAACACTCCTTCGTTAGTAAGGTGCTCAAGAATGCTTCTGTTGCGAATGCTTGTCTTTATGCCTTGCAAATTTCTCTTTTCCCTGTTAAACTCCTCATATAATGGGTCGCCTTTTGCCAATTTTAATGCGTTTTGTTTGTCGTCAAGTTCTTTACGTTTGTTTTCCAGTTCATGAAGCTCGTTTTTCAGAAGTTCAAAGATACGAAACAGTCGCATGTAGAAGTTATCATTCTCCAACTCATTTTTTATTTCTTCAAAAGTCTGTTCTGCAATATGTTGACTGTAATGTTGCAGAAACTCATAGCAGAGAATTATTCGTTTCGTTTTAATAAAATTATTAATTTTATTGACGAAGAAATCCGTTTCTGTAAGACTCCTGCTTTCCAATCTCAAATCGCGGATAAACGTCGGTATGGTATTATCATTTGGATTATTTGACGTCCAACTGTCAATACAGAAAGCAGTAAAATGCCTCCGCAAAATATCTCTTGCTTCCAGATAACAACCCGGCGTATTCACTTCGCCCTGCATCATTTCCAAAGGGTCGGTAAAGTAATATAAATCGTGATTCTGATGTTTGGCGAAGTTGACAATCAAAGCAGACCCCGAACTGCGTCCCGCACGCCCTACGCGTTGCATAAAGTTGGATGGCAGGGGCGATACACTATTGTTGTAAGCGGTATTTAAGGTACCAATGTCAATACCCATCTCCAGTGTGCTTGTCGCAACTAACGCATTTACGGANTTGAANCGGGGATGCTCCTTGAAATCAATTTCCAGATTTTCCCTTATTTTCCGCTCCAGCAAACCTGTATGTTCAGCGGCATATATTCGCGGAAAACGATTACGGTTGTAAACAGACTTGTAATAGTTGTGATGTGTTGTGGTCTCTAATGTGTATTGACCTGTACATCGATAGTTCAGACAGGCAGACCCACTGATATATTGCTCTTTATCCTGTGTGTACAAAACATGCTCACATTTATTGCATACATATTGCCTGACATTCTTTTTTACCCAAATAACCGCAGGGTTAATGGCAAAAGAATCCTGAGCGCCTGATTTTTTTTCTAATATATCGGTATCAACTAATGCCTTTGTCCATTGGTCATAAAACTCACTTATAAAATATGGAGTATCAGTTGCTGATATGAACGATTTTTTGAAGTAAGCATGAAACCAATTGGTGTTTTTTGCATTTGTGGTATCTAACAAATTGCCGCGGTGTTCCTGATTTGTCAATAATTTAGGTAAGCGGGAACGAGTACCGAATTTAGGGTTCAGAAAATGTCGGCTGTCTTTTTGCCAGTTCAAGTCCCAGAGACTGAAACGTTCTTCACGGAATTTATCGAGGAAAGTATGATTGATAGCCCCTCTTTGACGTGTACGATGTAATATCAAACAGGTGAACCGCAACCAGTCTTCTTCATTAATTGTGTGTGTTACATCATTCGTTTTCAGCCATTCATACATGATAAGCCAGGCTTCTCTTATTTTTTCGTCATCAAAACAAACCGAGGAGGCCCCTGTTTTTTCCAGTGTACGACCGATTAGTGAATTAAAGCCAAATTCGGCATACATTTCCCACTGTATCCGCAAATCAAATTCTGTCAGGAAATTTTCGTAATAACTATTGCCCGATTTATAATCTTTGGGAGATGCTTTGCCTATATAATCTTTGGGGAAAAATCGGTACAGGTAACCGCTCAACTTGTCGGTACCTGTCTCATCAGCATTTTCTTTCCAATAATCAATAAATGTTTGCGACAATTCATCTAAACGAATCGGACGTTGATGCTCGTTGATAACTTTCTGTATTGATGCTCTGAAGGTAAAACGATAATTTCGGGCCTCAATAAATCCCGCCTGATGTGCGGCGTCCTGCACGGCATTGGTGAATGCCAGCACTTTACGGTCTTTTTCGGTTGCCGAATCCAGGTCTGTAGCCAGTGTCTGGCTCACAGCAATCGAACTTAATGTAGGTATTTTGGTACCAATGATGGCAACGGTATTCAAACTATTGCAGCACGGGCATATATGTTCGGTTTTATTATTCCGCAGTTTTCGCAGAGCCTGAATCGCTACCCCACCTTCTTCGCTTTTGTCCAACAACTTTAAACTCACTGTATCAATACGTTCCTGTAAGAAATCATCAGGCTGATATCCCGTGGTCCTAAAGTCATTATAGTTCAATTCATTTCCGGGTAAGATGAAATAGACGTTTTTGTTGTGAGCAAAAAACTTTTCATAAACCTCGTTGATATCCTTGGCAAAAACATCGCGATTATCATTTTTTACTCCCAGCCAACCTGAAGAGTTACATTCCCGGCAATACCACGGTGGCAGCGCCGCGAGTTCTTTTTTTGCATCAACCCGGTCACGAAAGGTAAACTGTGGCGTCGCATCGAGGGTATATTGTACTCCGCTAAGTTCACGTATCCACAGTTGCACCTGTAAGTACATAAATGGTGAGCGGGGATTGTCTTTCTCTCTGGTGTATGATATCAGTGTCAGTAACGATTCGATGATACGCTCTTTAGGATTGAATTGATACTCTTCATCCCATTGTGGCACTTTCCTGTAAGCGTTGTTGATGACTGATAAATCGCGTATTACCTCCGTAAGCGTCCTATTGCCTTTTCCTTTATTACATGCGATAACTAAGTCTTTTACAATTTTCAATCGCAATAAACCATCGGCAGGTTGTGTAGCATCAAGTTGCCAAACGGAAATATGTTCATTCAGGTACTGTTCGAATGTTTCGTTTTCCTGATGTTCCAGAGTTCTTAATTTGGAAAGATGGGGTAGAAAATCATCCGTCTCGTCAGCCGAACCGAAAAACTCGTCTACGCTAATCCTGTTTTCGGTTATAATTGCCGAAGTGTCAACAGTTTCACCAAATACTTTGGTGGCGTAATCGGCAAGCAACTGTGGTGCTTCGTGTCCTGAACCTATGGTAGCCGATGTGCCTACGGGACACAACTGTCCTTGAGATATCTGCAGTTTCAGTTTCAATCGGCGTATAAGGTTAGCAACATCCGTTCCCTGCGCTCCGTCGTAAGTGTGAAGCTCGTCCAATACCAGAAACTGCAACAAAGAGCTGTCTTTCAGGTTATGCCGCCATAACGAATGAAAATTATGTTTCATCAGGGCGTAATCCAGCATTTTAAAGTTGGTGAGCACAATGTCGGGAGGTGCATCAAGAATAGTATCGCGATGCTCAATGATATGTCCCTCGTCCATTGTTTTGGGATATTTATTTTTGGCGCCATTGCCTTCTCCGATAAACAAACCTGCAGTGATTTTTCCCCGCAAGCGTTCGTCTTCATAGATGGCTTCTGCCAGACGTTTTGCCTGGTCGGTAGCCAGCGCGTTCATCGGATAGAGAATGATAGCTTTAATTCCCGGCCGATGTTGCTGTTGATAGCAATAATCCAAAACAGGATATAAAAACGATTCTGTCTTTCCCGAACCTGTTCCTGTAGTAACAATGGTTGGCTCCGGTTTTTTGTTAAGCGTACTAAGGCGCACCCAGCTTTTAATCTGGTGGTCGTAAGGTTGCCAGAGAGGTTTGATTTGTAAAGGCGCCTGCTCTATCTCTTCAGCTTCGGCTTTTACAAAACACAGCTTAAGTGAAAGATATGGACCTTTAAACATCCCCTGTGTTGGATGATTGATAAAGGCGTCGAATGCTTCCGCTACCGGACGTTTGCGAAAAGTAAAAGTCGCTTTCAGATATGAGATGATAGACTCTTTTATTTCAATAGCTTGCTGTAAACTCAACATAAGCGTTAATTGTCATTAAATTCGGATATAACATACATGTTATTGTCTCTGTTATTATAACGGGGTATATCAATCCAGAAATGTTTCAGGTATATCTTATCGCAATTGAAGAGTAGATGCGCATTTTAATGACGAAGGTATAGGTTTTGTAATACGCAGGACTATTGATAAACCAAGTTCCGAAGCTCGCTCTATTTGTAGATGAGTACTATATTAGTTTATTTTGTTTTCCTCATCCTTTATAACCTCCAATTCTCCACTAAAAAACTGTGGAGGTATTATAATGCTTCCAATTCCTGCATTTATTGTAAAGGTAGAAATAAAGGCACGAACGTAGGGATACATGATTGCGGCAGAATTTGTGTTTATAAATATTTTTTTTGTATCATCATCAACATCTTCGCTTACCTTGAATAGCCCAAGAGCCTTTAATGATAAAGAGAAAAAATCTTTGCAACTAACGTTTACTTCCATCAATATTTGAAACAAGTCTTTTTTGTCCTTTGGAAAAAAAGCATAGGGAGTACAATCAATATTAATTTCGCCACCTTCGTAAGGTTTTTTACAGGAAAATTCCATATTTAGAATATTAACTCCTCCAAAGGATAATTTTATCTGATTGGCAACTTCCATTATGATGCTATTTTATATTTTTTTTCATTATCCCCTATGGGGCTTTCTGCATAAATCTCACATTCGCTCGCCACGCTACTTGAGCGAAATGCCATATTACTCTTATTGAAGCGTTCTGTGTGGTCTGCGAGAATCGGACTTTTATAGTGCCACATACCCCAATTATTTGATAACGAACTACTTAATTGGGTTTTTAAATATTCAATATTCTTCATTTGGCACTTACTGACAGGTCGAAACGTATATTCGTGCGATTTTTCAAACAACTCGCCGGTTAGGTGCTGAATATATTCATAAATTTCAGCTAAGGATGTGTTGTTTTCAAAAATCTGAGCCTTTTCAGAACATAAAAATAGTGCATCTTCAGTAGAGAATAGCACTGTTTCGTTTGGGTATTCTTTATCTATTTGGAAACTAAAGTTTACTTCCTCTAAACAATAATCATCGCATTGGTCTATTCTATCCTGCGGGTAGACACATATTAAGTGAGCTTTCTTTTCGCCGGAATATTCATATTTAAATAATATCCAATTGTATTTATTCGTCATTTCTTTTAACCATCCGGTTATTCTTTCCGTTATGTTCATGGGTTTCCAAATGAGTTTTTTAATTTATATATGAGACTTTCAGTTAGCTGTTTAATATCTGTACTTCTGTCAGCCTCAATTGTTATTCCTTCATAGTCCGAAGATACTCTTTCTTGTTTTAGTGCGCGAAATTCCTGATTTATATATCTTTTATCTCTGGAATTGCCTACTCTATTAGTTATTTCTTCCAAAATATAATTATGGGAATCGTTGCCTTTATTCTCATTTTGCTGTTCGTATGTTATCCTTGATTTTTCGTTACTCAAACTGTTTAAAATGTACTTCATATACAAAAGAACAGAGTAGTAAGAACAATGTACGCTCTCCGTATGGTATCCATTGCTTATTAATATTTGTGCAGCTTCCAACTTTCTTACTGAACTATTCTTTATATGTGCCATATATCAATATTGGCGACTGTGCGTATTAATACTGCGATTTGTTTACTTATTTTATGTTTTATCGATTGCAAAGATACAAACAAGTTTTAAACAAGCAAACAAATAAGCATACAATTATTGCTACAAATGCAATAACAATTGATGCCGCTAATGCCACTTATAAGCCGAAGATTAACGTTGGTTACTCCATTATCATCCTGATATAGGATAAATTGACTGTTCGTTGGTTGTATTTTATCGGTAGTCATAGTCATAAATTAGATTCATGTTTCATTAGTGCTAATCTTCTTTAAATCGTTTTTCAAAATGTGCCCAGGCGCGTTTGTAGTCTTCCACGCGGTCGCATTTGTTGAATGGGGCGTAATAGGTTACTTTTTCGCCATAGTACAATTCCGACTTTGTGATAGTATGTTCGTACGTTTCACCGGCCTGCATATCTCTTATGTTTTCCCAGTCAGGCCTGTCCAAGCCTACTCCCACCAATCCTTTGCTGCAAGTGAATACGATATTTCCTTTGGTGTCGTACCATGTATCATCTTCATTCTGCTGCAATACAGGAAATTGTATATTGTACATCAATATCAGTTCTTCCGGATTTAAGCCCAATACCATAGCTGTAATCACATCAATTTCAACTAACGCCATGCGCCGCTCAAAATAATTACGCAAAGGCGTGTTCCATGTCCATTCTTTGGTTAAGGTTGAAAAGGGCTTTAAACGAGGGTCTTCGATAGACCATGAATCATCATTAAAATCTTCCAGATAGTTTTCTTCCCAAAGTGGAGCATAATATTTGTTGAGGCAGTTTAGTTGTAGGGTTCTGACAAACAGGCTTGGCTTGTATTTGTTTTCTATTCCTAAAGGGAAATTTTTTATTGTTTCGTCATATAGGTTGGACTTTCCTAAGGTCTTTAGATAAAAGTCTAAAACTAATGAACTTGTTAAACAATTAAATTCAATTGTTGAACTTACTTCTTTAAAAACAATGCTTATTAGCCCATTAACATGAGAAGTTTTTGGAGGAATAATAGCTCCCGATAATGTTCTCTCACTTGCAGAACCAATCATTTTCCTGAATGCCACTTTATAATAATCCAACCAGTTATCAAATGTACCATCCTTTTTTTCAAAACCACTAATAATAGAAGCATAACCTGCGGTTACATTCAATGGAACGTAATTAGTACGAGCTACATAATCTTCTGCTATTTTGGTAAAATCAATAATGTCATAATCCGCTTTTTCTATACATTTTTTTCGTGGCGTTTTATATAAAGGATTACCTCCAAAAATGTGTGGACCTGAATAAATCATTTCAAACTGACTGATATTCGGATATTTTGTTTTTCGTTCAATAAACCCTCCTGTAATATCATTGGTTTCATCCCAACATACAGTAATCTTATTTTCAAAATCTGAAACCGAAGTAGAAAACAATCCGATTTTTTCAATCACATCAACAACTTCTTTGGAATGAATACTAACTAATTTGGCCCCCTCCCAATCCTCTGCATTTTCAAAAGTCTTAGCCAATATCCTTAATACATGTTCATTAATATGAACTTTTCTTGATGGATGTGGTTTGATGTTCCATTCAAACGATTGGGTATTTTCATCTTTAACTTTTAATCCACGACAAGACTCTGTTACCTCTTTTAAGATAAAACAACCATCTATCATTGATGGGTGGAAAATATTGTTGATGGAATGAAAATTTACATTGTCCGCTTTTCCGAAATAAATGTGGATACCATATTTTTCCCTGTGAGCAACTTCTGCAAAAAGGTTAAACGCATTCTGAAACTGAAAATGATACTTCAACCGTTGATAGATTTCTTTTCGTAACTCATATCCATTCGGGTCGTCATATACTCCTTCGGGATGGATTAAGCCCAAATATCCTTTTTCGGAAATCCAATGCAAACCGTTTTCCAAGACACACTTATACAGATTCGTTTGCTGTCCTTTTAATAATGGATAGTTTTGACAGGCATTCATGAAGACTGCCGATATATCACTTTCAATATTTTCCGCGAGATAAAGTTGTTGCCTTTTTTCATCTCCTAAGAAATCAGCTTGCAGTTTCTTTACCTGTGGGGCTGTAACTTTTCGTATTTCTAATTCGGGATAAATCTCTGACATCAAGCCCTTTTCTTCAAATTGAATCTTTATCCATGGCGGATTTCCCACGGCAATATCAAACCCATTGTTTTCGCGGAACACTTCTATAAATTCCAACTCATAATGAAAAAAACGGTATTGGTTGGCATATTTTTCTACTAATGCAGCTCGTTCGTTCTCAAACAAAGACGATGTCGATTGTTTGAGGGCCTCTACCAACTGTTTTTCCAACTGTTTTTTATCTTTACGGTAATCGCGAATTATATCTTCTTCGCTTTCGGACGAGGGTAACTCTAATGCAGACATGTCTATATTCAGTATCTGCACTAAATCCTGATGCCATTCGCTACGGTTTGGCAAATTTTTAGCGTCGCGCATATCCCAAAACCAAAGGCTGCACCAGTAGTCCATAATCTGCTTCAACTTATAGTATGGCGCATTGGGTTTCAGGCGTTCCCGTGCAAACTTCTCTTTTTGCTCATAGCTGTATGATTGAAAGTCGAGGTCAATTTCCTGATTGGGATTGCCAAAATACTGTTGGTTGGATTCGGTAATCAAACCGATATTCTTCTGTATCTCATAATGCTCCAACAACAACGCATCAATTGCTTTGGATATCTTTTGCAAACGCTTATATTCATCTCCACGAATCGGACGGCAAAACTCTTTGCGCCATTCTGTTATCTTTCTGGCTTCAGCAGGATATGCTTCTTTCAGTAATTTGATTCCTGCCGAAGAAGCCATGCCTGCATCAGGTAGCAGGAAATGGTAGATTTCATCTTCCCGACGCAAAACACCTTTCTTGCCAAATTCCAAATGTTTGGGAGCCGTGTTCCACCATTCTTTTTTCACAAATCCTTTTTGTCCTATGGCTTCAAATGAAAATTCTTTATGCTTAAATACTTTTAGCCATGAACCAACTACGGCGTTACCAACCCCTAAGCGATAGCCAAAGAACGGGGTTTGCATATCTTTGTGAATCACATTGAGCCATAACGATAGCTTGCCCAGCTCTATTGCCGTTGGGTTCAAGTCGACGCCATATACATTGTTGAGCGCTATATAGGCTTTTATCTTTTGCAGCTCCTCCCTGAATTTATCGGGGTCTACCCGTTTGCTTAGCTCCTGTTGGCGATAGGTGATATATGCTTCTGCCAGTTGGTTTATAACCTCATTGTGAAATGCCGCCGCTCCCATTGCAGGCTCCAGGATTTTGAGTTTAAGCAAATCTAATGCTTGCATCTCCTTATTATCCAACCGTTCTAAAATTGGTTTCAGGGTGTATTTTACCGTTGTTTGGGTCAATGCTTCAGGGGTATAATAAGAAGCGGATTTTTGTCGGTCGCGACCGCTCAACCGATAGATAAATGCACCTTCGGGAATAATCCTCAGTTCTTCCGAGCCATCGGCTTTTTCATCTTTATATACTTCACCGTCATCAAAATCGCCTAAGCGATGACGTGGCGCCAGATAAGAGCCATCTGCACGAACAACTTTTTCAGAGCTTTCTCCTTTTTTACGTTTGCGGTGTACTTCTATATAATCGGTTTCGGCGAGGAAACCTCGGAAAGCCAACAGACTCTCATATACCGAGCCTAACTGGTTGATGCCGAGATTGGCATAAGAGATGCGACCGCGATTTTTGCTTTTCTGTTTTTTTGACAGTGAAAGCTCGCATATTACTTCCTGCCAGATGAAATTGCGAATTTTTACCTTTCCCAGATAAGTCAGTTGCGCTGCCTCGAACATAGGAGAGTCTAAATGACGAATCTTAAAGCTTCTGCTATCTCCTTCCTGTTCTCTGAATCCTAAGCTCAATAAATCAAAAAGACTGAACAACGACTGATGGAAGAAAAAACCATTCTTGCTCGACTCTGTTACCAAAGGTACTTGTTCCAAATCGCGTAACATTTCCAACGAATAACCACGACTGTATACTTCATCATTTGCAGGCAGTATGTCCAGGTCCTCACGCGATTCGGCATAAAACAGGAATAAAAGACGATATACCATATTCAGGCAGTCGTCTTTGAGCTTTGACGCATCAATATCGGTGTATGCCGTACCTTGTTCACGGAGGTAATATACGGTTTCATTTGCTAATCGTTCTACCGCGTGGATTACTCCTTCCTTTAAATCTTTCGTTACTTCGTAAGCGGCTTTGTGCGCGTCTTCGTCTAATTGCTCCAGCAAAACCATTTCGGCTGTAGGCGCCAGCAAGTCTTTTGCTAACAGCAGATAAAATACGGCATAATAGTTTTTTTGTATGGCTACATCATCGAATAATGCTTCCAGGTCTAATTGCAGATATGAGCCGCGAAACCATTTCTCACATTCCAGCAGGAAATATTGGTTGCCTGCACACATCAGGATAAATTTGGGCCGACGATGCTGTGGCAACAGGAAAAGCTGCGATACAGCTTTGTTGATTATCATTGGCGATACTCTTACCCCTTCGGGAACGTTGAAGATATCTTCCCATTGCGAACGATGGTATTTCTGAACATGAACAGTTTCGGCGTCTTCGTTTTCTATCGTATACTGTTGCTCAAACAGACTTTCGGGCTCCTCATCATTTACTTTGATAAGGGCGTGCATCTCCATAATCATCAGATGCGGCTGCTCGCCACGGTACAAAATATGTCTTATCGGCAGCACCGATTTATCATCTATAGGATAGAGCTCGTTGTAATTTGTATGTTTTGCATCATAGCCCAATGCTGTCAATATACGAGTATGAAAGTCGTGCGACAGATTGATTTTGTCTTTCGTGCGAAGTTTGTTTTCGATAAACTGTTGCTTCAACCTGAAATATTCAGGTTTCAATTTCGCTATTTGTTGCCCCAACAGTTTTACATTCTCAACATTGTATCCGGACTTCTCAATAACCTTTTTTGAAAAGTCTTCGTCAAAATAATTGGATGCAAAATAATCGCCTGTATTGTGAATAAAATGAACCATAATGTTAGTTATTATAAAATACAGCCAGAACTTTCAGATAAGGTGCTCCGTTCAGACTGGTTAAGTCATTGAAATACTGACCTGAATGACTCAGGATAGTTTTGATTTCGTACTCTTTGTCTTCTTTGCGTTTTTTTACAAAACCATACTCCGGCTTGTCGGCAAATTCAAGTGAGAGCTGGTCGTTTTTACTTCGTTCCCAATTGTTCATTTTCTCTTTGTAGACTGCCATCTGTTTTTCCATGTTGAATTGTAATTTTTGCTGCTCCTGATTCATATACAACTCTCGTGCAAAAGAGATTGCGTCAGGCAATAAGCTTTTCAGTTGTTGCAAATCCTCATCTGTGATGCCCTCTGTATATAAATCTTCATTCAGTTTATACTGCTTTACAAACGGAACGAAAGGAACAGGTTTTTCTTTCAGTCCGCCGTCAAAACGCATCGGTACCACGAAAAATTCCGATAACAGGGATTGACCTAAATTGTTTGCTATCAGGCCTTGCACAAGAAAGAATGCCGTGTCTTGAGGCAAACGTGATAATTTGGATACTAACGCCACATCTTTATCAACACTGGCCTCGAGTTGTGTCATCATAAAACGCACCAGAGGGTGCAGCTCATATAATATCTGAAACTGCGCCCATTCGCCTTTTTTCTTGCGGGCGTCACTGATTGCTTTTTGCACTTCGTCCTTATTCGATGTCAGTTGATAGACATCCCCCTGTTTTTGCGGCTTTGCTTCCCCGGGTATATCATAGAGGATACGGTCCAGTTCCGCAGTACGTTTAATCTCTAAAAGGTCTCCTTCGAAAACAACATCGTCGTTTTGAATATATCTGTCTGCTTTCAGTTGTGTTATTAATGCTTCATAGTAGCTTCTGTCATTTTCAAATAAGCTGATACTGTCCTTAATCGGTTGCTCAATTTTTAATGGAGCAGTACTGTCATCATCAAACAAAGCAGTCAAGTCGAACTCTTGCGAGTCAACCATTTCCATATCGTTGGAAGCAATAGCTGTTATTACCAAATCTTCCTCACGTTGAGCATCATACAACTTGAATACGGATGCCGCATCACCTAATGACCGATAAACCGCATCTTCCTTTTGTATAAGTTTATTGACGATATGCAAATCATCCTTTAATCCATCCATATCTGATTTGGCAATAAGGTAATGGATATAGGGCGTTTTAGTTTGTCCGTAGCGGTCAATGCGTCCGTTGCGCTGCTCCAGAGTGATTAGCGACCAGGGAATGTCATAGTTGAACATATGGTTGCAGTAATAATGCAGGTTAACTCCTTGCGAACCGGCATCAGAGGTTAACAACACACGATAGTCGGAATCGGCTTTTCCGAAATCTTCAATGATACGTTGTTGCTCCATATCTGTCAGCGAACCGTGAAAGTCGGCAATCACTTTATCTTCTAAATTAAAATCTCTTTTTAGCTTCTCTTTCAGCGCTTTCAGTGTCTCTATACGTTCAGCAAAAACTACAATCCTGAAATCATTTTTGCGACCATTCCACTTTAATCTAATCAACTCATTACGAAACGCTGTATATTTAGCATCCTTCCGACCTGCGATGATATGTTGCAAAGTCTTCTTTAATTCGCTCAACACATTTATGTCTATTTGTGAAGCAGTGGTGTGAATGTCGTATACATGAATCTCTGATTCCTCGCTTTGCAATTCTTTATCTCTCAGTTTGTTTATTCTGTTTTCAACAGCGCTAAGAGCAGCTTCGGGCGACGACATGTAAGATTTGAACAACCCGATAGAAAACAGTAAATCCCGTTTGAGATTTTTAGAAGTCTTCTGTCCGAACAAATCTTCAATAATCTCTGCCTTATCTAATTGAGATAATGCGGTGAATTTAATCCTTTGCTGATGTTCTAAAAATTCATTTTCTTCCGCGTTTAATTCTGCATGGATTGGTATTACTTTGCGCTCCTGAAAATTGGAACGAACAGCCTCATCATCCAAATGATGTTTGAAGCGGCGAACGTAATATGGTTCTATATCGTCTTTTGTGTAGTTGTTGTCGTCCCGGATAGCCAATGGTTCTATCATATTGACAAGATTGGCAAAACTTTGCCTTTTACCATTATGTGGCGTGGCTGAAGTCAGAACAAGTGATTCGCATTTAGCGCTTAGCAACTGTGCCAGACTTCCGCGAAGCGAACCTGAATTAGCGACTGTATGACATTCATCTATCACAATGATATCCCAGTGTGTTTTTTCAATATAATGCTGAAACTTGGCATTGTTTTTCAAGGTGTCAATAGATACTATGGTTTTGTCGTAATATTCAAACGGATTTTTATTTGAAGGCAATTCTGATTTTATTTTCGCAATACCTTCAGAATCAAGTCGCACCAACGGAATTGCAAAACGATTCCATATCTCCTGCTGAAACTGTCCGAGGATGGATTTCAACGCAAGCACCATTATACGTTTCCCTTTACCACGTTTAATCATTTCGGCAAGAAAAATGCCAACTTCAATCGTTTTACCAAGTCCGACACCATCAGCAATCAGAAGTCGCGGTCTGGGCAGCTCGAAAGCCTTCAAGGTAGGCTCAAACTGATAATTTGCCGGATTGAATGCTGCTTTATGAGCAATCGTTATCTGCTTACTGTAAATTGACGAATTCCTGATTTGATTCTCAATGAAAAGTTTCGTTTTACGATACCCATAATCCACGTCAGGAACAAGAGTTGTCTGTGCAGGGTCTAACACTTTAATTTCCTTATCTATCTTAGTATCAAAAATAAAACGCTTACCCTTCACTAATTCGGATATGCCTTCCACTTTGAGAATATTCTCCGTTACGTTGTTTATGATAAAATCTTCGTTTCTGTTTGTTATTCGTTGCCCTATAGTGAAATTCATATGTATATATTTCTTTTATGTATCCCCTAATCTGAAGTCATTTTCTCTTTATTTATGACACAGACAGCAAAGGTAAATCAAAAACGAAGATATTGCAAATTGTGTTGAAATATCCCGATAATAATTTCTGTGCAAAGAAAATGTTGTTTTGTGACAATTTATGACACAGATGTTTTTTGTTCGTATTTTTCTATATTTTTTCTGATATATTCTCTGAATTCTTCCGATTCAATTATTTCTATATCGTGATACAGGCCTAAAACAAAACGGCCAACGCCTTCATAGCCGCAGACAGAAGTGTCAAGTATCCACTCATTATCATTGATTTGTGTAAGGTATTTTTCTGACAACGGATATTCTTCTGTAAGCAGTGATGCTGATAACAGACCTAAACGTAATTTTATCGGGTACTGTGAAAAACTGCTTATACGGAAAATATCAATATAACCGCTGCTATGTTTATCTTCATATTGCCATTCGGAAAGGATTTTGACAGACCCTATTCTTTTAAGGTTAAAGAGCTTGTTTTTCTGTTCTTCAATATCATAAGCCCAAATCTGTATGTAGTTGGTTGTAAACGCGAAAGCTTCGACCAATCTGTCACGAACGACCTTGCTGTTTGTTGATTTGTAATTACACAAAACGACCTGTTGCTTTTGCTCCATAGCATCAACCAAACAATTGATGCTTTTAGCTTGTTCATCATGAACAACCGTTTCCGCCAGAATTTTATAATCATAAATGGTGGCAAGCTTTTTCTTCAGATTTTGTTTCAACAGATTGTTTTCATCAATATTTTCTATTGACGCCTTAAGGATATATGCTTCTTCTTCCGTGAAATGAATCAACTGACTTATATCTTTAAAGTAAGGCGATGACTTGTCAATACGTATATTTTCGCCTTGTTTTTTTATAACAAACCCAGCTTCGCGAAATGTGTCAATGTATCTGTAGATTGTACGAACAGACATATCAAGACGGTCGGATACATCTTTTACGGAATATGTGACATTACCCGTTAACATTTTCATTAACCTGAGAAGTCTTTCAATTTTTGGCTGATCCATTTTATTTTGTATTTTTTTCTCTGATCCAAGTAAGGATTACGGAAGTCTCTGTGGTCGTGAAATGTTCTTTCAGTGTTTGAAATTGAGATAATGTTTCTCCGGCATTTTTTAGTATGTTTTCAGCTTGGGCACATTGTTCGGATGTGACGAAATCGGCATATGGAAGTTCGCCCGACTGTAAGAATCGTATGAGGTGCGAGACTATGGTCGAGACTGCCAGAGAGCGTTCTTTCGCAATTTTTTCTATGCTTTTACCCGATTTGTACATCTCTAATGTGATGTGGTATGTTTCACCTTTTGCCGGACTATTTTTTTGTTTTACTTCTTTTTGCTTTGGCTCTTTATTTTTTTTCTTTTTTCGTTTTACTTCTTTCTGATCCATACGTGAGGCAAGGTGGTACCTTTCGCAATATGAGAGTATAATATCCAAAAATGACTGCCCGTATTTTTCTATTTTGCCGGGACCAAAACCGCTTATCTCCATCAGTTCATCTTTTGACTGTGGCAGATATTCCGACATCTCGAACAATGTCTTACTGCCTGCCACGATATAAATAGGCAAATTCTGAGGTTCGCAAATTTTGTTACGTTCGTTGACTAATAAGTGATATAATTTTGGATTTGTAAGTTTTTCTTTTGTCGATGCCGCTTGCGCATACGCGTTAACATTGAACGGCGGCTGTAAAAACGAGTTCCTCAACTCAAAAAAACGGTTGATACCCGAATCTTTCGTCAGTCCGTTGAGAATGTGAATTTTTAATGCTAAATCCGAAAAAATCTCCTTCACTGCTTCATTGTATTCCATGGCATTGCCCCGGCTGTCGGTAGAGGCGGGTGATTGTCGGAGTGTTTCGAGCAGGTCACTGATTTTTTCTTCGAAAAAGCCTGCTGCTGCTGACAGGCGGCTTTGCAAAAACGCCTCGTCAACAGGATTATTTGATGTAATAGTGTTCAATTGCAGGCGGAATTTCGCAGCTACATCATCGATGTTTTCTAATTGTTGCACGATGTCTTGAACATATGGTACTGTTTCTTCATTGAACGATGATACTGCCTTTTTTATCTCGTTCAGCAACCGTTTGGAAAATCCCGTGATACCGGTAAAATCGAAAAGAGATTGCAACAAATAACCGCGGAACAAACGACGAGATGTGTCAAGTTCCGTCTTCAGAACTTCAACCGGGACTTTGTTACGCTCGTACTCCACGATATGCCGGCTGCTGTGAATGGATGATGATTTTAATTTGCTCAACAACACCATGCCTTCCATTGAACGACAGCGACTTAATGCTACATACACTTGCCCGGCGGTAAATGCTTCTCCCGCATCGATTACAGCTTTGTCGAATGTCAGCCCCTGACTTTTGTGAATTGTAATAGCCCAGGCAAGACGTAACGGATATTGTGTGAAGTTACCAAGATTGTCTTCTTCAATCTGTTTTGTAGTTGGATTGGTACGATAGCGAATATTATCCCAAACTGTTTGCCCTAACTCTATAATCTCATTATCATCAAGGCATTTGATGAAAATAGATTCTTCTTCCACATCCTCCACCACACCGATTTTCCCATTGTAGAACCTGCGTGGTTGTTCGGTGTCGTTTTTTAAAAACATCACTTTTGCTCCGATTTTCAGTTCCAAAGTTTTTTCTGTCGGAAAACTTTTTTCGGGATAGTCGCCGTTTATAGTAGCCTCGAAACGATATGTCTTGCTTTTTATTTTCGCCAACTCGTCGGCATTAATGAGGTCGGCTTTGTAGTTGTGGGTTGTAAGTGTGATGTAACTGTCGTTGGCGGGAGGTACAAACGCGGGGTCATAGCGTTGCTCCAGCAATTGCAGGCTTTCAGGTGTAAGGCAGTCGTTGCGTATTTCGTTCAGTACACGGATGAATTTATCGTTTGTTTGACGATAGATCTTTTCAAACTCAATATACAAGGGGGGTTGTTGTGCTACGACCCGGCTGTTGAAGAAATACGGGCTTGTGTAGTATTGCGACAAAATCCTCCATTCTTCATCGGTTGCCACCGGTGAAAGTTGAAACATATCACCTATAAAAATAACCTGTACGCCTCCAAACGGTTCGTCATTCCGATACCTGAAATGCTGCAACAAACAGTCAATAGAGTCAAGTAAATCGGCACGAACCATACTTATTTCATCAATTACCAAAACCTCCAATTCGCGTAACACGCGACGACGGTATTCCTGCATCTTTATTTTCGTGATTAAATCCTTACGCCCTTCGGGAGTCGGAAAAAAGGGAGTAAAAGGCAATTGAAAAAACGAATGGATCGTTGTTCCTCCTGCATTGATAGCGGCAACACCCGTAGGAGCAACAACTGCGATTTGCTTGCTCGTCGATTCTTTTAAGTTTCGCAAAAACGTGGTTTTACCCGTACCCGCTTTCCCTGTCAGAAAGAGACTTCTGTTGGTCTGCTGTGCAAAATTGTATGCAAGATCGTATGGTTCCATAATCTTGAGATTTGAGCGATGGAAAAGACAAAGATAGAAAAAAAAATGGAATGTTGGCTTACAAACGTTTGATCTCTATTTTTTTTATTATTCC
>JGI994J12354_10001683_pt1 | contig 22279 bp, 17 predicted proteins | sample IntmicLarv3ML3BL_FD_12354 | JGI IMG/M metagenome (IMG submission 12354) | reverse complement strand
CCAAAGGCGATTGGCAAATCAAAAAGCCCACAAATGTGGGCTGCCAGTATATCCCCTTATAGGGGTTTGTCAAATACCACCAGTTCAACTGGTGGATTTTTATTTAAAATTGAGACTGGAAATTTCTTGTTATCTAATGATATAATAAATAATATAAATATAGTAAAGACTTTAAAGATAGTGGATTATATTTATAGAGTTGTTGACAATGGTTATATTGGTAATGAGTTAAAAGCATTTAATGGTAGTGTGAATGAATATTATAAGGTTAAACTCTATACTCTGAAGGATTGGCGAGAGAAAGCTACTTCTCTTATTGTATATGAAACTATAAAGTTTGGTCTTAATTGTTCAAGTGAGATAAATGGTGAGTGCGAGTATAATTTATCATATTCTTTAGTTAAAAATGGTTCTGGTACACCAGAAGACATAATAAAGGTAGCTAGAGATGATTATACAAATTCAGTACCTATATGTAACAATAAAATTAGTTATGAAGGTAAAGATTATGAAAGTTATAGTTTAGAATATGAAAAAACGGTTTATGGAGTGAAAACTGAAAAAAGAAGATTCTATGAAACAATTTTATATCAGAAACTAGATGAGGACTTATATTTAATTATAAAATTTAATCAAATGGATAAAAAAGATGAAACTGATATGATTAAAACTTTATTAAAGCTTGAAATAACTAAAGAAGTTAGTAATTAAGGAAGGAAAAGAATAAAATGAAGTGTAAAGAATGTGGTTATGAACTTAATGATGGTGGTAGTTATTGTCCAGGATGTGGTGTTATGGTGGAAAAACAAGAAGAAAGTGTTCAGGCAACAAATGATGTTGTAGAAGATGTAGCTAAAGATGTTTCTGAAGGTATTGTAAGTAACGAAGTTTCTGATTTAAGTTCAGAAGTTATTCAACCTGGATATGTTGAAGAACCTGTAGAAATTAGTGAAGTTGCAGAATTTGTTGTTCCTGTTAGTGTTGTAACTGAAAGTTATACTCCACCTATGAATAATCAGGAAATTCAACCTATGTATAATAATCAGCCACAATATAATGCAAATGTGCAACAAGGAACTGATAAGAAGAAAATTGTTCCAGTTATAATAGGGATTGTTGCTGTTGTAGTACTTGGATTAATTATTTCTACAAGTGTGGTGGTAGTTAAGCTTATTAATAGTGGAGAATCAGAAGCAAAACCAGATAGTGGTGAAAAGGCAGGTACAGATAATAAGACTGGTACAGATTCTGATAATAAATCAGGTTCTGGAAGTAATACAGGTACGGATTCAGGTAATAAAACAGATAATGGAACATCAACTAATAACAGTAATACTTATGAAGTGAAGGCAAATGGTTATACATTTAATATTCCTAATGACTTAAAATGGGAATTAGATGACGAATCTATCTATATATATGACAAAAATGAAACTTGGCTATCACAGATTGAGCTTGTTGATAATAGTTATAGAATCATAGCTAACAATAAAAGTACACTTAAATCTAATATGGAGAAGTCTGGATTTACTGTTCGTAATATGGTTGAACAAAATTATTCAGGAAAGCCTTTTATTACGGCAGAGCTATCATTGTCTGGTTCTAATTTACTTGTTGCATATACTGGAGCGTCTCTTAATAAATCCTTTGCTGTATCAGTAGAAAATGCTGGTAATATTTTTGATTATACTACTCTTAATGCGGTTGCACCAATATTAAAAAGTGCGACTTATACAGGTGATTCATCACATATGAAGGGTAATACAAATATAGATTTGGGAGATGTTGTAAAAAATATCACTGAATAAAATGAAAACAACTATTATAAGGCAATCTTAAGTAGTTGTTTTTTGTTAGAGAAAATCAAAATAATTTTCTTTTTTTAATTGTGTTAAGAATGAGTATTGCTGTTTCAATAAAGACCATTGTACTTGTTAAATAGATAATTGTGTTTGGTATTTTTATCTTTGATATTTTTTTATCTAGATTTAATACTAACTGTTCTATTGTATTGTTATTATTTAATATAGTTTTGTAATGATTTTCCATTTTTTCATATTCTTTTATTAGTTCTTCTACTTTTATGTTATCAGATTTTAAGAGAGTAGTTAAGGCTGATAACTCGTCATTTAAATCTTTTTTGAGTGTTTCTATTTCTGTGTTATTTTTACTATTTGCAAGTTCAACTAGAAGTTTATTGACAGTCTCAGACAATTTGCTATCTTCGTTTGTTAAGGTTTTATAATCACTTTCTATTTCGTTATAGATATCTATTATATCCTTTATATCACTGTTAGTTGAATTTAGTAATTCTTGCAATTTATTTACTTCATCTTTTAATGCTTCTATGACTACATTACTTCCTTCTTCAGTTTCGATTATCAATAATTTATTAGCATTAAGTAATTTGTTATAGTTGCTTTTTAGTGTATCCAAGGTAAAGATGTTGGTTTCTAGATAATTATTTACTTCATCTATTACCTTTCTAAAGTCTATTATTGATTCCCAGGTATAACCATTTGTATTTTTATTTTCTAGCTCATTTATCTTGGTTTCTATCTTATAAGGACTTAATTGTAGGTTTTGATAAACAGACTTTATTTCATTTAATTCATTTTGATATTGGCTGGTGGTAGTATTTGCAATTAGATATTCTTCATTATAAACTGAAGGTATTGCAAGAATGAGAGTTTTTAAGTCATTATATGATGATTGGGTATACCATTCTGATTCTAGATTATTAAATTTTTGTTTTTCGTTATGTAGTTCTCCATTGTCTTTATAATACCATGATCCTGACCAACTGTAACTGTCTTGTTGGATAAGACTTTTGAAGATATGATTGGGTCCTTGATAGATTAAGTCATTTGTTTTTTGACTATCTAAGCTTGGACCTCTGAATATTATTTTGTCATAATTATGATTGTCATGTTCTAATTCATATGAACAAATATAATTAACACAATTCATGGACATTGTTGTGTTTTGCCAAGGTATGAAATAATTTGGGGTGTCTGCTCCCCAGATATAGATTGATACTGTTGTCCATTTAGTAACTGTATTATCGTAATATATTGTAGTATTATTTGGTATTACTGCTGCTTCAATTTTTTCGGTATAGAAAAATAGTATACATAGTGATAAAAAAACTATTTTTTTCTTTGTTTCAATTTTCATTCTTTCCACCTCTTTATTTTTATTATGGATGTTATATTGAAAATAAAACATATAACATATTTTTTTAAAAGCAAAGTTGAGTTTTTTAATGATATAATTAAATTAATGTTAATTGGCTTTTTAGGAGTGTGTAAATAATATGAATTTAATAATAGCTTTGTTAATTTTTTTAGTTTTAATAGTTATGTTATTGATTTTTACTTTTTTTTCACCTAAATTAATATCTATGATGGTAAGAAAAATGTTTGAAAAAAGTCCAGCAAGACGTCCAGAGAATTATTCTGAAATATTAAAAAAAGTAAAAGTTATAAAGGACATAAAATATGCTTCAAGATTTAAAAATAATGATTTGGATTTATTTATGCCAAAAGAAAATAATAAAAAGACTCCAACTATAATATGGATACATGGTGGAGCTTTTGTTGGTGGAGATAAAAATGATTGTGAGATATTTTCTACAGTAATTGCATCAAATAATTATAATGTAATTAATATAAATTATGAAAGGGCTCCAGAACAGAAATATCCATCTCCAATATATCAATTTATTGAAGTTTATGAATGGATAGTAAGAAACAGTGAAACTTATAATATAGATTTAAATAAGCTAGTGTTAGCTGGTGATTCGGCAGGAGCATATATAGCTATGCAAATAGCACTGCTTATATTCAATGATGCTTATAAGAAAAAAACAGGTATAAATATACCTGTAAAGCATAGGCAAATTAAGAGTGTACTTCTTTATTGTGGTCCATATGATGTAACTAAGATATCTGAGTCTGAAAACAAAATTTTTGCTTATATGATGAAACAAACAGGTTGGGCTTATTTTGGTGATAAAAACTGGAATCAGAAATTTAGAGAATTAGATATTATAGAGAATATAAATGAAAAAATAAAATTACCTCCAATTTTTGTTACAGATGGTAATACTAATTCTTTTCTAGAACATGCTAAAAAATTAGTAAATAGGCTTATAGATAATAATATCATAACAGAGTCTTATTTTTTAAATATAGAAGATTGTATAACTCAACATGAGTATCAGTTTGTATTAGATACAGAGCCAGCACGAATTGCTATGGAAAAAACATTAGAGTTTTTGAAAAAATATTTGTAATTATTTATTGAAAATTTTCTTTTTGTTATATATAAGTTTTTTCTTTTTGCTTGTAATTAAATTCTTTTAAAAATAAGAAAATACTTTTTTACTAAAGGATGTAAATGAAAATGTGATATAATAGGTTTTATGATAGAAAATACACAAAAAATATAAAATTGACTGAACTATAATTAAGTGAAGGGAATAGTGTTATGAAAAAAAAGGTATTAATAGTTAATGATGAAAGACAAATAGGTGGAGTAGCCATAGTGTTAGAAACTATATTGAATAACATTGATTTAACAAATATGGAAATAGATTTGCTCATTTTACATGATAATGGTGAAAGATTAAAAAAGTTGCCAATTGAAATAAATGTTATCTATGGAACAGATTTTTTTAAAACAGTTGATATTCCAATTAAAGAAATTATGAAAAAATTTAATATTAGTCAATTTGTTAATAAGTTTAAATTGGTTTATTACTTAAAAACAGGTCTAATCAAAAATAAAATAATAGAGGAAAGAAAAAAGCTGTTAAATAAAGACTATGATATTGAAATTGCTTTTAAAGATGGGTTTACTGCATTATTTACAGGGTATGGAAATAGCAAAAAAAAGATTCATTGGTTACATGTTGATTATTCTAACAATAATCCTAATTTAAAGTATGCTAATCTTTTTGAAGATTTGTTTTCTAATTTTGATGAGATTATAGCAGTATCTAAACCTGTTTTAGATGAATTTGTAAAAGTGTATAACTATAAAGGTAAAAAAACGGTTATTAATAATATTGTTGATGTTGAAGATATTAGAAGTAAAGGTGAAGAAGAAGTTCTAAATATTGATAAAGATAAATTATCATTAGTATCTTTAGGAAGGTTTAGTTTTGTAAAAGGATATGATAATCTAATTGAGGTAATGTCCCTTTTAAAACAAAACAATTTGCATAATAATATTATTTTGAATTTGTATGGTTATGGTGAAGAAGAAGAAAATCTAAAAGATTTAGTTAAAAAACTAGAGTTAGAAGATATTATAAAATTTAATGGAAAGGTTTCTAATCCATATAAATATGTAAAAAATAGCGACTTATTTATATTGCCATCGCGTAGCGAATCATATGGACTTGTTGTTATAGAAGCTATGTTGCTTGGAATTCCTGTCTTATCAGTTGAATTAGCTACAGTTGATAGTTTGATAAATAGAGATAAAAATGGTATGATTGTAGACAACAGTATTGAAGGATTGTACAATGGCTTGAAAGTTTTAATAGAAAACCCAAAGGAAATAGAAAAATATAAGAAAAATCTGAAAAAATACAATTATGAAAATAATAAGATTATTGAGGAGATTAATAGATTATTCAATAGTTAATTACAGGAGAATTTAAATGAAAAAGAAGATGAAAACAAAAAAAGAAGATATAATATTAAAACTTTTTATGATATTTTTAATAATGCAACCAATACTAGATATATATTTATTATATACGAAAAAAGTAATTGATTTTATTGGCTTTTCGCCAGCAACAATAATAAGAATTTTATTTGTGACTATACTTTTTATGATTACTTTTTCTAAACTTAAATATAAAAAGCATTGTTATTGGTTGTTTGGATACGCTGGAGTAATATTGTTGTATACAGTTTTGCATATATATAGTGGAATTACTTTTAATGCAGATATACCAAAAAGATATTATTTTTCTGTAGCAGATGAATTGTTCTATATTGTAAGGATGATGATACCGTTTGCAATAGCTTTTATTACATATTATCAAAAAATAACTTTTGAACATTTAAAAAAAATAATCATTTCATCTGTTTATATATTAAGCTTAATAATAATAGTTAGTAATATATTTAAGTTTTCATTGACATCATATCCAAGTGATACTAAATTTATTCAAGCAAATATTTTTGAGTGGTTTTTGGGAGCTTTTTCTAAGTATCCATTTGAAGGATTAGCATCTAAAGGTTTATTCAATATGGCTAACTCTACTAGTGCTTTAATGCTTATTTTATTACCAATAACAATTTATTTTACAATAAAAGAAAATAGTAAAGTAAATTTTGCTGCACTTATTTGCCAGATAATAGCGATGATTATGCTTGGCACTAGAGTGGCTTCTTATGGGTGGGCAATGGTATTCATTGTAATTTTTATTATTTATTTATTTTTTTGCTTTATCAAAAAAGAATACAAATTTGAATTAAATAAAACAATAGTGTTGTCTATAATTTTTCTAGTCTTTATTGGAATAACTTTTATGTCACCAATTAGGAAAAGTAGATATTATATAGAAGATTTTGTTGAAAAAGAAAAAAATGAAAGTTCAGAAAAAATTGTAAAAGAACGAGAAAATGAGATAGAAAATTTAAATAAAATAAAAAACAAAGAAAAAGCTTTAGAATATATTAAAAACAATTACAATGTATACAATTTAAGAAGAGATTATGTATTTGAATTATATTCTTATAAAGAGGATTATACTTTTTGGCTTGATGTTATGAGGTTAAATCCTGAAAAAAGAATAGGTAATAGAAATATGCAAAAACTGGTGACTGCAAGAATAATTGAAAAGAGCAATCGTGGCATAGATAAATATTTGGGTGTTGGTTTTTCACGAATGAGGAGTGGAGAAGTGTATATTGAAAATGACTTTTTAGCCCAATACTATACAATTGGTTTATTAGGAATTATGGTATTGATGGGATATTATTTAGTTGCATTTGTGTTATGTGGGTATAATGTTATAAAAAATTATAATAGTAAATTTAGATTTCAAAATGTTATATTATTAGCTTCTGTATTTTTGATGTTTGGAACAGCTGTTTTAACTGGTCATGTTATGGATGAGTTAATAGTGACTATATATGCTGGTTTTATATTGGGTGTACTATTGCGAAATATATATATTGAGGATAAGAAATTATAAATAAGCAATTATAGTTGATTTGTTTATGATAGTTTATTAGACTAATTCTAGTAGATTATAAAAAATTATGATAATAGTTATTAGAAAAAAAATTAAAAATTGGTTACCAACTCTAGAATTTGTGATTACATAGATTTTAGAGTTTTCTTATTAATTGTTGAGTGTTTGCTTTTAATTATGCTATAATAACTATATAAAAAACAATTGAAATCATTGGAGGCTCGAATGAAAAAAGTAAGTGTAATAGTGCCTGTATATGGAGTTGAAAAATATCTTAGAAAATGTCTTGATTCTTTAGTTAATCAAACATTAGAAGATATAGAAATAATAGTTATTAATGATGGAACAAAAGATAATTCACAAGATATTATTGATGATTTTAAAAAGAAACATCCTAAAAAAATCATTTCTATTATAAAAGAAAATGAAGGATTATCTATTACAAGAAATATTGGAACCAATCTTGCTACTGGAGAATATTTAATTTATATAGATAGTGATGACTGGGTAGATTTAACAATGTTAGAAAAAATGTACAACAGAGCAAAAGAGAAAAAATCAGACATTGTTATTTCTGATTATTATGAAGTGTTTGAGCATGAAGATAAGAAAAATTACTGCAAAGGAATAGATGAAAATATATCAGATAGCATCTACAAAAGTTTTATAGTATCTTCTGTAAGAGCTTGGGGAAAACTGTTTAAAAAAAGTTATTTAAAGAAAACAAAATTGTCATTTTTAGAAAATCGAGTATATGAAGATGTTGCAACAATTCCATGTCATGTAATATTCAAACCATCAATTTCGTCAGTAGAAGAGCCGTTGTATTACTATTTAATAAGAGAAGGTTCAATTATGAAACAACAAGTATATAATAAAAAGCTAGAAGATATATTTTTTTCTATCTTCAACCTTCAAAAAGTATTAAAGAGTAACAAAAATTTTAAGAATTATGAAGAAGAATTAGAATATCTGTATATTTTTCATTTATTACATGATGCTACATTGAGATTTATTAAGTTTGATAATTATAGTGAAAATGTTAATAAGATTATTGAAATAATAAAAAAAGAATTTCCAAATTGGTCTCAAAATAAATATTTAAAAAAACATAATATTAAGTTTAAAATTATCTGTAGATTAATAATGATGAATCAAATAAGAATAGTAAAGCTATTAATTAAGGGGTAAATATGAATAAGATAAAAGAACAACTGAAGAAAAATAAGATGTTGCGATTTTTATATAGTAAGTACATTGATTACAAAGCTCATAAATTGTATAAAAAACAAGTCAAAGAAAATAAGATTCATGTATATTCTATAGAAGAGACAATAAAAAAAATAGTAATGGACAAAAGTTCTATTGTCCGTTTTGGTGATGGGGAATTATTTATAATTGGTGGTAAGGGAATACCGTTTCAAAAACACGATGTAAAACTAGCAGAAAGATTGGAAAAAATTCTTAAAAGTAAGGAATCTGGTTTATTGGTAGGGATACCTGATATATTTGAGGGATTAGATTTATATACAAAGAAAGATATAATTCATTGGGAACGAAATTTGATGGAGACTTATGATGTTTGGAAAAAAACATTGAATTCTAAAAACTATTACAATGCCTTTGTTACTAGACCTTATATGATTTTTAAAGATAAAAATCAGTCAAGTAAATATTTTGAAATGTTTTTTGAGTTATATAATAAAAAAGAAGTTGTTCTTGTTGAAGGAGAGCAAAGCCGCTTAGGATGTGGAAATGATTTATTTAAGAATGCTAAGAAATTAGAAAGGATATTGTGTCCTACCAAAAATGCTTATGACAAATATGATGAAATATTAAAAGAAGTAAAAAAGCAGCCTAAAAATAAATTGATATTACTTTCGTTAGGACCGACTGCTAAGTTACTGGCTTATGATTTATACAAATTGGGATATCAAGTATTAGATATTGGACATATTGATTTAGAGTACGAATGGTATTTAAGAGGTGCTACAGAAAAAATAAAAATTGATAATAAATTTGTTAATGAAGCAAAAGACCAGAATCAAGATATCAAAAAAACCTTTGATGAAAAATATGAAAGCGAAATAATTGCTAAAGTAATATAAGTAAAAGTATGATAAAATAAACATTAGGATGTGATAACATGCAAACAAAAAAAGCTATGTACAATTTTATAACAGCATTTATTCCGTGGATTATTCTTGCTGTGCTTGGATTTATAAAATTAAAATTTTTTATTGATATATTTGGATCGGAACTAAATGGATTAGTGCAACTAGTTTCTCAGATATATGCCTATTTGGCAATGGCAGAATTAGGTTTTGCTTCTGCAATTAGTTTTAAGTTGTATAAACCATTAGCTGAAAATGATAGAGAAAAAGTAAGTGAACTGTTTAATGGTGCACAAAAATTATTTAAAAAAGTAGGACTATTCATTTTCATTGGTGGCATAATAGCATCAGTTATTTTGCCATTAGTATTACCAAATTCTACTATCAGTTGGCAATATATCATGGCAGTTACATTTTTATATTCAATAGATTATTTTACAGATTATGTTTTTGCTGTTCCATATAGATTATTACTTACAGCAGATCAAAAGATGTATAAAATAAATATAGTTACTAATATAAAAAATGTTGTTTTTAAGTCTTTAGAATTAACATTAATAATAATGGGTTTTGATTTACTTATTATTATTATATTAGGTATTACAATGAATATAATTTCTAACATGATTTTAATAAAAATGATAAAAAAAGAATATCAATGGATTAACAAAAAAGCAAAACCGGATACATCAGCAAAATATATGTCTAAAGATATTTTAATACATAAAATTTCAAATATCGTAACTGATAGAACAGCTAGCATTGTAATATCCATAGTTCTAGGGTTGGTTACAAATTCAATTTATGGAGCTTATAATTATATAATGACTTATATTCATCAAATGATTACCTTACTTTTGCATGCACCAAAAGATGCATTTGGGCATTTGTTTTCTAATGATAAAATTAGTATTGAAGAAAAATATAATACATATATGGAATATTTAATAGGTACTTACTTTATTTGTACAATTATTTTGATACCATTTATAATATCAGCAAATTCATTTGTTGTTCTTTGGTTAGGTATAGAGTATAAAGTGTCATTTGTTACTGTAGTTTTATTTGCAGCAGTACTAGGAAATAATATTATTATTAAGCCAGTACATGTTGCAATGAGTACTAAGGGTCTATTCAAAGAAACAAAGAAGTATGCGTTGCTTCAGGCAACTTTAAGTTTGACATTATCAATTATTTTGGTTTTTAAATTTGGAATACCTGGTGTTTTAATAGCTAGTGCAGTCACTACTTTTATTATTATAATACCATTTGAAATGAAAATTATTTATGAAAAGATTTTTGACAGAGGAATCAAAGATTTTTTAAGATTAAATATGGCAGTTTTAGTACTTATTGTGACAACTGTTTGTAGCTTTAGATTTTTAAATCAAGTTTATAATTTTTATAGTCCTAGTACTATAATTAATTGGTTTTTAACAACAGGAATTATTACTTTGATTATTGTTTTACTAGTTTATTTAATATTCTACTCTTCATCAAATAACTTTAAAAGACTACAAAAAAGATTGTTGAAAAACTTAAAAATAAAATTTAAAAAGAGCGGAGTGGCAGTATGAAAAAAATATTGATGATATTAGACCATAATAATATATTTAAAGGTAGTATTCCTACAGAGTCATCTTTAGATGTTGATAAAATGATAAAGAAATTTAATGAAGAAAAATATGAAGTTACAACAATTACTTATAATGATATATTAAAAAATATCAGAAAAGGCGAGAAATATGAAAATTATGATATTATATATACTAGTAGTGAAACTATAGAATATAAGCACTATTTAGATGATATTTTATACATATTAAGTGAAAAGAATAACTTAATTCCAAGATATGAAATATTTAGAGCACACGAAAATAAAGGATTTCAAGAATTATTAAAGCTGAAATACAATATCTTGTCAAATAATGGTTATCCATATGCTAGTCCAAATGATATTGAAAGAGATTATGAAGATTTAAAATTTCCATTAGTATATAAGACTTTAAATGGTGCTTGTAGTAAGGGGGTATTTAAAGTAGATAATAAAAAGGAATTATTGGATGTTTATGATTCAGTTAACCATTATGATAAATCTTTTCTATTTAAATTTAAAATGGCAATAAAGAAAAAGTTCTTTGACAATAATTTTAGAGTATTCAATAAAGCGTGGTATTGGTTTGTTGGAAAGAATCAATATTTTGTATTGCAAGACTTTATTCCAGAATTAGATGGTGATTGGAAAGTTTTAGTTTTCAATAATAAATATTATGCATTAAAAAGAAGTGTAAGAGAAGGTGACTTTAGAGCAAGTGGTAGTGGTTTGTTGGATTATGAGGCGATAGCTTCTGACTTATTATTAGATTTTGCTAAGGAGATATACGAAAGTTTAGATGTACCATTCATTTCATTAGACATAGCTATTAGTAAAAACAAAAAAGGTGAAGAGAAGTGTCATTTGATAGAATTTCAAGGAACACATTTTGGACCTGTTACTTTAACTGAAAGCAAGAGATATTACACCAAAAACAAGAAGAAGTGGAGTTGCATTGAATCTAGATCTAATTTGGAAGAAGAATATGTTAGTTCTTATATAGAATATATGAATAAACAATAGTAAATAATTGTTTGTTTGTAATATAAATTAGAAGGAGTTATACATGAAAGAAATTGTTTTTATTGATATGTGCTTAGATGCAATGGGTGGAGTTGAACGTATAATTAATACTTTGGCTAATAATTTAGTAAATGATTATAAAATTAAAGTAATTAGTATATATAAAACGAAAGATAAACCACATTTTAAATATGATGATAAGGTTGAATATGTTCATTTATATGATAAAAGAAATAAAATAGCAAATAGGTTTGAAGAAAATAATGTAATAAGTATGTTTTTTAAACGTTGTGAAAGATATAAAGAAAACATGTCCATAAAATCAAAAGTTAAATTCTACTCTAAGAGCTTTAATGAAAACACCATTGTAGTTTTTGGAAGAGTAGCAGCTACTGAAGTATTCTTACCATATATTGCAGATGACGTAAAAATTATTGTTAGGGAAGCTATTCATATTAGATATACAGAATATTTTACACCTAAAGTTTATGAATTGATGAAGAAATGGTTCTCTATTAAAGTAAACAAACTTATAATTTCATCTGATGAGAATATAAGTGATTATAAAGAACGCTTTGGAGATAGTATCAACTTAGTAAAAATATATAATCCATTAGGAATAGAGCCTATATCTAGTCCATGTAATGTAAAAAAAGTTGTAACACATGGAAGATATAATTCACAAAAAGGTTATGAGAACTTGGTGCTAGCTTGGGCTAAGGTTGTAAAAAAACATAAGGATTGGGTTTTAAGAATAGTTGGTGTTGATGAAAGTGATGAATGCATTAAAATTAAGAGTACATTGGAAGCAATAATCGATAAGAACAAAATGTCTAGGAATATTGAATTAGCTCCAGCAAGTAAAAATGTTGTAGAAGAATTATGTGCAGCGTCAATATATGTGATGCCTTCTAGATATGAAGGATATGCCAATTCATTAGTGGAAGCAATGGCTTGTGGTCTCCCATCAATAACATATGATTGGTTATCGGGACCAGCTGATATAATAGAAAATGAAATAAATGGTCTGATTGTACCATTAAAAGACAGATATAATTATATGATTACAGAAGATGTCAATGAAGAGGATGTAGATAATTTAAGTAAAGCAATAGTACGTTTAATTGATGATAAAAAATTAAGAAAAGATTTTAGTAAAAATGCTAGTGAAATAATTAAAACTAGAGATAAAGATTTGATAATAGAAAAATGGAAAGATACAATACTGAATTGGGGGGATGAAAAATGAAAACATATTTAATAACTGGTGGAGCAGGGTTTATTGGTTCTCATGTGGTAGATAGTTTAATTGATGATAATAAAGTTATAGTTATTGATAATTTTAATACATTTTATGACCCTAAGCTTAAATGGAAAAATATAGAAAAACATTTAAAACATGAAAATTATAAATTGGAACAAGTAGATATAAGAAATGGAGAAGAGATAAATAGAATATTCTTAGAAAATAAAATAGATATTATTATTCATCTTGCGGCTATGGCAGGAGTAAGACCATCTATTGAAAATCCTATTTTATATCAGGAAGTGAATTGTATTGGTTCTCAGAATATATTTGAAGCTGCCAAAAATACTAATGTAAAAAATATTGTTTTTGCTTCTTCTAGTTCTGTATATGGAAACAATAAAAAAGTTCCATTTAAAGAGACTGATATAGTTGATAATGCAATCAGCCCATATGCAGCAACAAAGAAAGCTAATGAAGTAATGGGACATGTGTATCATAGTTTATACAATATTAATCTTGCTTTTTTAAGATTTTTTACAGTGTATGGCCCTAGGCAAAGACCAGATTTAGCTATTAACAAGTTTGTTAGAAATATATTAAATGATGAACCAATTCCAGTATATGGAGATGGGACAACATATAGGGATTATACGTATATTGGAGATATAGTTAATGGTATTTTAAAGACAGTTAAATGGCTTGAAAATCAAGAAAATGCTTATGAAATATTTAATTTAGGTAGGTCGGAGCCAATAACTTTGAATGAAATGATTGAAAATATAGAAAAAGCTTTAAATAAGAAAGCCATAATAGATAGAAAACCTATGCAATTAGGTGATGTGGATATGACTTATGCGGATGTTAATAAAGCTAAGGAAATTATAGGATATAATCCAACAACTTCTTTTTTTGATGGAGTTAGTAAATTTATTGAATGGCATAAAGATATGAAACTGGAGGAAAAGTAGATATGAAAAAAGTTGCAATTATAGGAACAGGTTATGTTGGTTTGGTTTCAGGAACTTGCTTAGCTGAATTTGGAAATAAAGTAATATGTGTTGATAATAATGAAGCAAAAATAGAAAGCATAAAATCAGGTGTAATGCCAATATTTGAACCACTGCTATCAGAGTTAGTTTTAAAAAATGTAAATAAAAAGAATATTGAGTTTGTTACAGATTTAAAATATGCTGTAGAAAATAGTGAAATAATTATAATTGCTGTTGGAACTCCACCATTAGAAGATGGTTCAGCTGATTTAAAGTATGTTCTTGAAGTTGCAAAGGGAATCGCTGATAGTATAAATGGATATAAAGTTATAGTTGATAAAAGTACAGTTCCCGTAGGAACAGCAGATTTAGTTAAAAAAACAATATCAAATGTTATAAAAGCAAGAAAAGTAAAATATGAGTTTGATGTAGTTTCAAATCCAGAGTTTTTAAAAGAAGGATCAGCAGTTAATGATTTTTTATATCCAGAAAGAGTTGTTTTAGGTTGTGATAGCGAGAAAACCAAAAACATTATGAAAGATATGTATGCTGCTTTGGATAAGAATAACATTCCATTAGTATTTACAAGTGTTAAGTCAGCAGAATTAATTAAATATGCTTGTAATGCATTTTTAGCTACAAAAATTGGGTTTATTAATGAAATGGCTAATCTGTGTGAACTGTTAGGTGCTGATATTATAGATTTGACAAGAGCGATGGGACTAGATAGTAGAATAGGAAATAAATTCCTAAATGCAGGGCCAGGTTTTGGTGGTAGTTGTTTTCCAAAAGACATACATGCTATAAGAAAAACAGCTAAAGATAATAATTATGATTTTAAAATTATAAATGCTGTTATAGAAGCAAATGCTTATCAAAAGAAAAAAGTGGTTGAAAAAATTCTTAGCATTTTTAGTAATGTAGAGAATAAAAATATATCAATATTAGGGTTGGCTTTCAAAGCTAATACAGATGATTTAAGAGAATCCTCTTCATTAGTAGTAATTGAAGAGCTTCTAAAATTAAAAGCAAATGTTAGTGTTTATGATCCAGAGGCTATGGATAATTTAAAGACATTGTATAAATTTGATGTTAAATATGCAGCTGATGCTTATGAGTGTGCAGTAGATGCTGATGCCTTGATTATATTAACAGAATGGAATGAATTTAAAAATTTGGATTTTCAAATTATAAAAAATAATATGAATGGAAAATATTTCTTAGATTTCAGAAATTTATATGAACCATCATTAGTAGAAGAAAGTGGGTTAATTTATCAAGGAATAGGTCGGAATGTATAAAAAAATAAGATTATTTTAAGGAATCATTGATTATTTCTTGGTTAACCCGATAGGCTTTATTAAAAAAAATTTGATAGATAGATAATTGAATATTATTAAAGGGTTATTTAAAAAGGTATATATAATATATAAATATTAGTTAATGTTGATTTTTTCAGAAAGTGTAGGAAGTTAGTTATGAAGAAAATAGGAATTATATTTGCCATTGCTGAAGAGATTAATGCATTAAAAGATAAAATAAATATTGATAAAATAGATACTATATTTGGACTTGATTTTTGTCTTGGAAAAACTGAAAAAATGGAATATATTTTAGTAAGATGTGGCGTTGGCAAAGTAAATGCATCTAGATGTACACAACTCTTAATTGATAAATATGAGGCTGATTCTATAATAAATATTGGAGTAGCTGGAGGTCTTACTAATAATTTGAATATTGGTGATATTGTAGTTGCTACTAAGCTTGTGCAACATGATTTTGATATTACTGCATTTAATCATGATAAAGGGTATGTTCCTGGTGTTGGAGTGTATACTTTAGTTGATAAGGAATTATATAATTTGTTCTTAAAAGTGGCAGATGATATTTGTAAAGAAAAAGGGATTAGCATATTAAGCGGTGTGATTGCATCTGGAGATAGTTTTATTACTTCAGTTGAAAAGGCAAATGAGATTAGAGATGACTTTGGTGCATCTTGTATTGAAATGGAAGGTGCTGCAATTGCACAGGTTTGCAATTTATGTAATGTTCCGTTTATTGTCTTAAGAAGTATCTCTGATTCTCCTAATAATGATAATAAAATAGATTATGAGAAGTTTTTAGAATCATCTGCTAATAATATATCTTTAGTTATAAAATCTTTTATAGATAATTATGAATAGTTAGTAGTGAAAAATATTGCAAAATAAAATAATACAATAACAAGGTGATTTTATGTTTGCCTTTGTTATTTTAAAAGACGAAAACATATGGCTTACTCAAAAAGGAATGTCTGAACTTTTTGATAAAGATGTTAAAACAATTAACAGACATATAATAAATATTTTTGAAGATGGGGAATTGAATGAAAACTCAACTATCTCGTTTTTTGAGATAGTTCAAAATGAAAGTGGTCACAATATAAAAAGAAATATTAAAATTTATAATTTAGATATGATTATTGCTGTTGGATATAGGGTTAATTCAAAAAAGCAACAGAGTTTAGGCACTGGTCAACAAAAGTATTAAGTGATTATATAATTAAGGTTTTTTCTATTGATAAAGAAAGAATGAAAAATGGGTCTAAATTCGGAAAAGACTATTTCGATGAACTATTAGAAGTAATCAAAGAAATTAGATTAAGTTATATCAAAAAATTACAGATATATTTGAGGCAACTAGTGTCGATTACGAAAGAAACTCTGAAGAGCATATACTTTCTTTTCCTTTGTTAATTGCGTATAATTTAAAAAATATTCAAATCACATGAAATGAATATTTTTATTTTAGGATGGAAAAATTCTTTATTTACACGGATTTATTTACAAGCTCTTCAAAAAATACCCTACCATGTCTTTATCACAAAAAGAATATTTAGATTCCTATAATATAGATACATATATTTTTCTATTAGCTCTTCATAAGGGAAATAACTAGTTTATTATTATTTTTCTAAATCAATCGGTCGCCAATTCAATTACTCATTTACAAGCACTGAACGTGAAGAGTAAGTTGCATTGGTAGTACCATTACCACGGTAAAAATTAAAGATACCAGTATTCTCATTACCACCAGAATTACCGCCGCGTGAAATCCACGAATTAGAGGATTGGACGAAGTAAGAAATATCATTATTCCATCCTCCTGATGTTCCTGACATCTTCAATATTTCTCTCGTAGCATCTCCTATTCTTCCTCTTGTATAATCAGATATTGATATTCCATAATTATATTTGTCTATATATTTCTGCATAGATGTTCCATCGATTATTGATTGTGTAAATCCTGATGACGCTACATTTAATGTTGTATTATCACTGTTATACATTACACCCATTACATATTCTATTGATCCGCCATTCATATCATATATTCCGTATATAGTTCCTGTAGTAGATGCTCCTGTTCCTGTACCTTCTACATTATATGTACCAGCACATATTGTAGACTGTGCTGCTGTTGGTGTTCCTGATGAGCAGCCTGTTAGTGTCTTAGATCCTGAAGTGGCTCTATAATTATTTATATATATTTCTCTATTTGCTCCTGTATATGATGGATTCATATATTTTCCGTATTTGCTTTGTGATAAGTACGCTACTGCTCCCCACTCCATATTTTTCATCATGTGACTATCAATATTACTATCACTTAATCCATAAATTGATTCGCTTTTAAACTTTTTATTAATTTCAAACATATTTGATGTTTTTTGAGTTCTCCATGAATCTACATTTGGTTTTACTCTAGGTGTTAGTGTTGTTACATCACAATTTGTTACGTTTGGTGTTGTTACACATGTACTACCAGGTTCTGCACTGTTTTCAAACTTACCTACCCATATTCCATTTAATTCAGTAGTTCCAAACGTAAATGCTGGGTGTGTTAACCAACTACCATTTGTATTTCCAGTTGATTTTGGAGTGTTTTTATCTTCAAATACTACTTTTATTTCTTGTTCTGTTACATATTCGTTGTTAACATTAAATAATTTATATTTATATCTTGGAATCCATACATAATAAGCTAAAATATCTGTTTCTTGTATTATTGTTCCTAAATCAGCACTCTTATATGCTTCTCTATTAGAATCCGTAACTAATACTATATTTGCCCATTTAAAATTATCATAATCATACCAATCGTTTGAAGTATTAGTTTTATCTGCTTTTACCCATGTGGTACCACTCCATTTTATTGGTATCATATTATCTTGTAAAACTGGTTCACCACTAGCTATTACACTTACTGCTCTAGTCTTTGTTGCAATATTTCCTGCTGCATCTGTTGCTGTATATTTTACTGTATATTCGCCAATTAAATTTGCGTTTACAGCTACAGATGAATCATTACTTACTGCAACAGAGCCATCAACAGCATCTTCTGCTGTTGCACCTAAATCTGTATATGCTGTGCCCACCTTATGAGTCACTGTTTCATCTCCATTAAGTGTTATTATTGGAGCAACCTTGTCTATATTTTCCACACTCACATTTACGGTGCTTATTAGTCCCCTAGCTGTTTCTATTGTTACTACTTCTGTTAAGTTACTACTATATAATTTAGTAAATTGTGTATCGTTTACTTTCACCCATCCCACTGGTGTATTTATTGGTTTATCTGTTGATATCGTTACTGTTACATTTTCTTTTGTTATAGTAGCTATTGAGTAATTTGCTGTTCCCACAGGATTTACTGTCTCTTGTACATTTATTACTCTTGTTTTTGGAATAGCATCATTATTATTACTATCTTTTACTGTATAAGTAACTATATATGATTCTTTTGTTTTTATATCAAACGCTTTGTTTAATGTATAAGCTATTTCATTTGTTATGTCTTTATCATAATTGTCTTGCACCGTAACATTATGTCTTATAAGTGCATCAATATCAGTAATAGTACTATACCATTCTACATTTACTGTCTCGTTGAGTATCTTTATTACTGGTGCAGTTGTATCTCTCACAATTACTGTTCTTGTTGCTGTTGTTGTTTTTCCAGAACTATTTGTTACACTATATATTAATTTGGTTGTTCCTAATATTGATGTTCCTACTTTTCCTACTACAATTTTTCTTGTTATATCTCCATCAACTGTATCTGTTGCTATGGCACCTAATTCTATATATTCTTTTGGATATTCAACATATACTGTTGATGTCCCCTTCAATACTATCGTAGTTATTCCAACAGGTTTTATGGGTGGAGGATTACTACCTTCAGGTTTCTTTGTACTAGGCTCGACCATTATTGTTCTTGTTACCCTTGATGTATTTCCACTTGTGTCCGTTGCAATGTAAACTATTTCATATGTCCCTATTTCACTTGTATCTACTTGACCACTAATTTCAACTTTTATCTTGTCACTTTTATCATAGTTGTCAGTTACTATATATCCTTTTTCTTCATAAATCGTATTTTTTGCTATTATTAATTCTTTGCTTCCTATTAATAGTATTTCTGGTGCGATTTTATCTTTTATTTCGATGTATCTTTTTTCACTATATATTTCTTTTCCATCTTCATCTATGTATTTCAATATTATTGGATATTCACCAACTTTAAAATAATCTATGTCACTCAAATCCACAACAGGTCTTGCTAATATTGCCTTTCCATCTATATATATTGTTATTGTATTTGGATCGAATACTTGACCAGGACTAAACTGCATATGTTTTGGTCCTGAAAAAGAAATTACTTCTTTTAAAGTTTTTTTATTGGTACAGCCTTTTAACAGCATAAGAAAAATTAATATTGCTATTATTAATAAAAATATTATTATTCTATGTTTGGTTTTATTATCCTTATTACTACCATTATTGCTCATTTCAGGCTCCTCACAAACATCTTTTTATTATGCTCCCTAATACTGATATAAATATTATTTTATCTAATAATATTCTACCACAAATAAGACATAATACGAATACAATATTATTCATAATTTAACATTTTGTACATTTAGTGTGATAAAGTGAAGCAAGGCATTTGCCTTGTTTTATCCTGTTAAAAATGATAGAATAGTTTAGCGAAATCACTTTTTAATATTACTAAATATGATTTGATATTATCTAGTATTATTCAGTTTGAAAAAGTATTGTTTGTGGGATTTATTTGTGTAAGGGGTATTTCAGCCATCAAACTATCAATAATTACACGAATATTTTATAAAATTACATGAATTTAATGGCTGATAATAATCATAATAAGAAAGTAAGGTGGTTAAAGTATGTTTAGGATTCACTCAAAATATCAACCAGCGGGAGACCAACCAGAAGCTATAAACAAATTAGTAAGTGGAATTGAAAAAGGGGACAAGCATCAGGTATTGCTTGGTGCGACAGGCACAGGAAAAACTTTTACTATTGCTAATGTTATAGAGCAGGTTCAGAAACCTACACTAGTACTTGCTCATAACAAAACTCTTGCTGGGCAACTTTATTCAGAATTTAAGGAACTATTCCCTGATAATCAGGTTAGCTATTTTGTATCATAGTATGAAAAACTAGAAAAAACCTTGTTTTATGCAATGTCATTAACTTAAGGGATTTAGAATAAGACTACTGAAAAAAAGCAGTGTTTTTTTTGATGTTTAAAAAAACTGTATTATAATAATATTAAGAGGATAGAAAGAATGAAGTTATATGAAGAAAGGGTTTTGGAAAATATAAAAGAAAAGATTTATAGTATGGATAGTAAACAGAAATATAAAAAGAGTAAAAAGGACTTTACAAGAGAACGAAAAATGCCGTTCGAAAAAGTTGCATTATACCCACTAGCTCAGAAAGGAATCACAAGTAAAATGGAAATAATCAAGTTCGATGAAATAATTGATACGGCTGACATTTCTTCACCTGCTGTATTAAAACAAAGAGAAAAATTAAGTTCAAATATTTATGTTGATATGATTGATGAAAACAATATTTGTTTCTATAACGAGTACTCTAAGCAAGTAAAATTATTTAAAGGATATATTGTAACTGCATCAGATGGAAGCGACTTTGAAATACCAAATACAATTCTAACAAGAAGTAAATGTGGGAGTTCTATAAGAGAAAATTCAGTTGCTAGATTACAGGTCTGTAATACTTTTGATTTATTAAATGGGTTTATTTTAAAAGCTAATATCGGATATGGCAAATGCGATGAAAGAACAAAAGCCAACGAAAACTTGTGGTCAATAAAAAAAATGAATTTAAAATATCCGATATTAGAAGTAAGAGATCGTGGATTTATGTCATTAAAAGATATATATTATTTAAACAAACAAGATGATAAATACGTGATAAGATTTGATAAAAGGAATTATCGAAAAGCAATCACTGAGATGAATAGTAATGATGAGACAATTAAAATTGAATATGAATATAATCGTAATCGTCATTATAAAATTATTGATCCTGAATACTATGAGTTGATGGAAAAAACCAAAGCTGATACAGAATTCAGAGTCGTAATAGTAGAACTTGAAAATGGAGAAAAAGAATATTTAGCAACTAATTTAGAAGCGAATAAATTTAGTTATGAAGATATAAAAAACATATATAGATTAAGATGGGGAATTGAAACCAATTTTCATGTTTTAAAAGAAAATATGAAAATAGAAGCAATAAGCAGTAGTAAAGATGAGCTTATAAAGCAAGACATTTTCAGTCAAATGCTTGCCTGCAATACTTTGCAAGCATTTATTAATACAAGCAATAAAAAAATAAATCAGGAAAAATATAAACATGAAATGAAAACTAATATGAACATGGCAATAGGCTTTTTTAAAAAATATTTTATTTATATATTAATAGAGACTGATGAAACAAAAAAGCGATTACTTATAGAACAAATGGAAACAGGAATAAAACGGTATCTGGTTCCCATAAGGAAAAATAGGAACTTTCCAAGAAATAAAAATAGAGTGAAAAATAAGCACTCTATCAACAAAAGAAAATCATTTTAAATATTGCTAATTATTGAAAGTTCTTCCATAATTCCTTTTTTTACATGACCAAAATGAATTGTTTCATCAAAAAATAGAACCTAAATCACAAGATAGTGGTTCTATTTTTAAAAAACTCCCTTAAGTTAATGACATTG
>JGI994J12354_10001682_pt1 | contig 22284 bp, 22 predicted proteins | sample IntmicLarv3ML3BL_FD_12354 | JGI IMG/M metagenome (IMG submission 12354) | reverse complement strand
TAATGTTCGCCCAAAACAATAACCTGAGAATAACTATCTCCTTTGGGTTTTAAAACAACAGGATTCATTTCGGGAATCGGATCGGCACCGGCAGCCCAGGCTTGAATAACTTGAGCATAACTGATTTCTTTTCCGTCAGGAGAAACCCAGGAATTCAAACTCATATTTTGCGCTTTAAAGGGAGCCGTTTTGTAATCTCGGGCCATGATTTTACAAATTGCCGTAACGATTGAACTTTTTCCGGCGTCTGAAGATGTTCCAAAAACAAGAAGACGATTTGCATTCATAATTTATTCACACCACATAAATCAACTTAACTTTAGAAATGTACTCATTCTATTTACAAAAATATGCTTTATAAAAGATTTGGTAGGTTTAATAAGTAAACTGAATTTGTTATAACTTGACACAAATAGAAATAATCTGAAAAACAGAAGCGGGAAATAAAAACCGATAAAATGAATGCGAAATTATCATGCATAAAAATGACATTAAATAATAATTCAGACGCATAATAATTTTATGACGTTTTTTTCAAAATATAAATATTTGACGTGAAATGTGTGATAATATAGTGTAATGTATAGTGTAATGTTTCAAATGACCAACGCATTTAGGATTTAATGCCTAAAATCCAGCCGTTCTCTTTTAATTCTTTCTTTTTTTCAGCGTAATTCGGGTCGATTGTTTCCACTAAACTCCAAAAGTTTTTAGAATGATTTTTGTGCCGAATATGACAAAGTTCATGGATGATAACATAATCAATAACAGGCGTTTCTGCTTGAATTAAAGCCCAATTTAATTTAATATCGTTTTGATAAGTGCAGCACCCCCATTTTCCTTTATAATGAACGGCAGCCACTGATTTTGGTTTTTCTTTAAAAAGCGGCAGATATTTTTCGGCAAAATAATCAACGCGGGAATTAAAAAACACATCGGCCTGCTCGACATAAAAATCTTCGATTGCTTTTTTTATTTTTTGCTCCTTTTTTTCTGCCGGCAAACCAAGCATTTTTTCCGGCAGAAAAACCTTCAGCTCGCCGTCTAAAAGACGCACTTGAATTTTTGAAACGGCCGGCTCATAAAATAAGCGAAGGACGTAAACCCGTCCCATATAGTGAAAAATGCTGCCGTTTGTATACGCTTGCTGCGATTTCTTTTGAAGTGCTTCTTCTTTTTGAGTCGCTTTTTCTAAAAAATCAATAATGTTTTGTTCATTTTTTGACATAACGGACAAAACATCACGAATCGGCAGGCCGGCGGGCGCGCGCACAAACAATATCGGCCGAGTTATTTTTCCCGTCAAAACAAAATCATCATCAGAGTCCGGCAATCCGCTTTCGGCATCTGCGCCGTCATAACGTACCGTATAACTGATTGTTTTTTTTCGTTTTTTTGAAAAAATAATTCGGCATTCCAATTCATGCGTACCGGCTTTAAAAGCGGTCACGGTAATTTTTTCACCGGCGGCGGGTCTGACAGGCGGCATATTTCTCAAAAAATTAAAGATTTAAGAAAAAGAAAAAATTGCGGCGGCGGACAAAATCCGCCCCGATTTTCATCATTTTAATTGGTGACGGCGAATCAGCTCTTTTGAAATATCATCCGGCGTAACGCCGCATTCAAAAAGCATGACCAATAAATGAAAAAGAAGGTCGGATGTTTCATAAATGATTTCGTCCTTCTTTCCGTCTTTTACAGCGATAACGGTCTCTGTTGTTTCTTCGCCGACTTTTTCAAGAATTTTGTTGATTCCTTTGGGGTCATTTAAGAGTGAACAAACATAAGAGCCTTCCGGCTGTGTTTTGCTTCGTTCTTCAATGATTTTATAGATTTCATTTAAAACGGATAAATTATTTTGAAGTTCCGACAAGTTTTCATCTCCGGTTTTTAATTCTTTCTCTTTTCTGTTTTTTAATTCTTTCCTTTTCCTTAAATTTCCCGCGGATCTGTGATTTCTCCGGTAATTGCGGAAATGCCCGCCGTTGCCGGCGAACACAAATAAACATATGAATTCGGACTGCCTTGACGTCCTTTGAAATTACGGTTAGAAGTAGACAAGCCGACTTCGCCGTCACCGAGACGACCGAATGAGCCGCCCATGCACGGACCGCAGCATGGCGATTCGACAATAGCACCTTTTTCCATGAGTGTTTCCACATATCCGGCATGGTAAACTTTCATATATTCCGTGCGCGATGCCGGCACAACGATTAAACGGACTCCTTTTGCAATCGGTTCGTTGCCCATCGCATCCATCATGATTTGAATATCTTCAAAGCGACCGTTTGTACACGAACCGACAAATATCTGATCCACTTTTGTTCCGGCAACTTCTGTGACGGGTTTGACATTGTCAACATTATGCGGGCAAGCCACTTGCGGTTCCAAATCAGAAACGTCATAATTTCGGACCTGATAGAAATCGGCGTCTTCATCGGATTTCCAAGCAGAATCTAATTTAAAATCAGGAACGCGCTGTTTTATGTAATCTTCCGTGACTTTGTCCGGCTCGATTAATCCGGCTTTACCGCCCATTTCAATGGCCATGTTTGACATTGTCATTCTTTCGGAAATTGACAAATCGTGAACGGTTTTTCCGGCATATTCAGCGGCCATATAACGAGCGCCTTCCGCGCCGACATCACCGATTAAATGCAGGATCAAATCTTTAGAATAAACGTTTTTGGGAAGCTTGCCGTCAATGTTAAAGCGCAGCGTTTCGGGAACTTTAAACCAAAGCTTTCCGGTTGCTAAAACAGCGGCCATATCAGTAGACCCGAGACCTGTTGAAAATGCGCCGAGCGAACCGTAAGCGCAGGTGTGGGAGTCAGAGCCGACAATTAAATCTCCCGGAAGAACGTGTCCCTTTTCCGGCATGACCTGATGGCAGACACCTTCATACACGTCATAATTCAAAATACCCTGCTCGGCTGCGAATTTGCGCAGAAAAATGTGATTGTTGGCGGCATTCAGCGAATCTGCCGGCGATTGGTGATCAAAAAGAATCACAATTTTTTCAGGATCCCATACTTTTTTTTCCGGCTTGTTTTCCATAATTTCATAAAAACCTTTAATCGCTAACGGACCCGTAATATCATGCGTCATCGCGCGGTCAATGTCAGCGACCGTAAATTCGCCGGCCTGAACGGATTTTCCGGAAGCCTTTGAAAAGATTTTTTCGGAAAGTGTTTTTGCTTCGTTTCCCATAATAATTCACCTGATACAGAATTTTTGTTTTTATATTTTCGTTTTTAAATTTTCGTTTTTAAATTTTCGTTTTAAATTTTAATTTTTTTGAATTTAATTCGAATTTTTTTGAATTAAATCCATTTAATATTGTTTATTTTGGATATGATTTTGAATATGATATATGACACCGTGTATTTACCTTTGATTTAAATAATTTTTTAAATTATTGCGGTAAAATTCATTTTACATTAAAATAATCGAACGTCGGTTTCATAAACGCCGCTGCCGTCATAAACAATAAAACTTAAAACGCCTTGATTCAAATTTTCAAAAGCTTTTTCCAAGCCTTCTTTTGTATTATATTTTATTTTTCGGCCTTCTTTTTCTAAGAAATACTGCGTCTTTAAAAAATCATCCTGTTCATGAATAATTCGGTTATAAATCGCATCTGTCAATTCTTTTGTCAGATTTGAATCTGTTTTCAAACGCGTTTGGACGCCTTCGCATTCGCCGATTTCAACCGCTGCGCCGAGGAAATAAAACGGATAAGTACGGCACAATCCCGGACGAGCGGAATAAATTTTGCATTTCTTGTTTTCATCTAAAAAGATACAGGCACCGGTTTCCAACCGCCGGAGCATCCAGCCGAATGTATGAATGCGGCCGCTGTCATCTATTTGATCGGAAACAGATTCTAAAATGTCGGAAAAGAGAGAAAACTCAACGGATACTGTTCCGTTATCTGAAATGCCATAAAAATCGGGAAAAAGCGGCATAATAAATGTGCTTCGATTTAAACCGGTCTTCGCTTCTATATTTTCGATTTCCGCCGGCAGAATAAAAACAGAATTGTCATCTTCCAGCCGCTCGCAGCATTTACCGCAGCAAGCACATGAAAAGCCGGCCGATTCCAAGTCTTTTTGAACAGATCGTTTTTTTTGAAGACATTTGTCTGAAAAAAGACGCAGCTTATCNGAAATTTGTGATTNGTGTGAAGAGTCTAAATCTTCAAAGCCGGCTGCCTTTTGAATACTTTCCGTAACGAGAGCGTGTTTTTCAGTTAAATCAATGTACATATTCCGGTTTGTCATTTATCCTCTTTTTCAATTCATTTTTGAAATAAAGAAAACATAATTTTTAAGCTTTAATGACCAAAAAAAGATAAAGATACATATAAATGTACATTCTATTTTGCTGTATTCGTAATAAATGAATCAAAATTGAAATTAAAAAGGAAAAATATGTGGGAACCGATTCGCAAAAAATTTGAAAAATATCCGGCTCAGGAAAAAGTTGTCAAACTTCTTTTCGAGCGCGGCTTTCAAGTCAGTCGTGACGGAAAGGTTGTGTCGGGGAACATTGAAATTCCGCACGTTCAAATCGGAAGAGAAGCGGGTGTCGACCGTCGGGTTGTAGATGCGACCGCCGGGCATATTGTTGAAGACCAAACGCTTTTTGATTTTTTTAAAAATGTTCGATCCATTCCATTTTTGGCAGACGTTGCTCCGCATTTAAATTTAGGCGTTATTATCATTATTCCCGAAGACGGCGCCGACATCGGCATTATCTCGCGCGTGACAAAAATCATATCCGACGAAGGATTAAGTATCCGCCAAGCGGTCTCCGACGATCCGCATTTTAATGATTCCCCGCGGCTGACAATTATCACAGATGGAAAAATTCCCGGAATAATCGTTGAAATGATTAAAAATGCAGAAGGCGTTAAAGGCGTGACAATTCATTAATCTGTTAATTTGTTAGTCTGTTTTCATTAGTCTGTTTTTATTAGTCTGTTTTTATTAGTCTGTTAATTCGTTAGTCTGTTTTCATTGGTCTGTCAGCCTGTTGAAAAATCAAATGACAATTAAATTGTAGAACCGTTACTTTTTAATGGTGACCGTCCTTTAAACTTTCGTCGAACTAAAGTTTTATTTATTTTTAAACAATTAAATTTCACATTGAGTTTTCGTATTGAAATGACTTTAAATTTTTTGAATTTGATAACAGGTGGCAAAAATGGTACAAATTTCAATTATTATGGGTTCCGAATCAGACAGAGCAATATCTGACAGAGCGGTAGCCGTCCTTGAAAAAACAAAATACACATATGAAGTCGTCGTTATTTCCGCGCACCGAAATCCGGATGACTTAGACGAATATGTCAAGAACAGTGATGCTTCCGTTTATATCACAATTGCCGGACTCTCCGCTGCGCTTCCCGGCGTTGTCGCCTCCAAAACAAAAAAACCCGTCATCGGTGTCCCCGTCAGCGCGAAATTGGGCGGATTAGACGCTTTATTGTCCATAACACAGATGCCCCCCGGCGTTCCGGTTGCGAGTGTCGGTGTTGACAACGGCGCAAACGGTGCGCACTTGGCTATCCGAATTTTAGATTTACTGAATTTAAAATAAAATTTTAAAACCTTTTTCATTTTTATTTTGTTTTTTATATTTATTTTACTTTGTTTCTTTGATTTTTATTCTTTAGGATGCTCCCAACACTCATTTCCATTTTTAGGACACATCCGGTCCTCATATACAACCGCTATTGAAAATTTTATGAGCGAAGCGAATAAAATTTGAAATTGCGGATTCGGCCCATAAAACGCAAAAGATACAAAAGTAAAAGATACAAAAGTAAAAGATACAAAAGTAAAAGATACAAAATACAAAAAGCAAAAATAAAAAATATTAATAAGTAAAAATAAAAAAAAATGAAACGCAACCGAGCAAATGAAATATTGTCAACCCGAATTATATGTAATTGCCGCTGTACTCGTTTTGTTTGTCGATGCTCATTTGAATTAAAATTTCAAAAATTTGATGGACGGCATCGACATCCAATCCTTTTTCAACGGCCAGACTTGCGGCGCGGTCAAGAACCTTTTGAATTTGCTCTTCGTCAATAATCGGCCGATTCATTTCTTTTTTTGATGACAGAATTTCATTGGCCAAGTTTGTCCGAATTTCAATTAAATCTACGATTTCCCGATCAATCAACCTCATTTTTTCACGCGTTGTCTCTAATTTGCCCGTTGCCATTTTATCACCTTTTAAAAAGAAATACGATAACTAATCTTTAAATTCATTTCATATAAATCTTCATATAAATCTTCAGGAAAGTTCAAATCAGTTTTTCTTACAGTTCTTTTTGCAGCTGTTTTCATTACATTTCAATTTATTTAAATCGATTTTTTCCGTTTTCATGAAATCTGAAAACCGGCGGCTTTCTTCTAAGGCACTTCGATTGCAGGTTTTTGTTTCAATAACCAAACCGTTTGGATAGGCAGCCTTCCAACACGCTGTAATTTCTTTTTTAATTGCGTCCGACTTCTTTTTTTCGGAGTTCGTTAAAATTTGGTTTTCCGGCAGTAAAGCCGTAAACGACGGGCCGGTCCCGGATAAACCGCAAATGACACCAAGTTCGTTTCCGATTTCCATGGCAGAAACTGCCGGCATCGGGTCAAACCCGAGAACGCCGCAATACAGCAAACCGTTCATTTTCATGGCTTTTTTATAATCGCCGGCCAATGCCATTTCAAAAGCCGTGTCAATCAAATCAGAAATTAATATCGAACGGGCAACATTTGTCTGAGCGCTGAAAGCTTGTGTTCCCGGATTTAAAATTAAAACGTCATAAAAAAAATGTTCTTGCTTTAGCAATCTCATATTTTTGTTATCAGTCACGGCAACGCCGCCGTAAAAAGATGCACAGGCATCATCATAAGCGCCTGTAATTGTAACGCCGGCCTCTTTTGCCGCACGGACGCCCAGCTTAACAATTTCATCTTCCGGCATTTCCGCACCGACAGCATCCAACGCCGCCAAAACGCAGGCATTTGCCGCCGCGCTGCTGCTTTTTAATCCGCCGGCAACCGGAATACAGCTTTTCGTAAAAACAGAAGCATTTTGACGGCAATCAAATTGGTCTAAAACATATTCAACACACAATTCAATCAATCGTGTGTCTGTATTCGGATTATCATAATTTTTCCCGATTACTCGTCCGGATTCTTCGGAAAGCAAATGCCGGTCATCAATCAAACGGACCTCTGAATATGTTTTTAATTCTGTCGCATAGGCGCACCCTTTCCACGAAGCAATCGCATTAATAATCGTTCCGCCGCCGAAAGCGCATCCATATCCCAAATGAGTCATTTTTTTACCGATCTTAATTAAATTAAAAAATACAAAAAATGCAAAACAAATAAAGAAGAAAAATAATTTAAAGATTTTGAAGAAAATTGAATAATTAAAGTTTTGCAAGCAGAAAATGTATTTAGAAAACCAATCTAATCGGAAATTATTAAAAGAACAATAAAATAAATATAAAATATGTATTTTTGAAAAAACTATAGACTTATTAAGCTTGAGCTTTTAAAAGATATATATAATGTTTATAAAAAATTTTAATAGATTTTAAAAAATCACATTTCTAAGAACAATAAATACAAAAAAATGAAATTTAAAACGGAGCTTCAAAAAATGGAAACCAGGAAAGTTCAGCAAACCGGCGGTTCGACATATATCATTTCTTTACCAAAGCCGTGGGCTGAAAAAGTCGGCATAAAACCCGGGTCCCGCGTCGGCGTTCAACCGCAGCCGAATGGGAATCTGATCGTCAGTTCGGAAATAAGTGAAAAACCGCTTCGAAAAAAACGAATCGACATTACAGCTTTAAACGACAGCAGCTTGGAGCGGGCATTTATTGCAACATATTTAGCCGGCTACGACATTATGGAATTTACATCGTCTAAAATTTCAGCGGATCAGAAAAAGGTATTGAGAACCGTTTGCCATAAATTAATCGGTCCTGAAATCATTGAAGAAAGTTCTTCCGAAGTTTTAATTCAAGATTTATTGAACCCGAATGAACTGTCCATAAAAAAGGCGGTTCAAAGAATGTTTTTAATTTCAAATTCCATGTTTAACGACAGCATTTCATCGATTTTGAACGTCGACACCGATTTGGCCGCCGATGTCATGTCCCGTGATGACGAAGTCGATCGGCTCTACCTCGTTATTTCCAAACAATTTAAATCCATTTTATGCGGCACAGGATTTGCGGATACAACCGACTCTTCCATTGAAGAATATCATAATTTAAGAATGGCAGCGGCGCCGATTGAGCGTATTGCCGACCACTCGCACCGAATTGCGCACATGGTCGTTTTATTCCGGCCGGAATTAGATGAAAAAAGACGGTTGGAAATTCAAAAACTCGGTGAATTCGCCTCCGACACTTTTAAAAACGCCGTCGAAGCTCTTTACAATTTTAATCCGAAAATGGCAAATCAGGTGCTTGAGAATCAAAAAATGATGAATGCAATGATTACGCAATTCAATCGCAATCATTTTGATAAAACCCCGCGGATTTGCTGTTTGACACCATGATTGCCATTCGAACAATTATTGACAGTATCGGAAGAATTGCCGATTACGCCGCCAACATTGCGGAAATCGCAATTAACGCGTCCGTTGATTATCCGGATGCGAAGTGGTAATTAAAAAAAGTAATTAAGAAATCCGGCAATTAAAATAGAAAGAAAAAAGCAGCTCAAAAGTAAAATAAAATTGAGTTTTAAAGAAAAAACTCAAACTGCATGAATTATAAATACTAGCTGTGATATTTTTGTATAATTACATTTAGACAGAGGATTTTATGTTTAAACTGAAAATAAACGATAAATAAATCCGACTGAAAATGTTTTCATTCAAATTTTTTGTAACAATATAACTAATAATGTAATTCTCCTTTGGAGGAAAAATATGGGTGTATTTTCTCAATTCAAAAGTTTTTTCGGTAAATTGTTTAAGAAAAAAAATGCATGTATCGGCATTTACGGTCCGCCGAATGCCGGCAAAACCACACTTGCGAATCGTATTGTAAAAGACTGGAAAGATGAAAGTTCGGATGAACCGCTCGGTTCTGTTTCACACATTGCGCATGAAACCAGAAAGGCTCAGCGCCACCACCAATTAGAAATTGAATCTAAAGGAAATAAAATCACTTTAGATATCGTGGACACCCCCGGACTTGCCACAAAAATCGACTTCCACGACTTTATGAAAGAAGGTATGGGTGAAAAAGAATCCAAACAGCGTTCCAAAGAAGCAACTGAGGGCGTTATTGAGTCTGTCAAATGGCTGGATGATTTGGACGGCGTCATATTGGTTATGGACGCAACGGAAAATCCGTACACTCAAGTTAATGTAACCGTTATCGGTAACATGGAAGCCCGCAAGCTGCCTCTCTTAATTGTCGCCAACAAAATTGATTTGCCCGACGCGGATCCGGAAGCTATTAAAGAAGCGTTCCCGCAACATCCGTTTATTGGAATTTCCGCATTGGAAGGAACCAATATCGAAACATTTTATGAATCTATTGCAAAACAATTCGGGTGATTTAAATGAGTGATATTCAACTTGATTTGGTTTCAGATTCAAAATTATCCCGAATGGGCTCAACCGAAAAAGTGCGCTACATCATTGACGAAGTGCGCAAAGGAAAAATTATGGTTTTGGAAAAAGGATTGGATCCGATGGAAGAAGCCAAACTTATTGAAATGACAATGACTGAAATTCATGATGATTTCTTCGGTCTTGAAATTGAAAGTTATCCGCGGGATGAAAGTTCTTCATTTTTCGGGAAAATCTTTAAAAAAGAAGGACAGCAGAAATTGACTGTCATCGGTCCGGCAAACCAATTAAAAACGCTCCGAAAGGATAATTCATTAATCAGCACGCTTGTATCAACCAAATGATACAAGTTTTATTTTATTTATTGATTTTTGATTAATTTTTTATTTTCAATTTATTTAATTGCGGTGTCCATTGTGTTACAAGATTTGCAGCCTTCGGAAAATAAAATTAAACTTTCCGGAATTGACCCGCAAATGTTGATTTCTTTTGAAATGGGAAATCAAGATGCGACTTTGATTTGCACTTACGGAAAAATCACATTCATTTGCCATCGAAATATTTCCGATTATATAATCGGCCTGATTTTAAAAAACATTTCAGCGGTGGACAATTCAACATCTCATGAAATGGAGATTCTTTGCGATTTTGACGATATTCAAAAATACCAGCGGATGGGGTACACGCTTGTCACTTACGGCCGTCACAACAACAAATACCGCGTGACTTTCAATATTCCTTTTTCTTCCGACAAAGCGCTTTACAACCTGACAATTGCGTTTTCAAAAGAACTCAAAAATGAAACAAAAATCAGAAAGGACTTTTATTGGAACGGAAAAGACCATGACATTGTCAGGCTGTGCAATGAGTTGGAGCGGCTGACCGACTGGGAAATTAAATCTGTAAAAAATAAAGAAGCATAACGCTTATTTTCACATAATCATCTTTTCGGACCGCAATTTAACCTTTTCTTTTCGACTTCAGCTTTTCAATCCCGTTTTTTAACTTTTTCTTTTCGATTTCAGCTTTTCAATCCCGTTTTTTAACTTTTTCTTTTTGATTTCAGCTTTTCAATCCCGGTTTTTAACCTTTTCTTTTCGACTTCAGCTTTTCAATCNCTTTTTTTAACNTTTTCTTTTTGATTTCAGCTTTTCAATCCCGATTTTTAACGTTTTCTTTTCGATTTCGGCCTTCAATTCCAATTTTTCAATTTTTCGATAAATTTTTTGATAAACAATAAAATCCGTTTTCTCGAAATATTTTTAAGAAAAGGCGGACTTTGTTCCACATCTTTATATGTCAGTATTTAAATTAGTATAAAATTCATTTTTATTGAGGATTATCATGCTTCAGGAAATACCGGAAAAATATGACACCAAACAGATTGAGGAGCAAATCAATCAATTTTGGAACGAAACGGACGCATACCGCAAAACACGCGAAGGAAGAAAGAACGGAAAGCGCTTTTTCTTTGTGGACGGTCCGCCGTACACGACCGGACACATTCACATGGGAACGGCATGGAACAAAGTCATTAAAGATTCGATTTTAAGGTACAGATCAATGAACGGCGATGCCGTTTCCGATACGCCCGGCTGGGATATGCACGGTCTGCCGATTGAAGTCAAAGTCGAAGAAAAACTCGGCTTTAAATCCAAAAAAGATATTGAAACATTCGGTGTCGGCAACTTCATTCAGGAATGCAAAACTTTTGCGATTGAGAAAAAAGGCGACATGACCGGTCAGTTCAAAGCGCTCGGCGTTTGGATGGACTGGGACAATCCCTACATGACGTTAAAAGACGAATATATTGAAGCCGCCTGGTGGATTATTCAAAAAGCGCATGAAAAAGAGCTGTTGGAAGAAGGAAAACGCGTCGTCAACTGGTGCCCCCGCTGCGAAACCGCAATTGCGGATTCTGAAGTCGAGTACGCTGACCGCGATGATGCTTCCATTTATGTAAAATTCCCGATTAAAGGCGAAACGGATGCTTATGTTGTCATTTGGACGACAACGCCATGGACCATCCCGTCCAACGTCGCCGCCGCCGTTCATCCGGAAGCTGAATATGTATTTGTCAAAGCAACCCGAGAAGACGGTAAAATTGAAAAATTAGTCATCGGCAAAGAAAGCGTTCCGCTCATCATGAAGAGAGGAAAATACACGTCTCACGAAATTCTGGAAACAAAACTCGGCGCAGACTTGCAGGGACTCGAATACACAGCGCCGCTTGCCGCTGAAGTACCGGCTCAGGCGGAAATGAGTCATGCCGTTTATCCGGCCGATTATGTTTCGTTGGATAACACCGGTATTGTTCACATCGCGCCCGGTCATGGTTTAGACGACTTTTACGTCGGAACCAAATACAAACTCCCGATTTTCTGTCCCGTCGGCTCGAACGGTTCCTACACAAAAGAAGCCGGAAAATATGCCGGCATGAACATCCGCGATGCGAATGAACTGATTATTGAAGACCTCAAAAGCAAAGATCTTCTGCTGTCTCAAGGAAAAATCAATCACAGATACGGACACTGCTGGAGATGCAAAACGCCGATTATTTATTTGGCCACAGAACAGTGGTTTTTGGATGTCGGAAAAATTAAAAATGATATGTTGAATGCCATTGACAATGACGTTGAATGGTATCCGGAATGGGCAGGCTCTGCCCGCTTCAGAGACTGGGTGGCCGATGCCAGAGACTGGTGCATTTCCCGCCAGCGCTATTGGGGTATCCCTGTTCCGATTTGGACTTGTACAGACTGTAAAAAGCGAACAGTAATCGGAACAAAAGAAGAATTGATTACAAAAGCGAAACTGTCCGGCGACATTGAGCTTCACCGCCCGTACGTTGACGATGTTCGTCTGGACTGCGGCTGCGGCGGCAAAATGATTCGAACGCAAGACGTTTTTGACGTTTGGTTTGATTCAGCTGTTGCTTCGTTTGCAACGCTCGGCTTCCCCGGAAAAACCGACAAATTTGAAGAATTATGGCCGGCCGACTTTATTGCGGAAGGACACGACCAAACCCGCGGCTGGTTCTATTCCCAGCTCGGCGCATCAATTTCCGCGTTCGGGAAAACACCTTACAAAAGCGTTTTGATGCATGGCTTTACAATGGATAAAGACGGCAAAAAAATGTCAAAGAGTCTCGGCAATGTCGTAGCGCCTGAAGAAGTCATTGAAAAATACGGTGCCGACGTTCTGCGCGCTTATTCGCTTGCTTCCAGCGCGCCGTGGGACGATTTAAAATTCGTGTGGGACGACGTGGCGACTGTCAACAGAACCGTCAACATCCTGTGGAATGTTTATAAATTCCCGCTCCCTTACATGGTTTTGGATAATTTCAACCCGTCGGAACATCCCGTTGAATCACTTATCGGCAGCATGAAAGAAGAAGACAAATGGATTTTATCCCGCCTTCAATCAACCGTTGCGGAAGTCACCGAAGCAATGGATAAAAAGATGCTTCACAAAGCTGTTCGCAGCTTATTTAATTTCATATTGGAAGATCTTTCCCGCTGGTATATTCAGCTGATCCGCCCGAGAACATGGACGGAAGCCGATAATCCGGATAAATTAGCGGTTTACGCAACGCTTTATGAAACGTATGTTACGCTGGCCGGTTTAACGGCGCCGTTCATGCCTTATCTGTCGGAAACTATGTATCAGAATTTGGTGAAAAATGTAAATCCGGAAGCGAAACTTTCCGTTCACATGACGGATTGGCCGGCTGTAAAAGACATTTTCGTCGACAGCGAATTGGAAAGCCACATGAAGATTGTCAGAAACGTTGTAGAAGCGTCATCTAACGCCCGCCAAAAAGCCGGACGAAAACTGAGATGGCCGATTTCAAGAATTGTCGTATCGCCTGTCGATGAAACAGTCGCTTCTGCGTTGACGCATTTAAGAGAAGTTTTGCTTGAGCAGACAAATTCTAAAGACATTGAAGTTTTGGCTGTCGGCGAATCCTGGAAGGATTTGGATATCCAGATGACGCCGAACCAAAGTGTTCTCGGTCCCGCATTCAAACAGAATGCCAAAAAGGTTGCCGATGCGTTAAATGAAGTCGGTGCGAAATCTCTCAAAGAAGCCTTTGTGCATGTCTCGGAAATGGAAATGTCACTTGCCGACGGAACGGAAGTGACAGTGACGCCGGAAATGGTCGTTTTCGAAGAACTGATTCCGGAGGGCATTGCCGGCAGCGAGTCCGATTGCGGCATGGTTTATATCGATGCGAAACTGACGGAAGAATTAGAAGCGGAAGGCTACACTAGAGAAGTCATCCGCCGAATTCAGGATATGCGAAAGGAAATGAATTTAGCCGTTGACGAGCAGATTAAAGTTGATATCCAAATCGAAGACGAGCACGTTTCCGCGCTTGTTGAAAAATTAACGGCGGAAATTGCATCGGAAGTCCGCGCAAGTGTATTAAATTTAAATAAAATAAATAAAAGTGAACTTTCCGGCGACTTAATAAAAGATTGGGAAATTGAAGGCATAAAAATGAAAATAGGCATTAATGGAAAAGAAAAATAATTTTCTGTTTTTGCCTCTCATTTCTTTTTTTATTTTAATATAAATTTTTATTTAATTCTTTTTTACCGAGTTTTTTTGATTGATTTTCCCATCTCTTTCATCCTTTTCAGACAGTCAAAAAAAATAAAGTGAGGAAAAATAATTTAAATTATGTTTTATTTATCGCTTTATAACGGTATTTGAGAATATAAAAACGTACAAAAACGTATAAAAACAAAATAAAAATCAAAGCCGAATATGCAAATTATAAAAAGGACTTGAAATAATGGCAACGGAATTAGCACCGCTTATAATGGATTTGGCTTTAATATTGATCGCCGCAGGAATCATGACCATACTGTTTAAACGATTTAAACAGCCCCTGGTTTTGGGATATATTGTTGCGGGATTGCTTATCAGCGGGTATCTGATTGCGTATATGCCGGAAAGCATCGGGCAGTATATGCCGAAAATATCGGATACTGAAAATGTAGAGCTGTGGGCGGAAATTGGTGTTATTTTCCTATTATTCGGTCTCGGTTTGGAATTCAGTTTTAAAAAGCTGATGAAGGTCGGCGGAACAGCTTCCATTACTGCCATCACAGAAGTTGTTTCAATGCTTTTTGTTCGGTTTTCTCGTTGGTTATTTACTGGGATGGAACACTGTCGACAGCATGTTTTTAGGATCAATGCTGGCACTTTCATCAACAACCATTATTATCAAAGCTTTTGAAGATTTAAAATTGCGCGGACAAAAATTTACAAATGTCGTTTTCGGCGCCTTAATTGTTGAAGACTTAATCGCTATTTTAATGATGGTTTTAATTCCGGCAATCGTTCTTGCTCAATCTTCATTGGGCGTTGAAATGATAGAAAGCATTGCCAAAATGCTCTTTTTCCTGATTCTTTGTTTTATTATGGGAATTGCCATTCTTCCAACTGTGTTTAAATATATCCGAAAATACATGAATGATGAAACACTGTTAGTCGTTGGTATCGGCCTTTGCCTCGGAATGGTTGTTTTGTCTACTGAATTTCATTTTTCATCAGCATTGGGCGCTTTTATTATGGGTTCCATTCTCGCAGAAACCATTGACGGCGAAAAAATAGAACACATCACGAAACCGATTAAAGATTTATTCGGCGCCGTTTTCTTCGTTTCTGTCGGTATGATGTTAAACCCGCAAGTGTTGATTGATTACGCCGGTCCGATTGTTGTCATCACGCTTGCGACGATTATCGGAAAAGCAATTTTCTCAAGTTTCGGTGTTTTGATTTCCGGTCAGAATTTAAAAGTCTCTATGCAGTCCGGTTTCAGTTTGGCTCAAATCGGAGAATTCGCATTCATTATTGCAGGTGTCGGTTTGAGCTTGAAAGTAACAAGCGATTTCCTGTATCCGGTTGTCATTGCCGTCTCCGTGATTACAACATTCACGTCACCGTACATGATTATGTATTCCGACAAAGCGTACAATGCATTTAATAAAATATTGCCGAAAAAATTAGCAAAGTTCTTAAATAATTACGGTACCGGAAACACAACCATTAACAAGGATAATCTCTGGAAAAAAGTCCTCCGGTCCAACGTTATGGTCATTGTAATATACACTGTGATATTGGCTGCAATTACCCTTGTTTCAATCACATATATTTCGCCATTCTTTAATGAACAATTTGAAGGAAGTATCGGTTCACTTCTCTCTGTAATTATCACGATTTTGATTATGTCGCCGTTTATCAGCGCGCTTTTGATGAGTAAATTAAAAACAAGGAACTTTGAAATGCTGTGGGAAGACCCGAATTTCAAAAGAGGATACTTGGTTTCACTGATGCTGGCCAGATTTATTGTTGCCGCTGCCATTGTCGGTTATGTCATATTCGTAGAATTTTCGTCAAAAACGACCATTATCGCAATTTTTGTCGTCTTCGTCATTGCGTTTGCACTTTGGTCAAAGCCGCTTCAAGCCAGATATAAAAAGATGGAAGATCGTTTCCTGTACAATTTAAATGAGCGCAGTATGAATAAGCTCAAAAAAGAAGCGTCCGTCTCTTCAATGAAAGATGCGCACATGGAAACTTTTGATGTCAATACGGATTCTCCGATTATCGGAAAAAAGCTGATGGAATTGGAATTCAGAACAAAATACGGCATTAATATTGTTTCAATTATCCGAGGAGAGCAACGCTTTAATATTCCGGGCGGCAGCGAACGGATTTTCCCGTTGGATAAGATTGTTCGTTCTCGGAACGGACGAACAAATGACGGCTTTTAGAGAGGAACTTGAAAGTCACTCGCTTGCGCCTCAGAAAAAGGAAGAGGATGTTGTGCTTCAGCAATTCGTTATTGAAGATAATTCTCCGCTTCTCGGACAGCCTCTCGGAAGCTGTGCCATTCGCGATAAATCAAAATGTTTAGTTGTCGGCGTTGAGCGTGACGAAGATACAATCATGAATCCGGAACCGACGTTTGTTTTCTGCGAAGGCGATGTCGTCTCTGTGGTCGGCGAAAAAGAACGCGTTCGAGAACTGTGCTGTATTGTTACAGATTAAAAAATCAAAATTGAAAAAATTTAAAATTAAAAAAAATCAAAATAAAAAAAATAAGGAATAGTATGCCGTTTTTCCGACATTGTGTGGAAAGACGGCATTTTTTTGGTTTTTATTATTTAAAAAACAGAGGCAGCTTTTGAAGATAAATCAAATCGTCTCTGTCGGCCGCATCTCCTTCCGCTAAAATCGCTGCTTTGCCGGCAATAATGCCGCTTGCTTCTTGGCATAATTCTTCCATTGCCGCCATAGATTCGCCGGTGCTGACGACATCGTCAACAAGAAGAACGCGTTTACCTTTCAGATACAGCATATCATCCGCATCAAGGTAAAGCGTTTGAAGTTTTTCAGTCGTTATTGACTTGACATCAACGGCAACCGGATTTTTCATATACAGTTTTTTGCTTTTGCGCGCCAGAATGTATTTTTTTCCGGACTGGCGAGACATTTCATAGGCCAACGGAATTCCTTTGGACTCCGCTGTCAAAAAAACATCAAATTCCGGCAGCTTTTTAATCAGCTCGGCGGCGCACGCAATTGTTAATTCGACGTCGGAAAAGATAACAAAGCCGGCAATATCTAAATGTTCGTTGACGGGACATATCGGAAGATGACGCGTCAAGCCGGCAACTTCAATTTTGTAAGTGGGATGAGAATCGGTCATAATTTTCGCCTTTTTCTATTTTTTAAATCAATCCTTTAAGTCAGATGAACAATGAGTTTTTTCTCGGCTTCCGCCGCTTTCTTCCTTGCTTCTTTAATGCTTTTTCCTTTTGCCAAAACAACGCCGAGACGCCGTTCACCGTGGATTTCTGGTTTGCCGAATAATCGAATCTGCATTTCGTTTTCTTTCAATGCTTTTTCCAAACCGGAATATGAAATTTCTTGCGATGTGCCTTCTCTGAAAATCGCTTTTGAAGCCGACGGTCCGTTTTGCTTGATAACTTTGAAAGTTTTTCCTTTTATTTTTTCTCCCGGAACAGGCAGACCTAAAAAAGCGCGCGTATGAAGCGCGAATTCCGATAAATCCTGAGAAATCAAAGTAACCATGCCCGTGTCGTGCGGACGCGGTGAGACTTCATTGAAATAAACGGTGTCGCCTTTGACAAAAAGTTCGACGCCGAAAATACCGTACCCGCCAAGCGCTTTTGTGATTTTGCCGGCAATTTTTTGAGCGTTATTCAAAGCCTTTCGGCTCATTTTTTGAGGCTGCCAGGATTCGCGGTAGTCGCCGTTGATTTGGATGTGACCGATCGGCTCGCAAAAGGCGGTTCCTGAAATGCTTTGAATTGTCAGAAGCGTAATTTCATAGTCAAACGGAATGAATTCTTCAACAATCACTCTCATTCCTTTACCGGATCCGCCGCGCGCCTCTCGCTGAGATTTTTCAAAGGCGGCCGGAATTTGTTTTTCGCTCCTGAGAACACTTTGGCCTTTTCCCGAAGAGCTCATAATCGGTTTAATCAAGCAGGGAAAGCCTAATTTTTTGGCAGCAATTCGAACTTCGTCTTCGGTTTCCGCAAAATAATAAGCCGATGTTTTTAATTTTAATTCTTCAGCGGCCAATCGTCGGATGCCTTCACGATTCATTGTCAGCTGAACTGCTTTTGCCGACGGAACAACGATTGCCTTTTTTTCATTTTCAATTTCAGCCAGCGTTTCGGTTGCGATAGCTTCGATTTCGGGAACAATGAAATGCGGTTTTTCCGATTCGATAATTTTTCGAAGCGCTGCGCCGTCCGTCATCTGCAAAACATAAGAGCGGTGGGCGACCTGCATGGCAGGCGCGTTTTCGTAGCGGTCAAGCGCAATCACTTCAACGCCGAGGCGCTGAAGTTCAATCGCGACTTCCTTGCCGAGTTCGCCGGAACCGCAAAGAAGAACTTTTGTTGCATTTTCTGAAAGAGGCGTGCCGATTGTTACCAAAGAATCACCGGAAAAAATAAATCAAAATTATTAAAAAATAAATTAAAATCATCAAAAAATTAAATCAGACCAAATTAAAATTTCAAAACAACCGTTTTCGTTTCTAAATAATCATTTAAACACTGATAACCGTTTTCGCGTCCGAATCCGCTTTCTTTGACGCCGCCGAAAGGAAGTTCGGGAAGCACTTTTGTGTGCTGGTTCACCCAAATAATGCCGGCGTTTAATTCTTTGATTCCTTTTTTAGCGCGGCGGATGTCGTTTGTCCAGATTGATGCGCCGAGCCCGAAGTCGGAATGATTCGCGGCGGCGACGGCTTCATCCAAATCTTTGACAGGATTAATCACCATGACGGGGCCGAAAACTTCTTCACAAAGCAGCCGGGAATTTTTCGGAACATTTGTAATGACAGTCGGCTCAAAAAAGAATCCTTTTTCAAATGCGGCTCCGCTCGGGATTTTGCCGCCGGCTAATATTTGAGATCCTTCTTCTTCAGCGTTTTTAACAAAACCGGAGATTAAATTTCGGCTTTCTTCGGAACTGAGCGGTCCCATCTGCGCGCCTTTGGAAAGACCGCTGCCGACATTGATTTTTGAAATAGAATTTAATGCGTGCTGAACAAATTCATCAAAAACGGATTCAAAAATGAAAATCCGTTTCGGAGCAATACAAGTTTGCCCGCAGTTAAAAAATCGGGCGGCAACAGCTTTTTCGGCACACTGTAAAATGTCGGCGTCATCGCAAACAATCATAGCGTCGCTGCCGCCGAGTTCCAGCGTAATTTTTTTGTTTGTGCCGGCCGCATCCGCCCTTAATTTATTTCCGGCGTTTGCACTTCCCGTAAATGATATTTTTTTGATATCTTTGGAAACGGCCAATTTTGTTCCGATTTGTTCACCGGGACCAATAATAACATTAAAAACACCTGCCGGCAGACCGGCCTCGTAAAAAAGCTCGGCAATTTTCAAAACCGTCAGCGGACAAACGGAGGATGGTTTAACAAGACAAGAATTTCCCGTCAGCAGCGCAGGAATTAATTTCCAGGACAAAATCAAAGCCGGCATATTCCAAGGCAGGATAACAGCACAAACGCCGAGCGGTTTTTTTACGGTAAAAGAATAACTGCTGTTGTTTTTGTTTTCAAAAAAATCGGTGTGAAAAGAAGATGAAAGACCCGTGAAATAATCAATGACTTCCGTCACGCCTTCAATTTCGCGGCGGGATTCAAAAAGCGGTTTCCCCTGCTCTTTTGTTAAAAGAACCGCTAAGTCTTCGGCGGTTGTTTTCTCTTTCAGCGCCGCTGAAATTCGGCTCAGGACAGAGCTTCTGTCGGCATAAGACATTTCAGACCATAAATTAAAGGCGGAAGCGCAGGATGAAAGAGCTGCATCCACGTCTTTCGGTGTTGCCGACGAAACCGTGTCAACGAGTTCTTCCGTCGCGGGATTAATAACAGAAATAGAATTGCCGCCGCCGGAATATTTTTGGCCGTTAATAAACATACGATTTCACCTGTAAAGCAAAAATAAAACAAAAAATATGAAACAATAAGATGAATTAAAGAATGCCTGCTTTTATTTCAACTTATTGTTAATTAAAAGAGAAGACGGAGAAGGATATTGATTATGGCATGAGTTTTAAATTTAAAATGATTAAAAAAAGCTTCAAAAACGATTCAAAAATAAATTTATTTCGAGAAAATCAGAAAAATTAACTATTAACGGCTAAATTTTTGTCGATTAATTAAAAACGGTTAATTTTTTATTGATTAATCGAAAAGAGTTAATTTTTTATAACTTTGATTTCATTGAATCAAATTAATTATAAAATTAAAATTCCTGTTGAAATATAAAATTAAAAATAAAAAAGAAGGTAAAAAATGTATTTTGCAATTATCGGGGATATTGTTTCTTCAAAGCAAATAAGAAATAAAGAGCGGTATGACCTTCAATATCAAATTGATTCTGTTTTGTCTGAAATCAATAAAAAATATAAAGCTGACATTGCTTCTGATTTTGCGATTACTCTCGGAGATGAATGTCAGGGGCTTTTGAAAAATGCGAATTCTCTTCTTGAAATATTAGATGTGATTCGATATGAATTAGATCCGGTTGAAATCCGGTTCGGAATCGGGATCGGAGATATTTTTACAGACATACAAAAAAAATCCAGCGTAAAAACCGACGGACCCGCTTTTTGGCATGCCCGCTATGCCGTAAAGCAAATGCAGGAAAGCAAAGGCTACAACAGCCCGAAAATTGTTTTTGAAGCAGATGAAGATGAAAATGGCTGGATAACAATGATAAATGAAAGTCTGAAACTTTGCTGGACGGACAAACAAAAATCACTGATAAGAGAAAGTGTCCTTCGATTCGGATACAGCACAGACATTCCTCAAAAGGAATTGGCGAAAATATTGGAAATATCGATACCGGCCGTAAATGTTCATATGAAAAGAAACGGATACTACAATTATTTGAATTTAAAAAAATCGATCTGCATTGCCGTTCAAAATGAATGGGGCGAATAAAATGATTTGGGAAATGTTTAAATTTTATTTTGCAGTCCTTCTTCTCTGCCATTTTTTGGGTGATTATTATTTTCAGACAAAAAAAATGGCGCAATCCAAAGAAAGCGATTATAAAAAAACAGTCGTTCACGGCATTTATTATACAATCCCGTTTTTTGCCGCATTCATAATCGGTGCCGTTTATTTAAGAGATTTAGAAAGCTTGGCGTATTTATTTGCGATACTCGCCGTTGCTTCCGTTTCACATTTAATAATCGATTTAATAAAATGCCGAAAAATCAAAGCGGATTTGTCAAAAAAGAGCGGAGACAGTGCGAACTTCGTTCATGAAAATGAAAGAGACAACAAATCCGTCCTGTTCATTGCAGATCAGTCCGCCCATATTTTAATTTTAGCCGCTTCGGCGTTTGCAATCAATAGCAACGGAATCTATGCTTCGATTTGGTCTTCTTTTTCGGAATATTCCGAAATTTTGTATTTGGCGCTTTTAATTGTTTTTATAACGGTTCCGGCCAGTGTCATATTTAAAAATGTGTTCAAAAAATATCAGCCGATAACATCATCTTCCGAAAGCATACAGGGTGCCGGCGAAATTATCGGATTTTTGGAACGAATTTTAACAGCCGTATTTTTTATGATGGGAGAATTTACCGCTGTCGGTTTCATTATTGCCGCTAAATCAATCGCCCGATACGATAAAATTTCAAAAGACGTTGCGTTTGCGGAATACTATCTCATCGGAACGCTGTACAGCATTTTAGTTACGGTTGCGGCATATTTGCTGCTCTGCTTCCTGTAATTTAATTTGTTTTTAATTTTTTATTTTTTTATTATTTAGTCTCAGCGTTCCGGTTTTAATTTCAGCTTCAGTATTTTCAGTTTTAACTTCAGTTTCAGTATTTTCAGTTTTTTCAGTTATATTTTAGGTCGAATCTCAATTCTCATTTCACTCGCTCCGCTCGTGAAACTCGAATTGAGGCGGTTGTTTTGCTTTTACAATATTTCATTAACTTTTCTGTTTATGTTCAGCAAAACCCCATAAACGACCGCAATTGAGGATTTTATGAGCGAAGCGAATAAAATTCGAAATTGCGGATGACACCAATAAAAGACAAAAACTTCAAAATGTTTTTTTTAATGAAAAAGTAAAAAGT
>JGI994J12354_10001681_pt1 | contig 22290 bp, 14 predicted proteins | sample IntmicLarv3ML3BL_FD_12354 | JGI IMG/M metagenome (IMG submission 12354) | reverse complement strand
GCTCGTCCGCCAATTTTGCGATACCCTCGCTCAGCAAGACGCTAACCGCTTCATCCACGAACCCCTTCTGGCTCAGCGATTCAGCGCTTTCCAGCGTTTTAAGTCNAACAATCTTCGCAGCCTGCGATTCATTCGTGACCGGCCTGCTCCACTTGGACGTAAACAACAGCCGGGTACGCTTGAGGGCTTCCCGGTAGTTGATATTATCGCCTTTAAAAGTCGTGCTTCCCGCGTGATGAATAAAGACATCGGCGGCGATCAGATTGCGAAATCCCTCCAACGCGGCGCGCAAGCAGTAATCATCGTCTTCAAAATTGCCCGGCCCAAACTCTTCATTCAGGAAACCGATCCTTTCCATTAGCTCCCGCCGAAACAACATACAAAGACCAACTATCCGACGGTTGGGAATACGGATGTGATGGTTGTGGGCGCGTAATTCACGAGCAAAATCATCAAGTTGTTCAANACTCTGATAGGTTAGGCAAGGCCACTTCTGGGGACCGCTGATATTGTCTGTCATCGGCCCCACAACCCCAACTCCGTCGTCGCAAAAACATTCCAATAGACCGGAAAGCCACTCCTCTGTAACGATAACGTCGTTATTCAACAGGAGGATATAACTACCCCGAGCCGCTCGCATACCCTGGTTGCGCCCGGCTGAAAAACCCAGATCTTCGCTGTTTTCAATTAAATGGTAATTCGGAGCGGCTCCGATCAAATCCTTTAGCCAAGACAATGAGCCGTCTGTCGAGCCATTGTCCACAAAAATGATTTCGTACGATTCCGGCGTATGGCGCCTAATGCTGGCGATACAATCTTTTGTCACGTCAAGTCGGTTGCGCGTCAGAATGATAATGGACACCAAGGGAATGTCGCCTTCTTCATAAAGCGGAAGCTTCGTCTGTTGATCTTTTTCAGTGGAAGGTGGAATTGAAGCGGTTGGAATATCTTCCCGGAAATCTGCCAGGTTTTTTCGGAAGGTGCGATCCTTGGGGGCAAGACGCACAGCTTTTTCAAAACGACCCAGCGCCTGTAACAGGTCGCCCCGTTGATAGAACAGCGTCGCCAAATCGTTGTTGGCCTTGGGATAATTGGGAAATTCCCCCATAAATTCAACAATTCGGCCTATAGCCTCTTCGGGAGCAAGCTCCGACAACTTCGCTTCCAAGGCTTCGTATTTTTCTTTTGCCTGAATTTCCTGAGCCATCTTCATATATCACCCGGCGGATCGATAATTTAGAGTATCCTAGCGCAATCGGTTAAAATCATGGCTGAATCTCGCCGCGCTCCGTATTGCGGCGGGGGCGCATTCGCGTTTTTTTGGAGAGGTTTTGGAGCTGTTGCAGGAGCGATTATTCGATTATCCAATGCGAAAACGCTCCACTTCGGCCTCGCTGATGGTATTGGAGACAGTTTTCAGGAATTCCGCCCCGTTACGGTTGAGACGAATGCGGCATGTATCCCCAGTTTCAGCGCGCGTGTAACGCAGCAACAAACGACTGGCGAGGTCTAGCAACTCCTCTCCCTGTTCTCCTGTCATTATGGCCAGAGGCGTGCCGCCATCCATCCATTGCAGTGCCGTCTCCTCCGGCCGCATAGCCGTTTCCAGCAATTTATTTTCTGCTTCGTCGCGTCCAATGATCAATTTTGTACGCTCGCCAATACGAAAATGGCGCCCTACCTTTAGCATCCGGAAGTCTCGCAGATTCAACTCGTCGCAATGATCGAAAATATCTCGAACCTTGGGAGCAAAAGATGTTTCCGTCAGAAGACAGCCACCGGCTGGACACGGGTAATCCGTGACCTCAAAATCGGCCGCAAGCTGGATCTGCTCCTTGCGAGATCGCCCCTGAATAGCCAGAAGCTTTTCCCGGTTCACCCAGCCTTCCCGCTCCGGTAACGTGGGCTCAAAATGAAGCGCGGATAGCGGTCGAAGGAGCAAATCCTCCAAACCGCTTTCTTTCTCGATTATTCTCAACGTATCTCGGCGCTGGCTCATGGGGCGCTGGCCAAGCACCTCTCCGGTAATGACAAAATGAGATCCGCTCTCCGCCATATATTCTTTCGCTTTTTTCAGAAGATAAATCCGGCAGTCCACGCACGGGTTCATCCCCCTGCCATAACCATGTTTCGGGTTGCGTACGATTTCCAGATAATCAAGTCCTTTGTGGATAACTTTGATGGGAATGTCGAATTCAGCGGCGACCCTGACCGCCTCCGATTTACAGCCGGCGTTCTTGCCGGTACAGGTGCAGAAAGGCGATGTAAAATTGAGCGCTTCCACCTCGACGCCCATATCAAGCATCATTTTTACCGCCAAGGTAGAGTCGAGTCCGCCGGAGAGAAGGGCTAAAGCTTTTCGTTTCATAAAAACTCCTGTGGCTCCATGGCGCGGATTATCAGAAAAATAGGTCCGCCCCACAGGACCATTTTTTCGCGCGAGGCTATCACAGAACCGCGACGCATGAAAATTTAAAAAGAAACTGACTAATATGGAACCTTGGCGTTCAACTGAGCCGAAGAGCTATCCAGCTCTTCCCGCGACATGGAAAGAATCGGAATCGAATAGCCATAGCCAATTTCCTTTTTACCCTCGGCCAGACCACGCATAATCGCATCGGCGAATTCATCCACCGGAACGCCAGCGTTGTGCATGCCAGGCGCGCAGAGATCTGTTTGCACCATGGGCGGCGCAACTTCTATCACCTCAATGCCCGCGGAATTCATCTGCGCTCTCAGGCTAACGGAAAAAGAGTGTATGGCCGCTTTGGTAGCGCAATAGATTGGGGCCGCGGCCATGGCGACGAAAGCCAGAGCAGAGGAAACATTGACGATGGTCGCATTTTTCTTTTGCGAAAGCCTTTTGGCAAGCAGAAAGGAAAGGTGGATCGGAGCTTCCAGATTTATGGCGATTTCCTGTCTCAAATCTTCCCATTGCCGATCTGTTGTAAAGATATTCGTCCTGTTTTGAATACCCGCATTATTGACAAGGACATTCAGCTCTGGAAAAGCTTCGTCCAGCCAAGCCGATAGAGACGCTCGCTCTTCCGCGCGCGCAAGGTCGCACGCCCTGATTATCAGCTCCGGATAACGCTGTTGAGCTTCTTTAAGTTTTTCTTCTCGTCTGCCGCAAATAATTACCCTGTTGCCCGCCGTCAGAAATCGCTCCGCCAAGGCAAGACCAATTCCGTTGGAGCCGCCGGTTATAAGAATGGTATTATCCGAAAGCCGCATAACAAACTCCTTATTTTCGTCCGACAAGCTGCGTTTATGAAACTGGAAAATAATTCGCCGCTACGCATAACGATAAAAAATATCCGCTAAGTATAGTTCACCGTCCGGGGAATCGGTCCAAATTCACTTTTTCGCAAGTCCGCTGGCTACAAGCTATCTGTCGATCGCCACGACAAAACATCCGGGGAAAGCGTTCTGCCGATAGTAATACTGTAGCGATTGGGTCTCCTTAAGTGACGTGTATCTGCCTATCCTTACTTGATAGTATTTGATCCCATTTACAAACGCCTCATTAACTGCGGCATAGCCGTATTTAGCGCGCAGCTGATCGGCATATTTATAGGCGTTCTGCCGCACGGTGAACGATCCGACCTGCAGCGCGAAGACTCCCTTGTCATAGCTGTCAGGTCTGGTATACGCAGTTTTTCCGGAAGCGCTCTGAGATTTATAGCCCAACGCGGTAACCCTGACCGGAGCCAAACCATCTCGAATCATGTCCAGTTTTTCCGCCGCCGCAGTTGACAGATCGATGATACGATCTCCGACAAACGGCCCCCGATCGTTAATACGCACCACAATTTCACGTTGGTTACGCAAGTTCTGCACATTCACATATACGCCCATGGGCAGGGTCTTGTGCGCCGCCGTCATGGCATACATATCAAAGCGCTCGCCGTTACTGGTGNTTCGCCCGTGAAATTTCCGGCCATAGCTGCTGGCTATCCCCTCCTGCTCGAAACCTTCGTGCGTAGGGATGGGTTCGTAACGTTTACCCATAATCGTATAAGGTCGCTGCGTGGCCGGCATGGAATCATATCGCGAGGGGCTTCCGCTTCTGCGCGGTGCAGCGCAGGACACCACAAGCGCCGACAACAGTAAAAAAACGCATGCGCGGGTTTTGTTCGTGGGTTTCATATGGCTGGAGATCATAACATATCAGTCGCAAAAGGGGAAATAAGCGAGAAATTCTTTACATACGCGTTTTGCGCGTTTTGTTTGCGCAAAGGCGCAAAAAATTTTTTAGAAGAATCCCTTTAAAATATCATTGCCATTTTTGGCTCCGCTATCGAGCTAACCTGCCATCTTTTTCAGCTCAATGCCGTAGATATAGGCAATTTTATCAAAGCAATTTTTCTACGCCAAATTATAACCTGCTGTTATTAAAAGAAAAATGGATGGGCACGGCATATGCTAACCGGATAATTACTTGCCGCCAATTTTTATAAACCAAGCGGTTAGAAGAATAACGAGGAGGCGCAATGAAGATTATCAGGTTTATTCCAAGGCATACCGGAGGTTTAGGCATTATGCGCGGATATATTTTACCCTTTTTTCCAAACAACGGTTACGAGGCCTTTTGTGTGACTCCAACTCTTTTCAAACCAATAAAACATTCAATTATAACGCTGCTTTTAGCGGTGCTGGTTCTTATGACGCCATTCGCCGTAGCAGCCAATGAAATCACAAACTCCGCTCCCGAATCCGCGTCGGAGACTTCAATATCAGCCAAGGTTTCCAATGAAGAGACCAATTCAGTTTCCATTAATTCCGGAGACACTGCCTGGATGCTGACAAGCACAGCATTTGTGTTGTTTATGACATTGCCTGGCTTGGCGCTTTTTTACGGTGGGCTTGTTCGCCGTAAAAATGTCCTCTCCGTTCTCGCCCAGTGTCTTGGCATCGCAGGACTAACGGCTCTCATATGGTGGGCAGTGGGTTATAGCCTGTCATTTTCCGGTAGCGGCAAGTTTTTTGGCAACCTAGACATGGCGTTTCTAAAAGGTATTTATGGGCCAAATGGAAACGACATAGCTTTCTCCAGTACGCTGGCCGGTGTGCCAGAAACGGTTTGGGTTATGTTCCAATACACGTTTGCGGTTATCACGCCTGGCCTGATTATCGGAGCCATTGCCGAACGCATGAAGTTCTCGGCGCTTATGTTATTCGTAGCAGGCTGGATGTTCCTTGTATACTTCCCATTCGCCCACATGGTGTGGGGTGGCGGTTATATAGCCGCCGACCTCGGCGCGATCGACTTTGCCGGCGGCCTTGTCGTCCACATGTCATCCGGCTATTCCGCTCTTGCCCTTGCCCTGATACTCGGGCCGCGCCTTGGTTACGGCAAAGAGAATATGGCTCCGCATAGTATGGTGCTTTGTATGATTGGGACAGCCATACTTTGGGTTGGCTGGTACGGCTTCAACGCAGGCAGCGCCGGAGGAGCAAATGGCCTTGCCGGTTCGGCCTTCCTTACGACAACGCTTGCGGCCGCCATAGGCGGCTTTGTCTGGGCATCGCTTGAATTCATCACGAGAAAACAGCCTTCGGTGCTTGGCTTTTGCTCCGGTATTGTTGCTGGACTGGTGGTTATTACCCCGGCCGCGGGCTTTGTGAACGCAAACGGCGCCGTTATCTGTGGTTTCGCCGCAGGCGTCATTCCATTTTTTGCAGTGGTTTACCTAAAAAAATGGGTTGGCTATGATGACGCTCTTGATACTTTTGGTGTTCACGCCGTAGGCGGCACTGTTGGAACACTGCTGACAGGTATTTTGGCTCGTCAAGAGATCAACGGTCAAACCGGCGGAGCTGAATTATTCATGAAACAGCTTGCCAGCGTGGGTCTCGTTGTCGTATGGAGCGTAGTTGCGACCGTCGCTCTCGCCTACCTTATAAACTTCGCCATCGGCTTGCGCCCGACCGCCGAAGTAGAACGCCAAGGCCTAGACATAAACGAACACGGCGAGGAGGGCTATGTAAGATAAACAGTCCGGAAAATACATTGCTTGTATTTTTTACAAAAATTAATCTAAATTATACGTAAGTCTTTTTGTTTTGAAAGCGATTTGAAATTTCACAGAGACTTCGCGTTATTTTCTTATATTTTGAGAATTAATTTTGTTCTGAAGCGCCTTAAATGCTCTGCTTCAAACGATAATTTTGAATGAGATCGACTGATTTTAAAAAGAGAAAGAAATATATCAAGGCTGGTTTAATAGCCGCTTTAGTAATCTTTGTGTGCGCATTTTATTATTACTGGTTATGTCTAAGGCTGGGCTTGCCCAGTGACAAGGAGATGATTGCTCATTTTCGAAAAAACCAGGCGGACATTGAGGAGCTGGTCAGGCGATACCGTTACTTTGTGCCAAATAAAGAAAAAGGGCGCTATACAAGGGTGGCTTGCAGAAGGCAATACTAAGCAGCTCATTGAACGCACAGGAATTCTAGATATTTCTTATCTTGCTCCTCATTGGTATCCCAATCCCTATTCTCTAGATCCTGCGCTAGAACGTGCGTTACGTAGAAGGCTTGCCCTTAATATGAACTCTGAGGAGCGTAAATATGGAACAATTAAATTTTCACCACTTCAACGACATAATACAACTAATCTTTTTTACGGATACATATGGAAAGACTTAATTTTTATTCCAGAAGTTCCTCGAATTGAGAATGGTTTATTAATCAACCCCATGGACGATACTGGAAAGTATTTAGGTTACATACATATGCGTTCATCGTTAAACCGAATTCCCCCTCAATGGGAGTTTTTCATCCATATATAAAACAGTTGCGTTTACCGCCAAATAGAACCCCAGTGGTTTTTGAGGTTATGTCATGGGCGTTAATTGCAGGTAGAATACATTTAAAAAGGGGCTGCAGAACAAAATCTGCAACCCCTTTTTTATTTGAATGGAGCCGTTTGTCGGAATCGAACCGACGACCTCATCATTACGAGTGATGTGCTCTACCAACTGAGCTAAAACGGCGTCTGATCTTTATTCTCTTTTTTATCGCTGCTTATGCAGCCGGATATTCATACCCGAAAAACATTCTGACTGTCAACCATCGCCATTAATGACAGCCGCAAAACCGAAAACGGGGGTGAGAAACGCTAAAGGGCAAGCTCCATTTGTTTCCAGGCGCATTCGGCCTGGGCCGGTTTTCGGCAATACGGATAATACCGCGGACATTGCGCGACAACGGCTGCCGATGCCTGCTTGCACATCCGGCGGCACGACGAGCACAGCTTGTTGGCCACCTGACTCAAATGATCGCCTTTTTCTCGTTTCATTGATATCAATCCGTTTGCGCGCGGCGAAAGCTACGCCACAAATTTGACCCAGTTGAATTCATCCCTGATTTTGCCCGTCTGAATACCAGTCAGAGTATCGTACAGCTTTTGGGTTACGTCTCCTGTCTTGCCGTTACCCAGTTTCACGACCTCATCTTTATAACAAAGCTTTCCTACGGGAGAGACAACGGCCGCGGTGCCGCTGCCAAACGCTTCGGTAAGTTTGCCGGCTTTGATATCGGACATTAAATCATCAATAGCGATTTCTTTTTCCTGAACCTCGTAACCAAGCGAAACAGCCAGTTTCATTACAGAGTCTCGGGTTATACCGGAAAGGATTGAGCCATTCAGGGCAGCGGTGACAATCTTGTTGCCGTAAACAAAAAACATGTTCATTGAGCCTACTTCTTCAATATAACGATGATGGCGGCCATCCAGCCACAAAACCTGCTCGTATCCTTTTTCTTTGGCTACCAACGCGGCTTTAAGCGAACTGGCGTAATTACCGCCGGTTTTAGCCTCTCCGGTGCCGCCGGGAACGGCGCGGACATATTGGTCTTCCACCAAAATACCAACCGGATCCAAACCAGTGGCATAGTAAGCACCAACGGGAGAAAGAATAATAAAGAAATAGTAATGCGAAGCGGGCTTTACCCCCAACATGGCTTCAACGGCTATCATGGCGGGACGAATATAAAGAGAAGTCCCCGGAGCGCTGGGAATCCAATCTGCCTCCAGCTTTAATAGCTGCTCAAGGCCGCCCAGAAACAACTCTTCGGGAACGGCGGGCATACAAAGACGATCGCCGGATTGATTAAAGCGTCTCGCGTTCATCTCAGGACGAAACAGCGCCACGCGGCCGTCGGCCCATTTGTACGCCTTCAATCCTTCAAATATCTCCTGAGCATAGTGCAGCACCATGCACGACGGATCCAACATGAAGGGAGCGTAAGGTTTGATACGGACGTCATGCCATCCCTGATCCGGTTTCCATTCGGCCAGCAGCATGCGGTCGGTGAATATTTTCCCGAAACCGAGCTTTGTTTCGTCTTTAACTTTTTGTTTCATATCATCTGCGGATAACGGAATAATTTTGATATCCATAAAAAGCCCTCCATCCGGCATAGATCCAAATTTTTGTATCATATGCGTAACCGCGCGACAAGGCTAAAAAGCCTGTTGACAATGTCTCGCTTAACATGGTCTAGTGTCAGGTCTATATAAACACTATAACTTAAAATAGCTCCGCTTTCCCGAAGCCTTACAGGAACCATGCCGCGCAACCCATCCGCCAGCCGCAAACCTGTAATTTGCGGGAGGCGTTTAACGAATTGCCGAAGCCGCCGCAAACCAGGCGCGCAAGGCGACCAGGAGGTTAGTATCAAGATGCAGAAAAAAAAGTTCAACAAAATAATGGCGGCCAATCGCGGCGAAATAGCAATCCGTATTTTTCGCGCATGCGCCGAGCTGGGCATCAGAATGGTAGCCGTTTACTCCGAAGAAGACAGGCTGTCTTTGCATCGCTACAAAGCGGATGAAGCTTACCTGATCGGGAAAGGCAAATCTCCGGTTGAAGCTTATCTGGGTATTGACGAGATCATTTCATTAGCTCTTAAAGTTGGTGTGGAAGCCATTCACCCGGGTTACGGTTTTCTGGCGGAAAACGCTGAATTCGCGGAAAAATGCGAGGCAAACGGCATCGTATTTATCGGACCTACAGCAGAGATGCAACGCGCTCTTGGCGATAAAGTGGCCGGTCGTAAAGCCGCCATGGCGGCCGGAGTAAATGTCGTTCCCGGAACGGAAGATCCTATTGTAAGGGAAGAAGACGCTCTCAAATTTGCCAAACAGTGCAGATATCCCATTATCATAAAAGCGGCCGCCGGAGGAGGCGGGCGAGGTATGCGCGTCGCTCGCAACCAGAAGGAGCTTATAGAAGGACTGGTCGCAGCCGGAAGCGAGGCCGGGAGCGCGTTTGGTAACGCGGCTGTATTCCTTGAACGCTACCTGGAAAATCCCAAACATATAGAAGTGCAGATTTTAGGCGACAATTACGGAAACCTGGTACATTTTTTTGAGAGAGACTGCTCGGTTCAGCGCCGTCACCAAAAACTAGTGGAATTTGCCCCGTCTCTCTGCCTGACCCCGGAAAAACGGGAGGAATTGTGCGAAGCCGCCATAAAAATCGCCAAGCAGGTAAACTATCGTAACGCTGGAACGGTAGAGTTTCTTGTCGATCCTCAGGGAAACTATTATTTCATAGAGATGAACCCCCGCATTCAGGTTGAACACACCGTAACCGAAATGATCACCGGACAAAATCTGGTGCAAAAACAGATTCTGGTTGCGTCCGGATATGCCTTGAATGACCCGGAAATAGGCATACCTTCCCAAAGCGCAGTCGATATGCGCGGTTACGCAATCCAATGCCGAATCACAACCGAGGATCCGCTCAATAACTTTGCCCCGGACTTCGGCGTACTGACCACCTATCGTTCCGCGGCAGGCTGCGGGGTCCGCCTTGACGCCGGTAACGCCACGACCGGCGCCAGAATCACCCCGCATTACGATTCGTTGCTAGTCAAAGTCAGCACATGGGGCCTGACCATCCAAGACGCGGCCCACATAATGGACCGAGCTTTACGCGAGTTCAGGATACGCGGCGTAAAAACCAACATCGAGTTCCTTGAAAACGTCGTTACTCACCCAACATTTTTGGACGGCGAATGCGATACCTCCTTTATTGACAAACATCCGGAGTTGTTGATTTTTAGCGAAAAACAGGATCGGGCCACCAAAATACTCAGCTATCTGGGAGACGTGATTGTCAATGGCATGCCGGGCGTTTCCGAAAAAGTAAAATCTCTGGAATTGATCGAGGCAAAACCGCCGGAAGCCGACACACGCATCGCAAGACCAAAAGGTACGCGCGATCTGCTGAAAGAAATGGGAGCGGAGGCGTTCGGCAAATGGGTTCTTGAACAGGATAAATTATTCCTGACCGATACAAGCATGCGCGACGCCCACCAGTCAAACCTAGCCACGCGTATACGTTCTTTCGATTTGCTTAGAATAGCCGAACCAACCTCGTATCTGGGCGCGGAACTTTTCTCGCTGGAGTGCTGGGGCGGCGCAACCTTCGACGTTTCCATGCGCTTTTTGAAAGAAGATCCTTGGCAGCGTCTGCACAGCCTCTCCGAGAAAATTCCCAACATCCTTTTGCAAATGCTGCTTCGCGGTTCCAACGCAGTCGGCTATACCAACTATCCGGACAACGTGGTAGAGCGCTTCGTAGATGAGGCGGCCAAAGCTGGAATTGATGTTTTCAGGGTATTTGACGCCCTGAACTGGACGCCGGGAATGGCCGTTGCCATGGAATCGGTTCTCAAAACGGGCAAAATATGCGAAGCGACTATTTGTTATACAGGAGACATTACCGACCCAAAACGTGATAAATATCCGCTAGAATATTATGTCAATCTGGCAAAAGAACTGGAAAAAATGGGGGCTCACATTCTGGCCATCAAGGATATGGCCGGCCTGCTCAAACCATACGCCGCATACAAATTGGTCAAGGCTCTCAAGGAAAACATCGGTATCCCGGTTCACCTCCATACTCACGACACATCATCCAACGGCGGAGCAACTTTGCTTAAAGCCAGCGAAGCGGGCGTTGACATCGTGGACGCGGCCCTGTCTTCCCTTTCCGGTCTTACCGCTCAGCCTAGTCTGAACGCCATCGCCACCGCTTTGCAGGGAACGGAACGCGATCCGCAAGTGAACATTCATGGTTTGCAGCAATTGTCCAATTACTGGGAAACAGTACGCGACTATTACGCGCCGTTCGAATCCGGCCTCAAAGGCGGAACTGCGGAAATCTACGACTTGGAAATCCCCGGATTTGGAAATCCCCGGGGGCCAGTATTCCAATTTCAAACCGCAGGTCGCGGGCATGGGTCTTCTTAACCGCTGGGAAGAATGTAAGGCAATGTACGCCAAAGTTAACGACCTTTTCGGAGACATAATCAAGGTCACGCCAACATCTAAAGTCGTGGGCGATATGACCATGTTTTTGGTCAAAAACAACCTGCAGCCAGAGGATATTTTCAAATCCGAAGAAGATCTGGCATTCCCAGAATCGGTTGTCGGCATGTTCAAAGGCATGCTGGGACAACCTCATTATGGTTGGCCGGAAAATCTGCAACGCATTATTCTCAAAGGGGAACGCCCAATCAACTGTCGTCCGGGCGAACTCTTGTCGCCGATTGATTTTGAAGAGGAACGCAAAAAACTTGAGGAAAAACTCGAACACCCCATAGACGACACAGATCTGCTGTCAGCGATTCTGTATCCTCATGTTTTTCCGGAATTCGACGAGCATCGTCGTAAATATTCCGACACATCGCGTATCCCTACTCCCATTTTCTTCTTTGGACTTGAGCCTGGCCAAGAAACATCCGTGAACATTGAACAAGGCAAAACCTTGATCATCGCGCTCAGCTCCGTAAGCCGTCTCCACAAAGACGGAACCCGTTCCGTCAACTTTTTCCTCAACGGGAATATCCGTTCCGTAATAATTCGCGATAATCTCGCAACCACAGGAATCACCGTGCGGGAAAAAGCCGACAAGAACAACAAACACCACATCGGAGCGCCAATGCCCGGAAAGGTTTTCCAGGTCAACGTAAAACCCGGCGACGCAATCAAAGCCGGCGACGTTCTGATGGTAACTGAAGCCATGAAGATGGAAACCAACATTAAAGCCAAAACTGACGGTCAGGTGACGGAAGTCAAATTCAAAGAAGGGGACAAAGTAGAAAAAGACGATCTGGTCATTATCATCGCCTGATGCGGAAACAAACCGAAGAACCGGTGCAAAACACTATTAATGACCATAGGCCGGAGAGGCGTCTGCCAATGTCAGTCGCCTCTTATCTAAAAAAACGTTCCGTTCAAGGCCCTTGGACAATCGCCGAAAATCCTGGTGGGTTTTTTAACGCGGCGATTGTCATCCCATCTCTTGCAGAATTCTCCGACCTGCCTGATACTCTACAGGCCCTTTCCCAAAGTTCCGCCGATCATCTTACCCGCACCATGATTTTGATTGTGGTTAACCACCGAATTGACGCCGCTAACTCAGAACGAGATAACAATATCGCCACACTGACAGCNCTGCCGGAATGGAAACAAAAATACGGCCTGGAGAATCTCAACTGGGTTGACGCGGCCTCGAAAAACAACGAGCTTCCGATAAAGCAAGGCGTTGGGCTTGCGCGGAAAATTGGAATGGATCTGGCTCTGGGATGGCTGGATTTTGGCGGAAGAGATCCCATACTGATTTCATTGGATGCGGATACCCTGACGAATGCGAACTACCTGGAGGCGATCTATCGCCATTTCAACTCTGCCATCGCAGGAGGGGCGACTATTCCTTATCGGCATCGCCAAGCGGAAAACCCGTCCGGACAGTTAGCTATCGAGCGCTATGAGCTGTTTCTCCGCGCCTATGTTTTGGGCATGGAGACGGCTGGTTCGACCTACGCTTTTCACACAGTGGGAAGCGCCATGGCTTGCCGGGCTTCGGCCTATGTTGCTGCCGGAGGCATGAATAAACGCATGGCCGGCGAAGATTTCTACTTCTTACAGCAAATTCACAAAACAGCCGAGGTTTCTCCCCTAAACGGAACCGTTGTCTATCCGTCTCCCCGCTCCTCCCACCGGGTTCCCTTCGGCACTGGTCGCGCAGTGGGAGATATGCTCTCTAAAAGCAAAGAATTGCTTTTCTATCAGCCATGTCTCTTTGAAATCCTACGCCAATGGCTAGAATGCATTGACGCGCACAATGGTTCCGACGGAGATTCTCTGGCGCGGCGAGCGGGAAGCATTTCTCCGCATCTGGAAAGTTATCTGCGTCAGGCGGGATTTGCCCCTGTTTGGGACAAACTGCTCCGCAACAGCCCGGATGGGCGGCGTCTGATGACGTCGTTTAATGCCTGGTTTGACGCGTTCCGCACCATGCGGCTCATACGTTACCTGACAGACAACGCTTACCCTCGCCTTCCGGCGGAACAGGCGGTTCCCCCGCTTCTGAAAAATGCGGGATACGTCGGCTATAGCAGCTTAAGCGAACTAATCGACTGCCTGCGTAAGCTTCAAGGCGTTTGAAGATAAACAATAAATTGGTTAGAAACTATTGAATNCGTTTTTAAGAAGATCGGCAAACTGAACTGCCGTTAGCGGGTAGGAGAACAGATAGCCTTGCATCACGGGACAATTACNGGAAGCAAGAAATTCTTTCTGATCGACGGTTTCCACGCCTTCCGCGATTACGCCCAGTTGCAGGGTTTTTGCTATCGCGATAATAACTTCGGCTATGGCTGCGTCACTGGAATTAGTGGTAATGTCTTGTACAAGGGAGCGGTCAATTTTTAGGTGCGTAAGAGGAAAATTTTTCAGGTAAGAAAGCGAGGAATATCCGGTGCCAAAATCGTCTATGGCGAGAGCAATGCCTTTCTCCCTCAGCTTGCGCAGAACGTCAATGTTACGCTCAGCGTTTTCCACGGTAACGCTTTCGGTAATTTCAAGTTCCAGCCATCTTGGATCCAGTCCGGTTTCCAACAAAATAGAGAGAATCAACTCAACCAGACATGTTTGACCAAAGTTTTTGCCCGACAGGTTAACCGAAACCCGCACCGGAGGCAGATTCTGATCCTGCCATTCCTTATTTTGTCGGCAAACCTCCGCCAGCGTCCACTCAGTCAACGGAATGATAAACCCGGTCTGCTCGGCGAAAGGAATGAATTTACCCGGCATCACAAGTCCCATCTCGGGATGATTCCAGCGAATCAACGCCTCGGCTCCGACAACGCACCCTGAATTGACATTCACCTGAGGCTGATAGAGCATAAAAAACTCGTTACGATCCAAACCCTTGCGCATGGAGTTTTCCAAGGTCATGCGCTCCACCACCTTGGCGTTAAGATCCCGAGAGAAGAAGTGAAACCTGTTGCCGCCCTGTTCCTTAGCCTTGTACATGGCGATATCGGCATGCTTCATCAGGGCATGAATATCCTCGCCGTCAATAGGGTAGGCGACAATGCCCACGCTCGCCGTGGTATAAAGTTCATGCCCATCAATGAACATTGATTCGGCGACGAGCCCCAGAATTTTGTTTACGACTACCGTCACATCCCGTTCATGCGTGACTCCATTTAGGATAATGACAAATTCATCTCCGCTAAGTCGCGCCAATGTATCGCGCTCACGAACGCAGGCGGCCAAGCGTCCGGCCACTTCCTGAAGTAGTTTGTCGCCATAGCGATGACCCAAAGCCTCGTTCACGCCCTTGAAACGGTCAAGATCCAAACACAAGAGCCATATGACGCTACCGTCTCTGGTGGCATACGCAAGAGCCTGCTTGGCACGATCGTACAGCAGACTACGGTTAGGAAGTCCGGTAAGCGGATCATAGTTAACCAACTGCTGAATTGCGCTTTCCGCTTGGACTTTGTCCGTAATGTCAAGAACGGTTCCGGAAACCAGGCGCTCTTTACCATCCTTCCCAGGTATTACTTCCCCCTGTATACCCACAACCAGTTCATCGTTGTTCGCTCCTGTAACACGTCCGACGATGTTAAATGGGTGAAGCGTTTTCAAAGAATGCAGAATGGTTCTTTTGATAGTGCGAAAATCAGCAAAACCGGCCAACTTCGAAAGATGATCCAGCCTGATTCGTTCAGAATCTTGGGAAGTCAGACCGAAGATACGGAAAAGCTCGTCGGAACAATATATTTCCTTCTCTCTGCTGTCCCACTCCCAGCTTCCCATGCGAGCGATTTTCTGGGCTCGTACAAGCCTGGCTTCGCTGATACGCAAAGCATTTTTCGCATGTTCCAGTTTTTTTTGGGTATCAATCTCCTGCAGAGCCTTGGCAACAACAGTCGGCAAGCGGTCAAGAAAATTGATATCCTTCAACAAATAGTCATAAGCCCCGGTTTTCATCATTGAAACAGCAAGACCGGCATCATCCCTGCCCGTAACAATGACGAAAGGAATATTACCAGCCACCGCTCGCATCTTTTCCAGAAAGACTGCGCCGCTCATATCCGGGAGGGAATAATCAAGAACTAACAGCTTGGGGGGATCGTTTGATTTCAGAAAATCCAAGGCGTCTTTTCCGTTGAAGAAGCACAAACATTCGCATCCCCTATCGGAAAGAGCGGAGGCTATCAGCTCGGAAAGCCCCTGATCATCCTCAATGACTAAAACTTTGATATTCTGGAAAATGTGGGAATTAGCTTTGGTCATAAAGGCTCTGTTTAACGCACCGTTTGGGCGCTCCGTATTCAGACGGAGCGGTAAAATTAAAAGATTACTATAAAAGGCAGCGAAGCTTTTTCAAAATCACCGCCGGGAAAACACGCCGTCAGCTTATTTTTTTTTCCTGTTACGCCAACCTTCCCTATTAACTTGGGGCGTGCGGCCGAGAACAAGCGAACCAGGCGGAACATTCTTTGTAACGGTAGTTCCGGCGGCTACAAGGGAGTTCTGCCCCACCGTGACGGGAGCCACCAACTGTACATCGCTACCAATGAATACATTGTCGCCTATCAGCGTGCGGTGTTTGGAAACGCCATCGTAATTACATGTAATGGTTCCGCAACCGATATTCACGTCGCGGCCGATTTCGGCGTCGCCAAGATACGTCAGATGAGAGGCCTTTGAACCTTTTCCCAGAATCGTTTTCTTCGTTTCAACAAAGTTACCTATTTTGACGCGACTCTCAAGCACAGTGCCCGAACGCAGATGCGCCATGGGGCCAACGGATACCTCGTCCAACAACTCTGAACTTTCCAAAGCTGATCCCGATTTTATGTGACAGGCGTTGCCGATATGGCAATCGCTGATGGACACGCCGTTTTCTATTATGCAGCCGGTTCCCACAACAGTCCGACCTGTTATGTGGCAATTAGGATGGATAACTGTATCGGAGCCTATGCTTACGCCGTGATCAATATAGGTATGTTCTGGGTCTATCAAGGACACGCCGGAAAGCATGTGGTCACGATTGATACGACGTCGCAAAATTCGCGCGGCAACGGCGAGTTGTGAGCGATCATTAACACCCATGATTTCATCGCTGTCGGTTATTTTCATACCCAAACAAACGAGGCTACGTTCAGCTGCAACGGCAACCAAGTCAGTTAAATAATATTCATTCTGAGCGTTGTCGGTGCCAAGCGAACCGATAGCGGAGAACAAAAAATCCGCTTCAACACAGTAAACGCCGCTGTTGATCTCATGTATATCACGCTCTTCGGGAGTTGCGTCTTTTTGCTCCACAATGCGCACAACCCGTCCGTCTCTGTACCTGACAACTCGGCCATAACCATGAGGATTGTCCAGGCAGGCAGTCAGAACCGTGACGGTTGCGGCGCGGGAGTGGTGAAAATTCAGTAGGTCGGCCAAAGTTTCGCCGCTCAACAACGGAGTATCTCCGCACAAAATCAGCACAGTTCCTGAAAAACCGCTGAGAGCGTCCGCGGCGCAGCCAACTGCATGGCCGGTTCCCAGCTGTTCGGTCTGTAAAGCGCATATGATATCCGATTGTCCATCAAATGTCTTACGAACCGCGTCAGCCTGATGACCGACCACCACGACAACAGGCTGGGCTCCCACCGCGCGCGCGGCGTCCAGAGGCCAATCAATCATTGGACGACCGACAACCATATGAAGAACTTTAATCAATTCCGACTTCATACGAGTTCCCTTGCCAGCCGCCAAAATAATTGCCGCAATATTTTTCATGAAAAAATCAGCTCCAGACGCATATAAAAACCGACCCGCATGCCTCCCTACAAAACTCTTTAAGGGTAATCAATATTTTAATGAACGTCAAGTTAATCTAATAGCGGCACGACTGCACGCCATCTCGCTTTCTGAAAGGCTCTGACGCTTGATATGCCGACAACGCCAAAGCTCCAACAGGCTATCACTGTTCCGTATCGGCTAACTGAGATTAATACTTTACTTGGCAGGATGTTCAGCTATAATCTTTAGGTTGCATTTATATCCAGCCGAGAAAGTGCTCCCATGTCACTTGTAGAAGAGCTATCATATCTGGAGAGCCAGTTAAGTACGCTGATTTTTAAGTACGAACAATATTTCACCGGCCTTGAAAAACGTCCGCCTTTGAAATTGTTCAGCGAAGTGGAACAAATGGCGCGAAAATACGCCAACACCCCCATGGGAAACACCGAATTGAAGCATAAATTTACCATGCTTCTAGCGCGTCTTAATACTTATCGGGAACGCTGGAACCGTATTTTACGCCTGATTGAAGATGGCAAGTATTCTCGCGACAAGTTCAACGCCGACCTGCGCAGCGGCAAAGGCGACAACGGCCGCAACGAAAAAAAGGTTCCCGCAGATCAGGATGCCGGCGATCTCGATCGGTTATTCAACGAATTCCGAGAGGCGCGCAAAAACTGTCAGCTACCCTTTGAATCACTGACCAAGGAAATGGTCGCGGCGACACTTGAAAAAAGTAAACCTGCCCTTGCCGCCAAACTGGGAACCGATAACATTTCATTCCGTATCGTTGTGGAAAACGGCAAACCAAAAATCAAGGCGGCTTCCCGCAAATAACACGCGAGGCGCGGTTCCGCTCGCCTAAAATCCCACATGACACACTCAACGTCCTCATTAAGTTTGCCGACAGCCGCGCGGATTTCCCGCCTCCTAAGCCAAGGCGCAAGATGCGTGACACTCGCCGATTTGAAAGCTTCAGCCCCGGCGTTTGTTATTTCCGAACTTTTAAAAACATCTTCCGTTAGTTTATTGGTATTAACCGCCAATCAGGAAAAAGCAGACGAGTTTGCTCGCGAACTTGCTTTTTTCAGTCCGCCGGAAAATACGCCGTTACTATTTCCAGCTTGGGATACAGCTCCGTTTTCCGGAGCATCTCCCCATCCGGACATCTCATCCGCTCGTCTAAACACGCTATCCCGTCTTAGAGTCGGTTTGGCGCGAGTTGTCATAATGCCCGTTTCCGCGACAATACAGCGGGTTATTGCGCGCAGTGTTCTAAGCGAAGCGTCTCGTTATTTGCTCAACGGCGAGGAATACGAGCGAGAAAATCTGCTGGAAACTCTCATTAAGATGGGATACACTGGCACGCCGTTGGTTGAAGACCGTGGAACCTTCGCTGTGCGCGGCGGCATTCTCGACATATTCCCGCCCAACATGACCGCTCCGGTCAGAATCGATTTTTTTGGCGACACAGTGGAGTCTATCCGCTCCTTCGATCCCCTGACTCAAAGATCGCTTCATCCCTTAGACGAACTGACCCTGCTCCCATCGCGGGAAGTTCTTCTGACCGCCGATGTTCTGAACGGTCTTACTCCTCGTCTTAAAAAACTCTGCGACGAATTGGAAATTCCAGCCAATCGAAGAAGAGAAATTCTGGACGACCTTAACAACGCTGTATACTTTCGCGGGGTTGAATATTTGCAGCCCTTGTTGCATCCCGGACTCGAAACCATTTTCGACTACGCGCCCAACGCCTGCTTAGCTCTTGTTGATCCAGAGGCTGTAAGAGAGGCGGCCAAACGCCTGGACGTTGAATTATCCGAAGCCGAAGCCAGAGCAAGGCTTGCCGAGCTGCCGCATTCTCCTTTGTCGGAGCTGTATCTTGATTGCCAGGAATTATGCGGGTTATTAAAAAAACGACCTCGCGTGGAGTTGCCCGACCTTGTCCTGGACGACCCAACAAACGCTACGGAATCCATATCAATTCCCTGTATGGACAACATAGGTCTGCGAATAACCGTATCAAAAGAAACCACCCACGCCCTGGAACCGCTTTCCCGCATACTTCGCGAGTGGTCCGACTCTGGTTTTAGGATTATGATCGCCTGCCACCAACCCGCGCAGGCCGAACGTTTGAGCGAGCTGTTGCTCCCCTACGGCGTTGAATGCGATATCAGCGAATCAGGATTCCGCCAAGAATTGGAAAGAATCCCTCCAGCATCTTCCTCTATGCGCCAAAACATCAGGGTCACACTTCTTCTGGGCGATATATCACGGGGATTTACTCTGCCCGGTTCCCGCCTGGCTTTCGTGGCGGAAGAAGAGTTGTTCGGTAAACGGGTCCGGCGACGCGGCGCGTCTGATCTTCGCAAAAAGCAAATCCTTTCCTCCCTCGCAGAACTCAAGCCTGGGGATTATATGGTGCATGTTGACCACGGAATCGGCGCGTACCGCGGTCTGCAACACATAAACGTCGGCGGAGTGGGCGGCGACTTCCTGCTTTTGGAATACAGCGGCGGAGATAAACTCTATCTGCCTGTGGATCGTCTGGGGCTGGCGCAACGTTACGCCGGGCCGGAAGGAAGCTCCCCTCCTCTTGACAAATTGGGGGGTTCCTCCTGGGAAAAAACCAAGGGAAAAGCCAAAAAGAACATTGAGGAGATGGCGGGCGAACTTCTGGAAATCTACGCCAGACGCCAGATATGCGAAGGGTTTTCGTTTTCTCCGCCAGACAGCATGTACCGGGAGTTCGAAGCGTCGTTCGCGTGGGAGGAAACGCCGGATCAACTCTCCGCCATCCGCGATGTGCTGACCGACATGCAGAATTCCCGCCCCATGGATCGACTGGTGTGCGGTGATGTGGGATACGGAAAAACCGAAGTTGCGCTGCGGGCGGCCTTTAAAGCCGCGCTGGATGGAAAACAGACGGGTGTTCTGGTTCCCACAACCATTCTGGCGCAGCAGCATTTCGAGACCTTTCACGCGCGCCTCAAGGATTATCCGGTCACAGTAGAAGCGCTTTCCCGTTTTCGCACCGCTAAAGAGCAGAAAAGTATTTTGGAGCGGCTGAAAAAAGGGGACATTGACATAATCATCGGTACCCATCGCCTGTTGCAGAAGGATGTGGCCTTTAAAGATCTAGGCCTTTTGATTATCGACGAAGAGCAGCGTTTCGGCGTAAAAGACAAAGAACGTCTGAAGGCGTTCCGGGCGGTGGTGGACGTAATGACTCTTACCGCCACTCCAATTCCCCGTACCCTGTACATGTCGATGATGGGCATCCGCGACTTATCCATCATCGATACGCCGCCGGTGGACAGATTGGCTGTGAAAACCTTCGTAGCGCGCTTCTCGGAGGATATGGTGCGGGAAGCCGCGCTACGAGAACTGCGTCGTGGCGGACAGGTTTTCTTCGTGCATAACCGGGTTCAGACCATAGCCAAACGCGCCGAACTGATCGCGGCCCTGATTCCAGAAGCGAGAATAGCCATAGGGCACGGACAGATGCCGGAACAGGAGCTTGAAAAGGTCATGCTCGGGTTCATGCGAGGAGAAACCAATCTGCTGATCTGCACCACCATCATAGAATCGGGGCTGGATATTCCCAACGCCAATACCCTGATCGTGGATCACGCCGACAGATTCGGACTTTCCCAACTCTATCAGCTACGCGGCAGGGTCGGTCGTTCCACTCAGCGCGGCTACGCCTACCTGTTCATTTCCGGAGAAGGTTCCATCACCTCCGACGCCAGAGAACGGCTAAAAATTCTTCAGGATATATCCGAACTGGGCGCGGGCTTCCGTATAGCAACTCACGACATGGAAATTCGCGGCGCCGGAGACATGCTCGGCAACCGTCAGTCCGGAACGGTATCGGAAATCGGATTTGAATTATACAATCAGATGCTGGAGGAAACCATCCGCCGTATGCGGGGCGAAGAAATGGTCGAGCAGGTAGAACCGGAAATAAACCTCAGAGTTCCAGCTTTCATTCCCGAAACTTATGTAAAAGACACTAATCATCGTCTCGTCATCTACAAAAAGCTGACTCAGGCCGAAAGCGAAGAGGATGTGCTGGACGTGCAATACGAAATAACCGACCGTTTTGGATCATACCCGCAGGCCACCGCGTATTTGTTCGAGACCATGAAACTGCGTATTATGCTTAAAAAACTGCTGGTACGGCGCATCGATCTTGAGGGAAACCAAGTGGTGATCGCGTTCCATCCAGCAACGCCGGCGTCGCCGGACACTATCATCGACATGATGAAAAACGAACCGGAAATATACCGTTTCACCCCGGATTATAAACTGACCTGCGCCCTTAAGAAAACTTCGTTCGAAGGTATTATCGGCTCCGCCAGAAAAGCCCTTCTGCGGCTTTTGCCGATGGAAGCAGAGCCTTGCGAGCAAAGCGACTCCACATCCCAGAAAGAAGGAAATTTATAAATAGACTGAGGACAGTAAATAGACGTTTGGCTGAATTGTGCGCAGATAGACTCGTCAAGTGACAATCAAATAAGAAACGGTAAAATTGGAAATGGACACGCCACTGGGCGCTGTACGTTTTCTGAGACAACCCCTCTTCGCCTGATTATTCTTGGAAAACCAAAAACCCCTTGAGCGGTGAACTCTTAAGGGGTTTTTGGGAAAGAACGTCACCAGTAAAGCGCTACGCTGTTAATCGCGCAGCCAGTCAAGTTGCTCCCAACCGGTTGGAATACCAATCTTGTTGTTCGGTGATGCTTCATAAACACGCATCGAAAGCTGCATGTATTCAAGCACGCTGACCATAATTAATCCTCCTGTCGAGTTTAATTGTTATGAATGTGGCTCTTAAAAACAAACCACGCGCGTTGGTCCCACCTGTCGCCGCGAGCGGTGGGAATCTTTCAATGTACTGCGTTTAGCTTCCAGATCCACTATATCAACGCCGACCCTAAGAAACAGGTTCGTTGCGCACACTTCAATTCCCTCATTAGGAAGCGCTTCCTCAACCCATAGATCATTCTTGTAGATATATTTGGAATAAGCTAGGCAACCAGGTCCAACGCCCGCCACTCAATTGTTTTTTCCGAGCCTTCCGGATAGACGAATCTTATGCGATACTCAGCAGGCTTGATACCGCGACGATTATGCGCCCACTCGCCGCCTCCCCTCTCATATTTCGATTCCCG
>JGI994J12354_10001680_pt1 | contig 22293 bp, 23 predicted proteins | sample IntmicLarv3ML3BL_FD_12354 | JGI IMG/M metagenome (IMG submission 12354) | reverse complement strand
GTACCTTCTTCAGGAATTGAAAATTTAATTTTTGGATTTTTTTCTTTGACAAACTTAACGTCACTTGACCACATTACTGCTATAGCAGCTTCTTCGTTAATCATTTTTTCTTTAACATTATCTAATGTATAAGTTAAAATTAACGGTTTTTGTTCCAGTAATTTTTCTTTTGCTTCATTTAATTCAGTCATTTTTTTTGAATTCATGGAATAATTCAATAATTTTAAAACAATTGCAATAGATTCACGTTCAGAATTCATCATTAAAATTTCATTTTTATACTTTTTATTCCACAGAATTTCCCAAGATTTTACTTCGTCATCCGTTACTTTTTCAGAATTATATGCTAAACACAACGTTCCCCAAATATACGGAACAGAAAAAAGATTTTTTTTATCAAAAGGTTGACCCTTATATTGTTCATCAATATTTTTATAATTCGGCACATTTCTAAAATCAATTTCAGCAAGCATATTCTCATCTGTCATACGTTTTACCATATAATCAGAAGGAAAAACAACATCATACGAATAGCCGTTCATATTTCGAATTTGATTATATAAATGCTCATTGCTTTCATATGTTTTGTAAATAATTTCAATACCCGTTTCTTCTGTGAATAATTCAATTACACTCGGGTCAATAAAATCAATCCAATTATATACTCTTAAAACTGGATTTAAAACAATACCGGTTTCTGCACAAGCCGAAATGAATGTCATAAAGATAGACATCATTAAGATAAAAATAACAACTTTTTTTACTTTTACCAATTTTTAACCTCTCTAATCCTTATTGTTAGAATGATTATAAATAACCTAACAATAAATTTTGTCCTTTTTTAGATAGTTTTTTATAATCGGAAATTTCATACCTGTTATCATTTGCGTCAAGTATTAAAATACGTCCGTCCGGCAATTGTTTTATACTACTGTATAAATCGCGAATATCAAATGCAAATTTACCGCGATCAGTCATAACTACCCATTGTAAAATGCCGTAAACATTTTTCGAATCAATAACATCCAATATTTTTGGGATCATATAATATTTATCCAAAGTTTCTAATAAAGCTGCTTTTGAATCACTGTCAAGCTGTTCGATATCTTTGATAATCAACAACTCTGTCGGTTTATCTTTATCTTTTTCAGGCGGTTTTACAATACTGATATAATTATATATATTAGAAATCGGAAAATACCTTCTTGGTTCAACATTTGTATGAACTTCACCGTCAGGCATGGTTACATTCATGAAAACACCAATTTTTGTTGTCTCAATTTTTATATTTTTTCCGCTAAAGAATCTTGTTGATATCTCCACTAAAAGAACCCCCTTCACTATCTATTATATCTTTCGCCAATGATTGAATACGAACTAATTTATAATATCTTCCCTGTGCCGCCATTAAATCATCATGTGAACCGATTTCAGCAATTTTTCCGTCTTCAACAACTATTATTTTATCAGCTTTTTTTAATGTCGATAACCGATGTGCAATCATAATTGTTGTTCTTCCGTTTATAATACGTTCAATCGCTTCTTGAATGACATGCTCTGTTTCAGAGTCGACTGATGCTGTAGCTTCATCAAGTATTAATATTGAAGGATCTTTCAAAACCGCTCTCGCAATAGAAATACGCTGACGTTCGCCGCCTGAAAGTCCGACACCGCGTTCCCCGAGCATTGTATCATAACTATCGGGTAATTTTGTAATAAAACTGTGTGCATTTGCAACTTGAGCTGAATAAATTACATCTTCAACAGGTATTTCAGCATCAGAATGCGCTATATTTCTAAAAACGGTATCTTTAAATAATAATGGTTCTTGTAATACATAACCCACGTTAGACCGATAAAAATTAAGATCGATTTCTTTTATGTCCCCATCATCTATATAAATTTCGCCTTCATATGTATCGTAATAACGCATCATTAAATTAACAATTGTCGATTTACCCGAACCTGTCGTTCCTACAATACCAACAATTTCACCTGGTTCAATCGTAAAATTCACAGAATCAAGAATTTTTTTACCTTTTTCGTAACTGAATGATACATTTTTAAATTCAATCTTCCCTTTCAAACCGCCTTCAGGAATATTTCCTTTACCTAAATCTTCTTCGGGTTCAGCGTCTAAAACTTCGAACACACGTTCAGCAGATGTGAACGCACTGATAAATGTTTCATTTAAACTGATGAAAAATTGTACAGGTCCGTAAAACATCCACATATAGTTGATAAAAGCTATCAATTGTCCTGCAGATAAAGTCGTACCGATACCAAAATTTTCGCCTTTAATTACCATATAACCGCCGAGACCCCAAATAATCAAACTACCCAGCATTACAACAAATCCGCTCACAGAATTGTAAACCGTCGTTATACGGGCTGTTAAAAGATTTTCAGAAATCAAGTCTTCAGTTGTATTAGTAAAATTGTTAATCGACTTTTTTTCAGATGTAAAAGCTTTTACAACTTTTATTCCGGGTAATGTATCTGCTAAAATAGAATTAATTTTTGCTCCGCGTTTCCAAATTCTATAATAAAACGGATAAATAAATTTGGAAAATATACGTGAACCAATAATAACGATAGGAATCGGTAATAACGATAACATCGACAATACAGGGCTTTGTAAAACCATAATAACAATAATACCGACAAGCTGAACGGCTTGAGCTAAAACTTCTTGAGTAATACGCATGATAAATCCGTTTAAGTTACCCGTATCGCCGTTGATACGTGAAATAACCGAACCTGTCGAAGTTTTATCATAATAATTTATCGGTAAATATTGAGCTTTTGTGTATAATTCTCTTTTTAATGAATTAATAATACGTTCACTTGCAACTCTGAGCATGTACCCGCGAATAGAACCAATGATATTTGATAATGTATTTAATGCAAATAACGTCATAACAATTCTGAACAAATCATTTAATTTTTTGTCAACCATATCAAGCGTTGTCGCATCGTTAATCTGTAATGTCGAGTCGACCAGTTCACGTGTTAACTGTGGCGGTAAAAGACTCATAACCGTCGTTACGGTTGCCATCAACATAGCGATAATTAGTATAAGCGCATATGGCTTAACATATGAAAATAATCTTAATAATAATTTCGATTTATTCGAACATTTAATACACGGAGCATTGGGATATTGTAACCTGCGTCCGCATTGTGGGCAGTATAACAAACGTTTTACGTAAGTACCGTAAACAATTTCAATAAGTAAATCCCGGTCTTTTCCTTTATTAATATCATTTATGTAATTAGCTATTTGATCTAATAATTCTGTAATAGAATATGAACATTTATTGATTTCCTGCATTTCGCCATCAATATAGATTCTGAATACAGCGTTTCCGTACATTCTTTTTATTTCGGCTTTTTCTATTTTATCTATATCAAAAATTAAAATTCCATTATTTATTTCACGTGAATTATCATATGAAATTATTCTTTTATTAGTAATTGTTAATAATGATAAACCATATTGAGCATTTAAAAGAACGTCAGAAAGAATATAAAAATAAATAATTTCATCATCCATTATAAATTTATTGATCATTTTTTTTAATTCTTCAGGAATTTCTTTGTTTTTACACGGCAATTCTTTTTTAATATCTTCTATACTCTTTTTTTCATACTTAAAAGCCATAAACAGCCACTTCCCTCATATATGCAAAAATTATTTTACATTCATACATTTAGTTTATTGTATCATTAATTTATGTCAATTGCAAGGAAAAATAATAATTGTTTAATTTTCTTGCATATAGTTTAAAATGAATAATTCTTACTGATATTTTTAGTATATTTTGCACAATAACGAGCATTTCTATATTAATAGTTATTTTTTCTATAGAATCAATATTATTTTGTTAAATTATTCATTATATCATATTCACTAAAAAACGGTTTAATACTAAATTGTTTTTTGTTTAAATAATTTAAAATTCCCGAATCGGTTATAAAATTAAGCTTTATTTTATATGCTGATAATGCTTGATATTTAAACGGCAAATTCGTATTATCTTTTGCATGACCATATTTCATATCTCCGACCAAAGGATAACCCATATAAGCTAAATGTGCGCGAATTTGATGTGTTTTTCCCGTAATCAAATTAACATCCAGCAAACTAATATTATTTTTAAAGGCAATAACCGAATATTCAGTAACAATTTCATAAAAACCTTTTTTGTATACCGGACTTATTTCAACTGTATTATTCTTTGCATTTTTTCTTAAATAAGCCGTTATTTTAGCAGTTTTCGGTATCGGATTTCCAAAAACCAAACACAAATAATTCTTTTCAATTTCACGGTCTTTTATTTTTTTATTTAAAATCCGTAAACTTTCGGCATTTTTCGCACCGATAACAATTCCATGTGTATTTCTATCAATTCTATTGCACAATGCCGGTACAAAAGATTGTTCATTTTCAGGTTTATATTCACCTTTTTGCATTAAATAAGCACGTAAATGATTATCCAAAGTATTAAACTTTTCATTATCATCCGGCTGACAAAGCAATCCGCATGGTTTTTCCATAAAAATAATATTGTCATCTTCAAAAATAATTTTAAAATTATATTTGATTTTAACTAAATCGATTTTTTCTTTTTTTTCAAAAAAATCTTCTTTTATAAAAAAAGTAAGTATATCCCCGCTTTTCAACACTTGCTCAGCTTCACATTTTTTATTATTTATTTTAACACAATTTTTTCGTATATATTTATACATCAACGCATTCGGCATTGTCGGAAACCTTTTTTGCATAAACTTATCCAGACGTTGGTTCGAATCATTTTCTTTTATTACTAATTCTTTCATATAATACCGTTTTTAACTAATCTTATTATTAACAATTTGAAAACCGCTTTTCAGCGGTTTATTGGTGGACGTTGAGGAACTCGAATCCCCGACCATTCGCACGTCAAGCGAATGCTCTACCAACTGAGCTAAACGTCCGTATTCACTTTTTTCTTGATACATTATATAATAAAAAGAAAAATATGTCAATACTATGTGAAAAGAATTGATAAAAAAAAGTATTTGTGTTATAATTTAAAATAGAAAATTAATAGTATATAATAAAATATGGTGAATAAATGAATAAAAAAGCTAAGACCATTTTAGCTTGTATTTATATTTCGGTAACAATTGCAATTCTTTTCTTTTTTTTTACAATGATAATATCCAAAAAAATCAAAATAGATGAAAACATTAATACCGAAAATAATTCAATCGAAAAATTTAATAATCTTTCCGATCTGATTGAAATATTGGAAATAGATCCGTATGCGGGCATTAAAAAAAATATAAATAAAATACTGGTTATAATGTTAAATGAACTGGGTAACGGTGAAGATCAAAAATCAGAAACAAAATACGGAACTTTTTTCAACACACCTCAATGCCGCTGGTCAACCGAATTTATTGCATGGTGCGTATATGAAGCTGACGTTACTCTGACAAATAACAATCCTGAACACATTGCATTACTTAATAATTTATATCCTAAAAAAGCATCGTCAACCGAATGTGTATCCTGGTATCAGGAAAGGAATCTTTTCAAGCGTCCGTTCGGTTATCTTCCCAATGTCGGAGATATGATTTTTTTTGATGATAACGCAGATAATGAAACCGATCACGCAGGTATAGTTTTTGCCGTATACAGCGAAAATAATGAAATAATAATAAAAGTTATCGAAGGTGATATCGATAAAAAAGTCGTTTTCATCGAATATAATGCTTCATCATCACCGATTTTCGGCTACGGACAAGTATATAATGATCCGATAAGCGAATTAAAACGCGAATTTAACAATTTAAACAGAAATCTTTATACCCGGGAAAGTCTCGATATTGTAGACAAAGCAATGGAAGATTCAAAACATATTTATGATATGTCGGTTTATCCTATTCTTATAAAAGCAAAAGCTGCTTTAACTGTAAAAAGATCAGAAGATTTTAAAAAATTTATCAGCAAAACACTTGAAATAGCTAATAATGAAATCGGTGTGGCAGTGGATAATAATGGAGAAACCAAATACGCAGCATTTATGGGTAACCCAAAAGAAGCATGGTGCACCGAATTTGTTATGTGGTGCCTGAACGAAGCGCAAAGCGAATTTGAAACAAATTATTCAAAAAGTGTATATCCGTTTTTAACTTCAGCGTATGATGTCAATGACTGGGCTGAAAAAAGGAACTTGTTGAGAAAAGCATATAAAATCCCGGAAATCGGTAATATAATTCTTTTTAATACTGATCCCAATTATTTTGTTCCTGATCATACTGGTATCATCGCTGGAATGGAATATGATGAAACCGACGAACAATTATATATAATCACATACGAAGGTAATATCACATACGAAAATCCGCATGTTGAAGTAAAAAGACAGCGTCATTTATTCGAAAGTTCGCTTATTTATTCAATTATTGATTTAAATGATTAAAAATCCGCATCATTTTGATAACCAATTTTTTCGGTTATCAAAATGATATTTTTTATTTTATTTTTCAGATTTAATATCACAAACACCATTAAGAATATATGTCGGTCTATACGGAAAAACATCTATATTTTCACGAGTAGAAACACCTGTTAAAACTAAAATCGTATCCAACTCTGATTCAATACCCGCAATAATATCCGTATCCATTCTGTCTCCGACAATTACAGCGTCATCTCTGTTTACTCCGAGTTTTTTAACGGCATGTCTCATCATCAGCGGATTGGGTTTACCAATATAATAAGCCTGTTTTCCCGTAGCAAGCTCAATTGGTGCAATCAAAGCTTTCGTTGCCGGAACAATGCCTCTTTCTGTCGGACCGGTTAAGTCGGGATTAGTTCCGATTAATTTCGCCCCGTTCAATACAAGTCTTACGGCTCTTTCAATTTTATCATAACTGTAAGACGAGGTTTCGCCGACAACTACATAATCGGGATTTACGTCATTCATCGAAAATCCGGCTGCATATATAGCGTTTATAAGTCCCGCTTCACCGATAACATACGCGCTTCCGTTCGGTTTTTGGCTTTGTAAAAACGAAGCTGTCGCAACTGCACTCGTATAAAAATGATCTTCACTGATAACCATACCCATTCTTGCCATTTTTTGCGATAATTCACGCGGTGAACGTTCACTGGAATTGGTCAAAAATAAAAATTTCTTGTCTTCTTTTACCATCCAATTAACAAATTCTACTACGCCCGGTAACAATTTATTTCCGTGGTATATAACACCGTCCATGTCACATATAAAACCTTTTTTATTCAATATTTCCTGCATATTTCCTCCTTTATATAAACTATATTAATCTAAAAAGTCTTTAAGTCTTTTGCTTCTGCTCGGATGTCTGAGTTTTCGCAATGCTTTTGCTTCAATTTGTCGAATACGTTCTCTGGTAACTTTAAATTCTCTGCCGACTTCTTCCAAAGTACGAGTCCTGCCGTCATCTAAACCGAACCGCAGCCGTAAAACACGGGCTTCCCTATCACTCAGAGTTTTTAAAACTTCCGTTAATTCTTCTTTAAGCAGCATTTGCGAAGCCACATCACTTGGAGCGGGAATGTCGTCATCCGCAATAAAATCACCTAAATGACTGTCTTCTTCTTCACCTACGGGTGATTCCAATGAAACAGGTTCTTGTGCAACTTTCATGATTTCACGAACTTTTTCAACTTGCATTTGCATTTCCGTTGCAATTTCATCCGCCTGCGGTTGTCTGCCTAATTCATGCATTAATGTTTTTTCCGCTTTGGACAATCTGTTTATCGTTTCAACCATATGTACAGGAATACGTATAGTTCGTGCTTGATCGGCAATTGCACGCGTTATAGCTTGTCTGATCCACCAAGTCGCATATGTGGAAAACTTATATCCTTTATTTGAATCAAATTTTTCAACTGCTTTAATAAGACCTAAATTTCCTTCTTGTATTAAATCCAAAAACAAAAGTCCGCGTCCCACATAACGTTTGGCAATACTGACAACCAGCCTTAAATTTGCTTCATTTAAAATTCTTTTCGCTTCTTTATCCCCTTCTGAAATCCGCTGAGCTAATTCTGATTCATCTGCTGATGATAAAAGCGGAACTCTGCCTATTTCATGTAAATAAACTTTTACAGGGTCATCAATGGTAATACCCGCCGCTTGTAAAATCGCTTCCATATCTTCTGGATCTGTCGGCATTTCAAGCACTTCTGATTCGATATTTTTTATATCGTCAAGTGAATCAATACTGAAATCTTCTTCAATTTCAACGCCTGCACGTCTTAAATCATCACAAACCATCATTATCTGATCCTGATTTAATTCCAGTTTTTCCAATTCATCCGTTATCTCATTTATCGTATAAGAACCTTTTTCTTTGCCTTTTTCAATAAGATCATGCAGCATATTCTTTTTTTCATTTATTTCCACTATTACTTCTCCTTTTTGCTCTCGCTTGTTCTAATATATTTAATACATTTTCATCTGTATAACCGATTGTACGTTGTAAAGCCAGTTTTTTTTCATTTTTAACATTCGCAACCAAGATTTCCAATGTGTTTTGCTGTATATCTAACGATTCACAATACGCAACAAATTTCGAAATTTTTCCGATTTGGTCAGGTTCCAAATATTGAGTTAATTGAAATAACGGGTCGCTTTCAATATTTGACGAATATTTTTCTGACAATAAATTAAAAATATTTTTATTAAAATCTGTCACAAAATCATCAGGCGTCATCATTTTTTTTACTTTATCGATAAGTTCGGGATTATTAAATAAAATTGACAACAATTCTTCTTCTTTTCGAACCGCTTCGGGATATTTAATTTTTTGCGGATTAATATTACCTGCGTCGTTTAATCTGTCAAATTCGTTTTTTTCATTATCTTTTAATTTTTGCCTGTTTATACGCCTTTTTTTAACATTTATTTCTGCTGTAATCGCCTCTTTAGTGATATCCATTGATTTTGAAATTTTATCCGTATAAATTTCACGTTCAATATGATTATTAATATTTGCCAATAAATTAATAATTTCATTCAAACACTGAACTTTTTCCGCTTCAATTTCAAGATTATATTTATAACGAATTTCTTCGATTTTATAATCCAGTAAATCCAGCGAACCGTCTAAAACTTTGTCAAAACGTTCTTTCCCGAACTTTTTTAAAAATTCATCGGGATCTTTTGCACCCGTCATCCTGATTACTTTAACATCCAAAGCAATTCCGTTCAAAGTATCGATTGCTCTTAAAGCCGCTTTTTTACCCGCATTGTCATTATCATAACAAATATAAATTTCATTATTTCCGCAAAAACGTTTTAAAAGACGTGCCTGATCCGCAGTAAACGCCGTTCCCAAACCTGCGACGGCTCCGCTGTAACCTGCTTGATTGAGTGCAATGACGTCCATATACCCTTCGCACAAAATAAATTTCGATGTTTTGGTATTTTTTGCATAATTTATTGCATATAAATTTTTACCTTTAGTAAAACCAACATTATCCGATGAATTCAAATATTTCGGTTCACCCTCACCCATAATACGTCCGCCGAAACCGATAACATTACCCAAATAATCAAAAATCGGAAACATTACACGATTTCGAAAAAAATCAAACATGCGTTCTTCGCGAACCACGCAAACTCCCGAAGCTTTAATTTCATTTTTTGTAAAACCGTTTTCAAGTAAATATTTTAATAATCCGTCCCAACTATCCAACGAATAACCTAAACCGAAACGTACGATTGTATTCGGCAAAATTCCGCGATTTGTCAAGTATTCATAAGCTGCTTGTCCTTTTTCAGATTTTAAATTTTCATGATAAAATTTCGCAGCCGCCCGATTTAACTCAAAAACTTTTTTTCTTAAAATAGTTACTTCATTATTGAAATGATCTTGCTTCGGAACATTTAATCCCACACTGTCAGCCAACATTTTTATCGCATCTGTAAAAGTTAGATTTTCAATTTTCATCATAAAAGTTATCACGTCTCCACCCGCTCCGCAACCAAAACAATGAAAAAATTGTTTTTGCGGATTTACATGAAAAGACGGCGTTTTTTCATTATGAAACGGACACAGACCCAACAATGTTGTCGAACTTTTTTTTAATTGAACATAACGCGAAACGATTTTTTCAATATCACAACGTATACGTAATTCATTTAAAAAATCATTATTGTAATTATTTTCCATAATTTATCCTTAATTTACTCCACACTATATAATACCGCTGAAAACCAAAAAATCCTGCAAGATTTTCAAAAATATTTTTCAGTACAAAAAAAGTGGAAAATTAATTAATTTTCCACAAAAAATATTTATTTTATTATTAAATCATTTCTAAATAATCATTATCAGGTAATGTCGGGAATTTCGCATTCGGCAAAGTTTGATACCAATATGCAACCGAAGCCAAATCGTCTTGCATCGGCAAATATCTGCCGCCGTTTCTCCAACCTAACGCCTGAATAGTAACTTTTAAATCTTCTTCAAAATAAATAGGATCGCTTAAATGCCATCTGTACAGCGAAAACCGTGTCTGCGAATCGTATAATCCATTAGGTCTGCTGACTTTAGCCAATCCGCAATATGCATTAGAAAATTCATGATATTTACCGTTAGCATCGAAGTTATATGCGCCGCAGAAATAATCTTCCGTTCCCGTTCCGCAAATTGTTGGGAATTTTCCGTCACCGTCCATATAAAATTTAATTTCACCTTCACCCCACCAACCGCTGTTGTTGACACCCCAAACCATGTAAGTACCGACATATTGACCTTTTCCTTTGATTCCGTCAACAATCGTGTATACTTCTTTATACGGAAGCGGATTTGTGCGTCTGAACTGAGCGTGAAAATATGCTGTTTCATCGGGAACTTGTGTTTCTACATAATCTATTTGATAATATAATGTCATATCTTGTGTATCACGATTTTCAAACGTAATTAACGCTCTTTTTTTGAAAGGCATTTCCCAATAACAATTTAATCCGCTACCCGGATTTACGCAAACAGCCAACGAATTAACAGGCATAAATGTTCCCTGATTTAAACCGTATGCAAAAAAGTCCCAAACAGGAACTTCAACACTCGGATTTTCCTGATCATCCCAATAAAAACGCATTATGCAATTTCTGTTACGTTGAGTAGGTGTCAGCCAAATATGTTTAATCGCACCCGAACACTTGATATCAGCCATTGTCAGAGTCGTTCCCGCTTTAACCACAATACTCGGCGAAACTTTCCAGCCGATACCTAAATCTCTTGCACAATTTTCGCCTGTACCGTGCTCAGCCATACCGCCTTTACCTTTCTCACCCGTAAAATTTTCAGGTGAAATCGAACGGCTTTTTGCATTGCTCAATTGCCATAAATTCGATAAATTCGTTCCTAATCCGTTATACATTTTTTTGCCTTCTTTCTATAATAATTTTAGCTAAACTAAGGTCTTCTTTCGTTGTAATTTTTATATTTTCATAACTGCATTTAACAATTTTAATTTTATAACCCAATTGTTCGACTATTCCCGCGTCATCTGTAAAATTTTGAAATTGAAAATTAATTTTTTCTACAGCTTGTTTATATAATTTAACATCAAAAATTTGCGGAGTCGCTACGCTAATCAACGAATTTCTATCCAGTGTTTCAACGATAAATCCATTTTCATCAAATTTTTTAACTGTATCTTTTATCGAAGTTCCGCAACAAACAGCTTTGAATTCATAACCGTTTTTATGTATTTCATCAATTTCTTCCGCTGTAATAAAAGGTCTTGCCCCGTCATGAACAGAAACAAAATCGGCTTTTTTATTAATTGCCAAAAAACCGTTATAAACCGATTGCTGACGACAATTTCCGCCCACCACAATATTTTTTATACGCTTATAATTATTTTTTTTAATTATATATTCAATTTCCGGAATTAAATCTTCTCGTGTAACAATTATAATTTCATCAACTGATTTTGCTTTCTCAAATGATTCGATAGTATATTCCAATATCGTTTTATTTTGAATTTTTAATAACAGTTTATCGTTATTACCCATTCGCGAACTGTTTCCGGCTGCTGTTATAATAACGCTTGTAAAAAAAACATTTTTATTCATAAAACACCGCTTATAGTTATTTAATTCATTATACAATTAAATAAATAAAAAATCAAGGCTAATTTTAAAATATGCAAATAAAACCTTGATTTTTGTTTAATAAAACGTTATAATATATATAAATAATTTAGAAAGATTTTACAATGAAATTTTTATTTATCGGAGATATTGTCGGCAAAATCGGCTTTGAATTGGTAAAGTCGAAAATTAATGAAATAATTAAAAATCATGACATAAATTTTGTCATCGCAAACGGCGAAAATATAGCTAACCAAAACGGTATAACACCCGATGAAGCCGAAGATCTTTTCTATTCGGGTGTTGATGTCATCACATTAGGCAATCACGCATTCAGACAACGCGCAATCCATTCATTTCTTGACGATACTAAATATATTATCCGTCCTGCAAATTTTTCTCCTCTAACACCCGGAAATGGCTATACAATTTGTCCGACTCCGACGGGAGACGTTTTAGTAATTAATCTTGCAGGTCAAATCGGATTCAACAATCCTCCCGATAACCCGTTTTTAATGATTGATCAGATACTAAAAAAAGTTACGGCAAAATATATCATAATCGATTTCCACGCTGAAGCCACCAGCGAAAAAAAAGCGTTTGGTTATTACGTTGACGGGCGTGTAACGGCTGTAATAGGCACACACACGCATGTTCAAACTGCTGATGAACAAATATTACCGGAAAAAACTTTTTATATCACCGATGTTGGTATGACAGGTTCACAAGATTCGGTGTTGGGTGTAAAAAGTCAAGCCGCTATCAAACGGTTCATAACGGGATTAACGCTAAATCGGGAATTAGCCGAAGGAAATTTAAGAATTAACGCAGTTGTATTTGACACGGAAAAAAAGAATATTATTAGAATTAATTAATAAGGAGGTTTTATGTCAATTGTTGCACCATCGATTTTATCGGCAGATTTCGCGAATTTAGAAAAAGAAATAGTAAGTATTGAAAATGCAGATATGATTCACATTGATGTTATGGACGGACATTTTGTTCCCAATATTTCTTTAGGTTTTCCGATAATAAAAAGCCTCCGAAAAGTTACGGATATGTTTTTCGACGTACATTTAATGATATTAAATCCCGAAAAATATATCGATGAATTCATAAACTGCGGTTCTGACAACATAACCGTTCATATCGAATGTTTATCTGACATACAAAATACAATTAATTATATTAAACAAAAAGGAAAAAAAGTTTCGCTTTCATTAAATCCTGAAACACCAATCGAATTGGTTTTCCCATATTTAGATCAAATATACATGGTTTTGATAATGACCGTCCAACCGGGTTTTGGCGGACAACCGTTTATCGAAAAAAGTCTGGATAAAATTTCAACGTGTAAAAAAGAAATTCAAAAGAAAAATTTAAAAACACTTATCCAAGTTGACGGCGGAATCACATATCAAACAGCTGAAAACGCAGTAAAAGCAGGTGCGGACGTACTTGTAGCAGGGTATTTCATTTTTAGTAACCCCAACAGAAAAGAAGCTATAAAAAATTTTAAAAAAATTACGGGAGGATCAGCTGATGGCTTTGTTTGCACCGAATATTGAAAAACTATTAAAAGATATGACCAATAATATCAAAGATATTGATATTGACCATTCGTCTACAGTTATTGTAAACATGGACACAATTAACGGATTTTTCAAAGAAGGAAATCTTTCATCTTCACGTCTTTTACAAATAATACCCAAAATTGTAAAAGTAAATGAAATGTTTAAAAATTCCGATAAACTGTTTTTTGTTGATAATCATCTTGAAGACAGCCTTGAATTGAAAACATTTCCGACTCATTGCGTAAGTTCTTCAGAACAATTAATCATTTCCGAATTAAAACAATTTACAACAGACGCAACAGTAATAGAAAAAAACGCAACAAACGGTTTTTTCAGTAAAAATTATATGCGTTGGCTGAGTGAAAATAATGACTACATAAACAATTATATAATCGTTGGTGCAGTCACTGATTTATGTGTTATGCAATACGCTTTGACAAAAAAAGCTTATTTTAACCAAAATGATATTGATAAAAAAATAATCGTAGTCGAAAATGCTGTTCAGACATTCAGTACAGACGCTCATGACGGCAACCAAATGCACAATTTCGCGTTGTATAACATGTTGATAAACGGCATTATAATCGCAACTGTTTAAATATTTTTACCATTTATTGGTATGTATTTTGCTTATATCAAACCTTTCGATTATTTTTTCCTGTTTAACGGCATAACCGATTGCAATAACATTAAACGGAATAATTTCATTCGGAACATTAAAAAGTTCACGCATTTCTTTTATGCGTTCTTCTTTGGGATAAACTCCGCACCAACAACCTCCAAGTCCCATTTCAACGGCTTGTAATAAAATATTTTCAGTGACAGCCGCACAATCTTGAGGAAAATAACCGTCACTGATACCTTCCTGACGTTTAGGGACAGCACAAACTATGATTGCACAACCTGCATTTTTTGTAAATTTTGAATACGGATGAGTTTTTGAAATTTTTTCAAGTAACTCTTTGTCGTTAATCACTAAAAAGTCCCACGGTTGCGAATTACACGCAGAAGGAGCCTGCATTGCAGCTTTTAATAATAATTTAATTTGTTCGGCGTCCAGCATTTGTCCGTTAAATTCGCGAACGCTTCTTCGTTTAAAAATCGCATTCATAAAAACAACCTCATTTTTCATTAATTTTTATCGTTATATGTTTTTTTATAAATAAAAACATCGTTTTTGCCATATTATATATTTTTTTTAATTGTTCGTCATCTACGAAAAAACCGATATCTGTCGGGTATCTTGTTTCTATATAATATCGGTTTAAATCGGCACTTTCGTCAAGCCAATCTGAAAAAGTAATATCTATTTGCATTGCTTGTCTGCAAAGAAATGTTAAATTATGACCGTCAAAATGGATGTTTTTTTCAAATAACAGATAAGCTTTCAACGCTTTTTCAATACATTGCTGACAATGAAAAGCCGCATTGCTATTATCTTTTGACATACTTTTTAAAATCTTAGCAGTTTCTAAATCATTTTCAGCTCTTTCGAGCCAATCCAAAAATCGACGGCTGTCGTTTGTGCTGATATTTTTATTTCTCATACACAACGACTCCTTTTTTTGAAATTGAACAAGCATAACTGGTATTGTCATCGCATAGAGTGTCCCATTCTTCCGACAAATATATTAAAACATCGAATTGAATATCACTTTGAATATTCAAATATATTTTTTTTTCAATTTCACTTACAGCACCGTCACTGACAACAACGCATAAATCAATATCCCGAATTTTGTCACCCGAAACGTTCAGCTTAGTTCCGAATAATATTATTTTTTCAGGATTTAATAATGTTATAATTTGATCGCAAATCATTTTTATTTCAGTTTTAATATCCATATATTTTCCTTTCTTAAATATTTTATAATTTTAGGAGTTTAAATGGTTAATATTTCTAACCAACAATTAAAAATTTTAATTTTATTGACATTAAAAAATACCAATTGCCCTGTTGAAATATCTTTATTAAAAGATATTTTAGGTCTCGGTGATATAAATTATTTTAATATAAACGAATGTATTGCCGATGCTTTTAAACAAAATTTAATTTTCGAAAAAGAAGATGACGGCCTTAAATATATTGAACTTACAGAAAACGGAAAATTAGTCGCTCAATCAAGTGAAAAAGAAGTTCCGTTATCTGTTCGTAAAAAGATTTCGGCAATAACAATGACAGAAATGCTCAAATTACGAAAAAACATGGCAATAAATACATTTATTGAATCTGTTAATTTTATGCCAAACGCATACTACGTTAATATTTCATTAAAAGATGATAATTTGGAGTTAATGAATTTAAAAATTTTCGCACCTACAAAAATACAAGCTGAATTAATTTCTAAAAACTTTAGAGATAATTCATATTCAATTTATCATTCAATAATTAAAAATATCACAGAATTGACGTAATTACTACGCATTCATCGCCGCTTTTTTAGCGATTTTAGACCACATATCAAAACGTTCAGGTTTTTCCTGACAAGTATGTGTATCTTTTAAAACCATTTCTAAAATACCGCCTTTTGAATCCTTAATAGCATTTTCAATATAGTTTTCAATCAATTTTTCATCAAAATTTTGTGCTAAATGCGATGGCTGAGGTTTCCATGATAAAATATAATTCATTTTTGTCTGTTCTGCACAAACTTTTACATTCGACCACGGCGAAATGGACAATCTTCTCATATTCGGTATATCAAAAACAAGGTTCATTTTTTTAGATAAATCTTCGCAGCAACCGTATCCGTTAAGACCAAATTGCGACAATAACGGCTTTTCATACGCAATTGCGAATTCTTTATGCATTTCAGGCGAAACGACTGCAAATTCCTGCACTTCAGCAGAACTCCACATGTCAATGGTTCTTATTTTATTCGGATTAAAATCTTTTTTCGGCAATTCATTAGTATATCCGACGCCGCCCGATGAATGATATGTTTCGTCATTATTGAGTGAAAATAAATTTTGTTCATTATACTGGTCAATCATTCCCTGATATCCTTTTTGGAAAAGTGACATACATTCATGCACCATCTCAGGATCATCATATAAATCCATCATCATGTTGTCTATTCCGCGTAATTGTATATACATATACATAAAATGGAACGAAATATGCGTAATTCCAACTGATTGAACTGTTAAAATATCCCCGAACAATTCATTAAACATTGCTAAATTTTCTTTTGTTTTTTGTTCATCATGCGTAATAATCGGCATTTTTACAACATTATGCAAATCGTCAATATTTTTTACAACCGGTTCATATCTCCATGTTCCCAACGCTTCAGCCGGACGGCTGACATTGGACGGAAGATTAAAGCCTGTATTATGTATGGATTTACCTACTTTATACGTCTTTTCAACCGGTTTATCATCATCAAAATGTTCAAACTGATAAATTCTCGTCAATAAATCATATTCAATATTACGAGCCCACTGATCTTCGCATTCAGGTTTAATATTCACACCGATTTCACGCCATGAACCTTCGGGAAAAAGTAAAATAAGCGGACGAACCGATTGCAAAGAATTATGTTTTTTCCATAATTCTCGTCTTTCATCATTAATCGGTAAATCAGCGATATAAGCCACTTTTTTTGCCAGTTCGCGTATAATCGCTGTATCTTTAGCAGAAAATCCCATAAAAACCTCTTTTCAAAAATTACATAAAATTATAATGTCCGATTGGCTGCAATTCATTTATATTCAATTCTTTCGAAATTAAAAATTTTCTTATTTCATAACAAAAATCACATTTTGATACATATTCGTCATCGGCAATAAAGCCAAAAGTTTTCGCATATTCATATGCACTTTTTATGCCGTTTGAGAACAACTTTTCGATTAAAATATACTGTTTTTCATCAATATTTATGCCAATATCGTCTAAATTTATCGATATTCCTGGACAATTAGGCACATAATTACCATATAAATCTACATGAAAATGATTAACTCCTGCTAATTCACGGCAACTTGAATCATTCAAAAATTTTTCATACGAAATTTTTTTCATATATTTTTTATATTCCGATAAAGCTCGACCTTTCATTGATAATCCGTATCTATTCGGAATACTTTTAAAATAATTTTCGCCTAATTCATCGAATTTGTGTGTTTTTGTTTTGTCATATACTGACAATTCACTGCGAAATTGCTGTTGATAAATAAAATAATTCATTCCGAATTTTTTACAAGCCTCTTCAACGCCGTCAACTTTATACATCGGAATATATTCAGTGTGATACGGACTGACCGAAATCATAATAGTATTTACGTTTAGTTCAAACAATTTATCAAATATCTTTTTAGTTTCTTCTAAACTTTTATACCAAGATCCGTTTGTTTCGATATAATCTATACCCATACTTTTCTTTTTTGCAATGTTTAAAAAATTATATAATCCATCTAAGTTTAACATCGGTTCTCCGCCTCCGATATGGACAGAATTACACCCCAAACTCAGTAATTTATCACATATTTTTTCTGACATTTCTGATTGAATATAATCTTTTTCCCAATTAGGAGACGAACAATAAACGCAATGTTTACATTTTGACGAACAATAATAATTGACAATAACGCCGCCTGAGTATAATTTATTTATATTTAATATATTCATTTCATCCCTCTTTCATATTTATATTTTAACAGAATAAACGGATTTAGTCAAGAAAAGAGATTATTAATGTATAAAATATTTTTCAACGAAACAGAATTGCAATTTGAAACGCTTCCTTCATTATTCTCACCAAAAAACGCCGATTCAGGTACATTATTAATGTTAGAAAATTGTATTGCAGAACAAAATGATAAAATTTTAGATTTAGGCTGCGGATACGGACTTGTCGGAATTTATTACGCAAAAATTTACGGAAACAAAAATATTCACATGAGCGATATTGACCCTTTTGCAATCGATATGGCTCAAGAAAATATGAGATTAAATAATTTAAATAATATAAATTTTTATGTAAGCAACGCATTCGATAACATTGATCAAACAGATTTCGACATTATTTTATCAAATCCGCCGTATCATGCAGATTTTAATATTGCAAAATCTTTTATTGAAAAAGGTTTTAACCGGTTAAAAGTCGGCGGAAAATTTTATATGGTAACCAAACGTTTGGATTGGTATAAAAATAAATTTATTTCTATTTTCGGTGGTGTAAAAATAACAGAAAAAGACGGATATTACGTGTTTATGTCGCAAAAAAAATCTAAAAAATACGCAGAAAAAAATAAAAAATAAAATTATATTGTTTTTTTTTGAAAATATGCTATAATTATATAATGAAATAACGGAGGGAAAAAATGTCTAAAAAAAATAACAGTCTTTTTCGGGTAACTCCATTTAACGGGTATGACCAAAAAGACGTATTAGCTTATATTGTCGAACTTGACGAAAAAATTAAATTTACGGAAGAAACCAATAAACAAAAAATCAATGATTTTTTAGCAGAATTAACAGCAGCAGAAAAGAGAAATCTCGCATTCGAAGAACAAAATAATTTTTTAACGGAACAAATTAATGAATATAAGGTTGTTGCAGAGCAAATTGAAGAATATAAAAATGAAATTATAAAACTTTCTGCAATAAATAAAGAAAATGAAATTTTGTTACACAACAGTAATAATGATGATTTACAAAAAAAGTTGACATCAACTATTGACGAACTTAATTTTGCAAATGAAAAAATAAATCAAATAAATTATGATTTCAATGTGTTAAATTCAAGATATAATGAATTATTTGAAAATAATAAAATGAAAATATCTGAAATTGAAACATTAAATCAACAAATTGAAGCAGATAAATTTTTAATAGAAAAATTTGATAATACTATTATTAATAACAGTATTAATGAATCAGATTTTAATAAAATTATTTCAGAAAAAGACGCATTATTATTAAATAATATGTCAATGTTTGAAGAAAAAAATAATGAAATCAATGATTTGAAACAAATAAATGAAAACTTACGTATGCAAGTCAAAGAAATTTTCAGTGCAAACAATGAAATGCTCCTAAACAGACAAAACAATGAAAATAGCACTAATTACGAAAAAGTAATCAATGATTATGAATTAAAAATTGAAAATTTAGAAAAAATTAATTACGAAAATGAAGAAAAAATCTTAGAGTTATCAATTATATTGGAAAATTTAGATGAAAACAGTAAATACAACGAAAAAATAGCAGAATTAAATGAAAAGATTAATGAATTAAACAAACGTAATATTGAAAATGAACTAGAAATTCAAAATCTGACAAAAATCAAAACAAATAATCTTAACAATGAAACAGCAAGCTCAAAAGAAAGAGAATTTTATCTTCAAGTAAAAGAAAACGTTGAATCAATTATAAATAAAGCAAAACTTAAAGCTGACGATATAATCTTTCAAGCAGGAGAAGAAGCTAAAAACATAGTTAAAACAACAAAAAATGAAAAAAATCAAATTGATGATCGTTCTGAAGATGATGTCCAAAGAGTTTTAAATAATGCAATCGAAGAAAGTGCAAAAATCATTAGTGCAGCTAAAGAACGAAGCGAAAAAATAATGATCGCAACACGTGAATCAACAATTTTAATAAAAGATAAATTATTAAAAATAAAAACAGCTGTCAACGGATTGATTTCAACAGTAGATTATGCCGCCATTAATGTTGATTTGGATAAAATTTTATCCGCAACATATGATGACGCAAATATTAATGTTTCTGATAAATATATCAAGACATTATTAACAGATGAATAGTAAACAATGAAAACGATAAAGATTAAAACTACAGATTTCGATGAATTACGCAATCTTCAATGCGGAAATCAAATATTATTATCGGGAATTGTTCATACTGCCCGAGACGCAGCTCATAAACGTATAATGCAAATGATTGAAAATAATGAACAGCTACCCTTCGAAATAAAAAATTCGATTATATATTATGCAGGTGCAACACCGACAAAACCGGGTCATGCAGTCGGTTCTATCGGGCCGACAACTTCATCGCGTATGGATATTTTCACACCGGTTTTAATACAAAAAGGCTTGATCGCAACTATCGGAAAAGGCGGACGGAATTCGGATGTTGTCAATGCATGCAAAGTTTATAAATCCCTATATTTTTGTGCAATCGGCGGAGCGGGTGCATTGGCAGCAAAAAGTATAGAATCGTGCGAAACCGTTGCATTTGATGATTTAGGCTGTGAATCTATAAAAAAAGTTATTTTTAAAGATTTTCCATTAATTTTAGCTATAGACAGTAATGGAAATGATTTATTTAGCCGAAATAAATAATATTACAGAGGTAAATTGATGAATAATAAAAAATGGACAAGGGTTGTTGCTGTATTAATAGCTTTATTACTTGTAGCTTCCATGGTTTTTGGTTTTATATATCAAGTCGTTGTATCAGGTTTTTAAAATCAAAAAAATAAAAATATTGACCGAATCACATTCGGTCTACGTTTTTGTATATAAATAAAAAACGAGGTGTTTATGCCAACAGAAGTATCATATAAATCAACAATAATAGCTTGTTATTTAGGGTATTTTACACAAGCTATCGTTGTTAATTTAACTCCGATTTTATTCATTCCGTTTATGCAAATTTACGGTTTATCTTATTCGCAACTGGGATTTTTAATTCTTATAAATTTTATTGTTCAGGTGTCTATAGATATATTGTTCAGCAAAATCGTTGATAAATATGGTTTTCGTATTTTTGCTACAATTTCACATATTATTTGCTTTGTCGGATTTATAATTTTTGCGTTATCCCCTTTTCTGTTTCCCAATAATATATATATCGGCTTGTTAATCGGTACTATCATTTTTTCGGGTGCAGGCGGTTTGCTTGAAATCGTTATTAGCCCTGTTTTAAATGCTATCCCGTCTGATGAAAAAGCGGCAGCCATGAGTCTTTTACATTCATTTTACGCATGGGGTCAACTTGCGGTTGTGTTGGTAACATCATTCCTGTTATTCATTTTCGGTCTTGATTCATGGATATTTATCGTTTTTTTATGGTGTCTTGTTCCGTTAATCAATTTTGTTTTATTTTTAAAAGTACCGCTCGAAAAAACAATTCCCGAAGACGAACGCCAAAGTATGTTAAAAGTCATGGTAAAACCGTTCTTTATCTTCGCATTTTTCGCTATCCTGATGGGTGGAGCAGCTGAAGTTACAATGAATCAATGGATCAGCGCTTATATGGAAAAAGCTTTGGGTTTCCAAAAAATAATCGGTGACATTTTAGGAATGAGTTTTTTTGCAATAATGCTTGGAGTCGGCAGACTTTTATACGGAATTTACGGTAAAAAAATAGATGTGAACAAAATATTAGTGATCACATCATTTTCTGCTATCATATGTTATTTAATCGTAGCACTTTCACCTGTTCAAATTATTTCGGTAATAGCTTGCGGATTGGCAGGATTGTCAACCAGTTTATTATGGCCGGGAACGCTGGTTATCACTGCTGAAAAATATCCGCTGGCAGGTGCATGGATTTTCGCCATTCTTGCGGCAGGCGGAGACATCGGAGCCTCGATTGGACC
>JGI994J12354_10001679_pt1 | contig 22303 bp, 18 predicted proteins | sample IntmicLarv3ML3BL_FD_12354 | JGI IMG/M metagenome (IMG submission 12354) | reverse complement strand
ATTATTATGACAGGCATGATATGTTTGCAAAAAGAATCTACATTTCTTTACATATGCTACAAATCTTTAGATTTGCTCGGAATTTGCGACATCTACATTGTACGCCGCAGTGTGTTCCCCCAGAGGGTTTTTATATAATAGGACGTAATTTTCCTAATTATATAAAAAAAAGAATAACAGGAAAAGACGCGCGAAGTCCTGTTACTCTAAATATGATTTGTCTATTTGTAGTTTTTGTATTAATTTCCCTCTTAATCAAGTAATCTGTATTCTTGAGGTGTTATGCCTACTATTTTTTTAAATAATCTAGTAAACGACGAAGCATTTTCATAGCCTACTTTTTTAGCAATATCAACAATTTTCTTATCTCCATTTTTTAATAATTCTTTCGCCCTTTTCGTGCGTTCTTTATCAATAAATGAAGATATATTTTTCTCTCTCACTTCTTTATACAGTCGCGACAAGTATGCAGGATTCAAACATATCCTTTCACCTAAAGCCACTAACGAAAGATCCTCTTTGAGATTTTCACGAATATATTTTTCAACCATATGAACCAATTCCTCTGCACGAGATTGTTGGCTCAATTCTCTACTTTCAAATATCCTTTTGGCAATATCCACAAGAAATTCTACTGCACCACGATAAGATTCATGCTCATAGACACTTGTCAACTTTCGTCGCTCATGTCCTGCTAATAGATTTTGCATTGCATCATATTTGTTCATATAATTTATGAGAAGTAATGAAACTGTCAAAAATGTTTCTTGAGCAATCGAATCATTTAACTCCTCAACTTTCTTCAATGCCGTAAAAATAGGTTCTACAGATTCAAAAAAACTCTCATCTTTGCCAGTTTCCATAAAACGAATGACTTTCTCAACTCTAAAATTTTCAAATTGTTCTTTTAAGCAATTTGATACCACGCTATCCTCTTTCGCCTCTGAGGCAGAAAATAACTCTTCCACTTCTGATAGCAACACCTGCTCTACTGAGCCAATCATTCTATTTAGTTCTATCCTCATCGCNCTTACTTTTTGTGGCAACTCATTCCATTCAACTGGCGTTTCGGACATTACAAAACTCACATTCACCTTGAGGTTTTCCTTGCACGCATTTTGTATCGTTTCTATCATTCCAGTGAGGAAAATCATGGTTTTTTGATAAGAATCACTGTGATTGTCTGGTTCAACTAACACTGATAAATAAAAGTTATAGTCTGTCACTATACTAACGCGTACTTTTGTTGCCAACTTTCTAAAAATGAGNTTTTTGATTGATTGTATTTTTTCAGTTCGATCATAGTAGCCCTCTTTTTCTTCTATATCCATNCTAGCTACCACCAGTAATACAGGGCTTTTGCCATCAACGGCAATGCCTAGTTTTTTCAATTCAAAATGTTGTGGTATGACCTTGCCACTCAAAACTCTATCCAAATAATCGTTTTGATACATATCCCTTGCAACCAAAATCTGTTCTTCGGCTTGTTTTTGTAACTTCTTCGCCTCATCTTGCTCCATAATATAGTGAACTGCGAGATCAACCACATCTAACAACTTATCCGTATCCTCCGTTTTTAATAAAAACTGTACATTCGGACGTTGAATCGCCTTATATACGTAATCAAATTCACTATGTCCTGTAAGAAATACAATTCTACACCAAGGCCACCTTGCAATAATTTCCTCCGATAGCTGTATGCCGTCCATCTCTGGCATCTGTATGTCCGAAACCACCACGTCAAATCTCATTCTTTCCAGCAAGCCTATTGCCTCTTCTGCAGAATATGCTTTATATATTTCATAATCTCTTCCATAGTAGAATATCTCGTAAAGACTATCTACAATTAGTTCTTCATCATCTACTAAGAGCAACCTCATAGCAAAACCCTCCTATAACAAAATTCAATGACTGCATTCCTATTTAGCAACAGGGATTCTAATTAAGACTTTTAATCCTCCTAGCTCTGAGTGTGAAACTTCAAGCCCTTTGCCATAGAAAAACACCAATCTTCTGTGTACATTCATTAGTCCCGTAACCTCACTGCCGTCATCTTCCTTGTCTAGCTTTTCTCTCAATGCTTCTATATCACCACTTTGTAAAATACCTCCATTTTCCTCAACTATAATACAAATACTATTCATTTCTTCCTCAAACAGAATATTTAAAACAGATTTCCCTGCTGTTTTTTCCACTGCATATTCAAATGCATTTTCTATTATTGGTTGTAATGTCAATCGTGGTATCTTTTCTTTTGCATATTTTTCTGGGAGTTCATCAAATCTCATAACTAATCGCTTTTTAAAGCGCATTTCTTGAAGATTCGCATAATTTCTAGAATGTCTTATTTCTTCATCAAGTGTAATAACATCTTTTGCATTTCTCGTCATAAATCGGAAATACGTACCAAGATATTGACTAAATGGTATTAGGTTTTCATCACCCGTTTTTGCCATTGTATTAATAATAAACAAACTATTATATAACAAATGAGGGTTTATCTGAGATTGTAGTTGTTTTACTTGTGCCTCTTTTGTAAGTATTTTGTTGCGATAGTTTTGATTAATCAATTCATTTAACCTATCTAACATTTCATTATATCGCTGATAAAGATATCCAAATTCATCATTTCTCGTTATCTCAATTCTGTTCGAAAAATCATTGCGCTCAATATGCGCAAACGAATTTATCAGTGTATTCAATGGTTTCTGAATCATTTTGCGTGCATAGAAAGAATATAGTATCATCAATACCAATGTCGTCACCGTAAGTACAACAATCCAAATTGTAAGCCATGACAATGGTGTCAGTATTTCTTTCGTAGGTACATAATGCCACAAGGTTAAGCCCAATCCTTTAGACGACGACTGAACTAATAGATATTCCACACCGTCCACCTTGACAATATGAATGCCATTCTCTAAAGAAAATGCCTGTTCCTCAATTTCTTTCTCTATCTTTATTCCCTCATCAGTTTCTGAAAATAATGCACCTGACGCAAGACCTAGAAGTACACTACCGCTCCCTTGATACGAATCAAAGTGAGCAAGCGAATCTTGCAGGGCTTTTAAGTTTAGTTCTGCTTCCAATAAATATAACGAATCTCTTCTAGATATCTGTTGCTCATTGCTTAAAAATATTCTGCCATCAACATAATGAAACGGAGCCTCTGTGCTTTCGATAGCCATCTCGATTTTTTCATAATGCGACAAACTTGTATCGCGCAATGTTCTATTTGCCGCAACTGTTATGCGTGGTTCTTTTATGTGTACACTCACATCATTAATATATACGCTACTATTTCTTATTCGCACCATATTTTGGTGCAAACCCTTTAGGCTATAATGTCTTTCATACTCACTTAGTATAGGACTAAGTACTGAAAGTTTTTGTAAATGCTCATCGTTTGCACATTGATAAAGGAGACTTTGCACACTTGTAAACTCTCGTTCCAAACTCGTCAAATAAAACTCTCCTTGTTGAGCAAAAGAACGCGTTATCTCATTCGTAACCGTTCTTTGACTCCATGAAAATGCATAGAAACTCAAGGCATATATTGGAATTAACAATATAATAAAGGAAAGTATTAATTTTTTAAATGTAGTCTTTCTTTTACTATCCATCTGAACACCCGCATTTTTTCTTTGAAAATCAATACGAAAATTGTAAACTGTTTCAAAGAGCATAGCACGATTCGACTTCCGTTGGCAAGCTAAATCACTTCACAATAATCCTTATCTGGCAACTGTGAAAAAGGTGCACTTGGCAATGTTTGATACCAAAATGCAACCGATGAAATATCATCTTGTAATGGCAAATATCTTCCACCCTCACGCCACCCCAATGCTTGAATGGTCACTTTTAGCTCATCTGTAAATCGAATTGGATCAGTAATATGCCAACGATACATTCCAAAACGCTTTTGACTTTTATATAATTCATCTCTCTTAATTTCATGAAAACCTGCATAAGGTGTAGTGAAGTTTTCGTATTCTGCTTTTGTATGAGGATTTTCAAAGTTATAAGAACCGCAAAAGTAGTCTTCCGTTCCAGTACCACAAATGGTGGGATATTCTTTGTCTCCATCTATGAAAAATTTTATTTCACCTTCTCCCCACCAACCATCGTTATTGACACCCCAAGCCATGTATGTGCCAACATATTGACCGCTTCCTTTAATGCCATCTATAATCGTGTAGTCCTCTTTATACGGCAACGGATTAACACGGCGAAATTGAGCGTGGAAATGCGCCGTATCGGCTGGTATATCCATCAAGCTATAGTCTATTTGATAATAGTAAACAACTTCTTCCTCTGCGCGATTTTCCAAAGTAATTCGGCAGTTTTTATGAAACGGCATCGTCCAATAGCAATTAAATGCACTGCCCGGATTAACGCAAACTGGTAAAGATGATATTTGAGCATATTCATTCCAACCAGCACAGAAAAAATCGCCTACAGGGCTTTCTACTGATGGATTTTCTTGCCCCTCCCAATATATACGAATAATTGTATTTCGCCATTTACCAGTAGGAGTCAGCCAAATATGTTGAATCGCTCCTGCACCATCAATATTTGCTATTTCAAATGTCTCGCCCGCACCTATTTTAATATACGGATTGACTTTCCAACCTGTTCCCAAATCACGTGCCGCCTCTTTCGCAGTACCATTTTCTAATTTACACATTCCACCCTTGCCTTTTTCACCCTTATAATTCTCTGGACTTATAGAACGAGTTTCAGCTTTTGAGAGCAATGGTAAATTTCCCATATGAACACCAAATCCATTAAACATTTTAATACCTCCTATGTATTATTCATAATTTTCACACACATCTTTTATTTACTGGTTTCTTGTAGCGCTCCTTATCGCAACCTTGTTTTAGCGCATATTTCTAAACATCGGACCATAGGCACTACAAGCTCTGTAATCCTGTCCCTCAATATCCGAACCAAACGCATTCCATGCTGTCGGACGAAATACCTCTTCCTCTGGCACATTATGCATACATATAGGAATGCGTAGCATGGACGCCATCGTAATCACGTCCGCACCGATATGTCCGTAACTGATTGCACCGTGATTAGCACCCCAATTATTCATCACATCGTACGTAGTCTTGAATTTGCCCTCACCTGTAAGTCTTGGTGCGAACCATGTGCAAGGCCATGTGTAATCTGTTCGTTTCCACAATGTATCTGAAACTTCATCTGGCAAATAGGCTGTGTGCCCCTCTGCAATTTGCAGAACTGGTCCTAAACCTTTCACTAGATTTAGACGAATCATTGTACAAGGCATCTCCGCTTCTGTTAAAAATCTTGAAGAATATCCGCCGCCACGAAAATATCCGTTGTCAGCAGCATTCCATGTTGTCGCTCCAAGAATCGCTTTTTGGTCTTCGTCTGTTACTTCATACCACGGTTTGATAACGCCTTTGCCGTTCACATCTTTTGCTTGTCCATTTGCGTCAAGACACGCCGCACCCGAATTAATCAAATGAATAAAGCCTTTCGATTCTTTTGCGACTCCCTCTAGTTCATAACCTGTTGCTGTCTTAACCGCTTCTGGACTCCAATAGGTACGAACGTCTGCAAATATTTGTGCTGTATTCGTAAGTAATTTCATAAATAACATGCTCATACCATTCAATACATCATTTTCTGTTGCTAGAATATAAGGTTCTCTAGCCCCCTCCCAGTCAAATGAGGTGTTAAGAAGTGCTTCAGGGAAGTCACAGTTCGGATAGAAGTCTGTCCACTGTCTTTGCCCTTGGAAACCCGCTGCAATCGCATTATGCCCTAACATTTCTTCCTCACACCCCTGCGGAAGATTTGGATTTCCATTCATCAAATCTTTGATGATACACATCATCTTAACAACAAATTCCCACTCTTCTTCTTTTTCTTTTACTGACTTTTGTACTTCCTTAGGGTTCTTATCGAATCCCTCGACACAGTTCTTCTTTGTCCACGCTAATGCTTTGTCAAATTCTGCTTTGTCATAAATATTTTCGCTCATACGGCGGATAATTTCCACTTCATCTACAGACTCAACACGCATACCAAAATACTCTTCTAACATATCTGGATTGATAATCGAACCGCCAATTCCCATACATACAGAGCCGATTTGCAAATACGATTTCCCTCTCATAGACGCCGCTGCAACCGCCGCGCGCCCAAACCTTAAAATCTTTTCTTGCACGTCCGCAGGAATACTTGTATCATCTGCTTCTTGCACATCATGTCCATAGATGCCAAATGCTGGTAATCCCTTTTGTGAATGCGTTGCTAGAACACTTGCCAAATAAACTGCACCCGGGCGCTCCGTCCCGTTGAACCCCCAAACACCCTTAATTGTCATAGGATCCATATCCATCGTTTCCGCACCATAGCACCAGCATGGCGTTACAGTAAGTGTAACTGAAACGCCCTCTTTTTTGAATTTTGTTTCACATGCTGCTGCTTCTGCAACTCCACCAATCGTTGTATCCGCAATAACAACCTTAACCATTTCACCATTCGAATACCGCAAGTTCTTTCCCAGTAATTCTGCTGCCGATTTCGCCATGTTCATTGTTTGTTCTTCAAGTGACGCACGGACATTTAGGCGTCCTTGTCTAGCATCAATGGTTGGTCTGATTCCAATGACTGGATAATCGCCAATTAATCTTGATTTTGCCATTTTTCCACCTCCTCTATCATTGTCAAGCTAATCATATTAGCATTTTACTTTTTTTCGTTAGCAAATTTGTAACACAATACCTTATGGTTATCCTCTATTTCATAAAAATCAGGAACACCTTTCCAACATTCATCTTTTGCATATTTACATCTCGTAACCATACGGCAACTATTTTCATCTGCAACTGCTGTTTCCATATCTATCAGCATTTCATCTTGCTCCCACTTAAGCCCCACACGTGGAATTGAATCGAGCAATAATTCTGTATAGGGGTGAGATGGGTTTTGCAGAATCTCTTTCGCTCCGCCAAACTCAATTAGCATACCTTTGTACATCGTTGCAATATAGTCGCTTACATAATATGCCGTCGAAAGATCATGCGTTACATAGACAAAATTAATCCCTCTTTCATCACGCAATTTCTTGAATAAATTAACAATATTCATTCGCAGTGATGCATCAATCATTGCCACTGGTTCATCAGCAATAATAAGTTTGGGCTTCGGTATCAAGGCTCGTGCGATTGAAATACGCTGCAACTCTCCACCCGAAAACTGATTCGGATACTTCCCTTTAATATGGCCGTAGTCTAAACCAACCGCTTGTAGGGCATCATAAATAGTATCTTCTGCCTGTTTCTTGGTCTTGTTATTCGTGAGATTGATTGCCGTTTCCATAAGATATGTATCTACTGTTTTATGGGCACTAAATGCTGAAAAAGGATTTTGAAATATGGGCTGAACCAACCTATAAAAATCCAACTTCTTTTTTCGTAAATCTATGATGCTTTTTCCATCTATCAATATCTGCCCTTCTGTCGGTTCTAACAGCCCTAATATCATTCTAGCTAACGTTGTCTTGCCACTACCGGACTCTCCGACAATACTGGTAATCCATGGTTTATCACTTGGCAAATCCATACTGATATTATCAACCGCCATAATTTGTTTTCCCATCAGCATTCCACCAATACGAAAACTTTTACTTGTCTTGGTTATCTTTAACATTTGTTCAGTCACTTAGCCCACCTCCCACTTTTGTCATATGCGCTTTGGTCGTTTCATCTAACAAGTGGCAACTGGCAAAATGATTCTTATCCACCTCAATCTTTTGTGGAACTTCACTTCTACAATAATCCGTTGCATGAATACAACGAGCTGCAAAACGGCACCCTGGTGGAGGGTCTTTCAATCCTGGAGGTGTCCCTGGTATTCCCTCTTTTTGGCTTAAATCTCCAATTTTAGGTAGTGCCCCAATTAACATCTTGGTATATGGGTGTGCGGGTGCTTCAAATATGCGCTCTGTTGGCCCTATTTCAATCATCTCACCCGCATACATGATGCCCATGCGCTTGGTAATCTGATAATGAACCCCCATATCATGCGAAACGATAACCATTGAGTTTTTGTTCTTTTTTTGTACCCGCGTAAGCATTGTCAAAATACTTCGTTGCACCACCACATCTAATGCTGTAGTTGGTTCATCTGCAAGCACTAATCCCGGTGTCATAAATGTTGCTAATGCAATTAAAATACGCTGTTTCATTCCACCACTTAATTGATGTGGAAAAGCTTTCATGACTTCTGGTGCTAATTCCAATTCTTTCAAGTAAGCAATTACCTCGTTGCGCAATTCTTTCTTGCTAACTCGCTTATCTTTTTTTATTGCATCAAAAAATTGATCTTCAATACGTTTCACTGGGTTCAAAACGTGCATTGCTCCTTGTGGCACATAGGAAATATCTCTCCACCGTTGCTCTTTGATTTTGCCAATACCATATTGTACTTTAGTTCCGTCTTTGCTTTGTCCACATAATATCACTTCACCCTCGGTGATTTCAAGTGGATATTCTATCAAATCATACATGACCTTTAGCAATGTAGATTTACCACAGCCCGATTCACCAGCAATGCCAAATATCTCATCATCTTCTACGCAAAAATCCACTTTGTTTACTGCATAAACATAATCAGAGAGCAAATTATATCGCGCACTTACATTCAAAAGTTTTAACATGAATTATTTCCCCCTCTTCATAGCTGCATAACTTTGTGCTCCAGACAACGTCATAAATAAAGAAATAAAAATCAACATAATCGTAATTACTGGTGCACCAATCCAGAACCATTGTCCTAGCATCATAGCCTGGTAGTTATTCGCCCAATAAATCATGGTTCCCAAAGTTGCTTGAGCATTGTTTGACATTCCGATTACCGCTAAACCCGATTCTGTTTGTATCGCCACTAAGATAGTGTTGATAAAATTCGCCACTGACCAACTAATAATGAATGGCATAAGTTCACGTCCGATAATTTTTATCTGGCTTTCACCTGAAAATTTCGCCGTATCTATAAAATCTCGTTCCCGTAAGGATAATGACATGGCGCGCACTTGTCTGGCCGGCCAGCACCAATTAAAAAGTACTAACACTAACGAAATACTCAAAACCGATGTCCTCCCCTTTAACATACTTCCTAAAAGGATTAGAATTGGCAAAGCAGGAATCACTATAAACGTATCCATTACCAGCGTAATAATTCGGTCAACAATGCCACCACGAAATCCCGCTAATAATCCCATAAATACTCCAATAACTGTTGCAAAAAACGCTACTATAAGACCAATGATGAAAGAGTTTCTAATCGATGCCGTCAGCAGCCAAAAGGTATCTTGCCCTAGTGCTGTCGTACCTAAAATATTTTCTGCATTTGGTTTTAAATTTACCATATATGTATTTCGTGCTTCTGGATTTTCAACCCCAAAAAACGGAAAAACGAAACCTATAACCAAAAAAATAAATAGAATTGCAGCTCCCACTTTTAATTGCATATTCCATCTTGCCATATCTTTCAATATATTTTTCATACCACTTTCTCCTTTACTGATATCGAACCCGTGGGTCTAAGAACGGATATAGCAAGTCAACGATATACGTTGCTATCGAAACTGCTAAAATAGAAACTGTAATTGTTCCTAATATTAAATTATAATCAGATTGTAAAATACTATTATAAATCAAGGTTCCAATTCCTGGGTAACTAAACAAAACCTCCGTTACCATCGCCCCACCGAAAATTGTTCCGATTCGCAACGAGAGCATCGTGATTTGTGGCAGCAATGCGTTCGGCATTACATAATTCCACATGATTTTTTGTTTCTTTAATCCTTTGATTTTTGCAAAAAAGACATAATCCTCTTCCGCAACACTCATTGAAATAGTTTTCATACTCAACACCCACCAGCCTGTATCAATGAAAATCAAGGATAGTGCTGGCAACATAGAACTATATATTAAAGATTTAAAATAATCCCATGTCCACGGCGTTCCCACTACATTAGTTATCAAAGGGAATATTGGTATAAGGTATGCGAACAACATTATAAGCAATAAAGCAAATACATAATAGGGAGTTGGATACACTATAATGGCTATTGCCTCCAATAGTTTAGAACTTTTCTTTTCTTTTCGAAAGCCTGCCAACATTCCAATCAAATTACCTATAATCCACGCTATTATCGTTGAGGACAACAATAACCCCATCGTCCACGGCAATGCCTGGCTAATCAACTGTATAACTGGCGTTGGATACATGCTTAAAGATGGACCAAAATCTTGGGTAACGATAGCTCTTTTCATAAACCCTGTATATTGCTCCCACAAAGTACCTTGCAGTCCGAAATTCTCAAGTAATACCTTTCTCATAGCTTCAACCGAATCTGCATCCATAGTTTGAGAATTGGTTTGGATAGTAGATAACATATTTTCTACTGGGTCAGATGGCATGAACCGTGGTATAAAGAAAACAACGGTAACACCAATGAAAATAATCAATAGAAAAGTGATAGTCCGCGACATTAAAAACTTCAAAAATTTCATCTTTGTAACTCCTCCTTATAAAGGTAGCTTGCGCCATGCAAAGCACAGCGCAAACTCAACTCACACTTTTCTACTATTGATTTCCCGTCGGCTCGTATTGCGCAAAAGAGGATCTCATATTTGACCACCACCACCATGGACCTTCAAAATTATTTTCACTACTTTGGAAATTCGTCCAATAGTGTGTAGTTACTGGCACTAATTTACTTGTTCCAAACATGGCCGCAAATGGCGCATTTATTACTATTTCTTTTTGGAACTCTGTTATCAATTCAATAACACGCGGATCGTCAGATGGCAACCCGACTAATTCGTCTATTATCTCATCTATTTTATCATTCCCGTATCTGGTAACTGCTCCACCTTCAGTTGGGGACATTTCACCTATCGGCACAATATGCTCACTATGCCAGTCTCGAACACCACCCGTTGCATCAGCTATAACACTGATTGTAGGCCAGCCGATACTACAATCGACACTACCCGTTCTAACTAGATTTTGAAGCGTTGAAAAATCTGCTGGTTGCGCCACAACATCAATCCCAAATTGTTGCCAACTATCAATTACAGCATAGCCCATTCGCTCAGCTAAAACTTCAAATCCTGATTGTACTGCAAAATTAATCTGCCATGGTGTACCATCTGGCAACAACCATTTGTCATTAGCGTCACGGGAAAATCCTTTTTCCGTCAACATCTTTTCTGCTTGTTCTACATCGTATTTCCACCAGCCCACACCAAAGATTTCTCTAGCCTCTTCATCGCCATCTGGTAGACCCTCTATTCCTTGTTTCTTCAATTCTTCAACCATCTCTACTGCAAAATTATCGTCAAATGGCTTATATCCATCAGATAGTTCAAAGTCTTTTAGCCAATCTACCATTGGGTTATGGTACACTTCTGAAAGAGCTTCTGTTGGTGCTAGAATAAGTGGCGTTGCTCTAAGCTGTCCACTATATGTTGATAATGATGCACTCTTTAAGTCAATCGCTAGTAGAAGTGCCCAACGCACATCTACATCATCAAATGGTGCCTGTGCACTATTAAATGTGATACCACGTCCAGCAGGGTCGTCCATTGTTGCATATGGGAAGTTCTCATACCATGCCATTGACTCTGGATTTTGTTGTGATAATACCGTCCAACTCTCTGGTGTGACATCACATAGAATGTCTACTTCATTTTGAATAGCTGCCATAACACGTCTTTCTTCTGAACCAAAAGATCTAAATAGGACATAGTTTGGTTTTGGCTCGCCATATATCATACCAGTTGCACTCGCAGCCCAGTCTTCTCTTTTTTCATATAGGAACCAGTTCCCTTGTGGATCAATCTGGTCCAATACATAAGGCCCAGTGCTAATTAATCCTGCGTTATTAAAAGAAGTAGGATCTTCATTCTCCCAGATATGTTTTGGCATAATACGAAATGACGTATCAACAACTGTAATTCCTAAAAATTGTTCTATTTTAGCCTCACTGTTGACTGTTTCTATTTCAAGCGTATATTTATCAACTGCTGTCATACTCTTAATCGTAGTCGCAAATGCTGCTCCATATGCTAATTCTGGTGTGTTCAAAAGCATATCTGCTGTGAATGCAACGTCTTCTGCTGTGAATTCCACACCGTCAGACCATGTAACACCCTCTCTTAACTTAACATGAAATTTCGTATAGGTATCATCGATTGGCTCTGCCATGCTTTCCGCTAAGATTGGCACCTGTTCACCTTTTATCGAATCAACATCCCATAGTGGTTCATAGACACATTGTCTTCCTCCACTACCACCGTCTACCTCTCCTGGTAAATACGGGTTCCACTGCGACACATTGGTCGCACGACCACTCAGCATATCAACAATTAACGTTTCCGCTCGTGGTGTCCCCACATCTGTCATTTTTCCAGTGGTTTCTGTTCCATTAGAATTGTTGCCGCTACTTCCCGACTGCCCATTTCCATTACCACACGCTGTAGCTAGAAAAGCTACACAAAGAACTAATACAATTAGTTTACATGACAAATTTCTTTTCTTTCTCATTTTTCTTTCCTCCTTTGGCGTCTTATTGACCCTTGTTTTTTTCTGTGCTATGGTAAATAGTATAGCTGTCATTGTTGAATGTGCATAACAATATCATTATATTTGTTTAAATTTTATTACTTTTTTTCATTAAAGGAGGGAGAACATATGATTTTATCAAAAAAATCTTTCAAAACAACCTTGGTGCTTTTTATTTGCACACTTTTTTGTGTAATCTTGCTTATACAAATAACTTTCACTTCCATTTACGTGCGTAAAATTATCACTGACAACTCCGAAATTTATTTTAAGGAGATCATTGCCCAAATAGTCACTCGTACTGAGGCTGAATTTGAATTATGTAATCAACTTGCATCTCAAATTTCAAAAAATACTGCCATCATTTATCATCTCGGTGAAATGTCTACATCTGACAAGAGTCCGCGTTTTAGTATGTCTCAGATTACGAAAGAAGTTATCAACCTCTTGCCAAAACACAAACAGTTTATTAGTGATGTATATATATTTACACCAAGCGGGTTGACTATTAACTGTTTCTATTCCACTGCCCTAGAGGAGATTGATCCGTATTCTCAGCTTTTGATGAATCAATTACAACATAACCCACGCACGAATGAGACTATTTGGGACGATGTTTATTTCGAAACGCAATATCTATCCTCCTACACCCCTATTATTCACAATAATCAACTCATTGCACTCCTGCGTATGCGATTTGATAAGAATATTTTCAGTGATACTTTTGATGAAATGCAACTTGACAAAAGTAATATTGTTCTCCTTTTAGATGAATTTCAAAATATTGTTTATTCAAATCAAACTTCACTCATTGGGCAGAATAAAAATGCTCTTTCACTAAATAATTATTACGAAGTCTCAACCAATCATTCGTTAGATAAGCAAAGCGGAATGCATGTTGTCGGCTTTATTCCTCACAATGCCGTTTCATCAGAAATCACCTTGTTGAACCTTTTTTTATTAGTGCTTTATGCTTCGACTTTTTCCATTTTATTGTTTCTTGTTATTACTTATCTAAAAAAACTTTCGAAACCAATAAGCAATATCGTAAGCGGCATGAAAGAAGTACAATCTGGTAATTTGGACATACGTCTTGAACCAACTTCTGAAGATGAATTCAAATTTATTTCCACAAATTTTAACGAGATGCTCAATCACATTCAAGCTCTAATGGCTCAGATATACACCTTTCAGAAAAATTCAGCCCTTGTTCAAAAAGAAGCTCTCGAAGCCAAACTGCACCCCCATTTTTTATACAATACGCTTGATTCTATTTATTGGATGTTGATAATGCAGGATAATGCCAACGAGGCTACAATGGTAATAAAATTATCCAACATTCTCCGTTATTCTATTTCACATGACGAAGAACTTGTTCCTCTTTACGAAGATATTAAGCAACTAGAAAATTATATCGACTTACATCGCATTCGCTTTCATAACCAATTAGAATATTCTATAAATGTTGATGATGCTATTAAAGACATTCGTATCCCTAAATTGTTATTACAACCTTTAGTTGAAAACACTTTAAAATATGGCTTTAAAAAAATCAAAAAAAATAGCCTAATCAGGATTACTGCCACAGCCAAAAAAGATTTCATTCAGTTCATTGTGTATGATAATGGTGTTGGTATTCCAAAAGAAAAATATAAAAATATTTTAAAAACTGGCTTAGGACTTAGAATCACCCAAGAAAGAATACAATGTATCTATGGCGAATCATATAGGCTTGAAATAGAGTCCTCGCCCCAAAATGGTACTACCATTATTGTGAAAATTGGTTATGAGCCTATTTTCACCCTGTAGATATTCGTTTCTTATGATACCCTTAAACACAGATTTTATAGTCTATCGGAAAGTGGAGGAATTAGTATATGAAAATTTTAATTATAGATGATGAGATTAGTATTGTAGACGGCATGACTTATGCTTTTAAGAAATTTGCTCCAGAATTTGAAATTATTGCTTTTTGTGATCCATTATGCGTAGTTCCTTTTATCGAAAAGAATAAAGTTGATTTGGTTTTCACTGATATTAAAATGCCCGAGATGTCTGGCGTTGAACTCACGAAGTTGTTACATAATAAATTCCCTGATTTATACATAATCGTGTTAAGTGCCTATTCTGACTTTAATTTTGTTCGCTCGTGTCTCAAAAATGGTGCATATGACTATATCTTAAAGCCAACACCTTACCAAGATATTCTCGAAATGACCACACAAATCAATGACTTAATCCAAAGTCATAAAAAAAGTCTCCTTTATACACATACAAACATAACTGATTTCAATGCATTTTTGGATACAAATAGCCTACCCCCACTGCCTATTTATATCCGTGATGCATTGGATTATATTAATAAAAATTACATGAATGATATTTCATTAAAGCAAGTTGCTGATGAAATTCACCACAACCAATTTTATTTAAGTAGCCGTTTTAAGAAAGCCGTCCAAATGAGCTTTGTAGAATATCTAAACAAGGTTCGTATTGAACATTCCAAGTACCTTTTGAGAACTGAAAATTTGAAAATATCTGACATCGCTTATATTGTTGGATTTAAAGAAAGTACCTATTTTTGTACTGTTTTTAAACGTATTGAGGGGGTATCTCCAAACACTTATCGCGCTAATACAGCAAAATAATCAGGGGGGGGAGGTGGTTGTGGGGCTTTTATTTTGAGCAATTTATCTCTGCCTTAGTTTCTTATGCAAGATAATCCACACACTACACAAAAGCCCTAACCACTGTCCCATTCCCTGCCTCACTTTCAACCTCAACACGCCCTCCATGATAAGCAACAATATGTTTCACAATAGAAAGCCCAAGCCCTGTGCCACCAATCTCCTTTGAACGTGATTTATCTACACGATAAAACCTTTCAAAAATACGTTCTTGATACTTTTTCGCAACACCTATCCCTGTATCACGCACTTCAATTTGTGTACACTTATTCTGTATACGTTCATCTTGTATACGCTTATCTTGTGTATGCTCATTCTGTGTATTTTTATCCTGTACGTTTTTATCAGTTTGTTTCAATGTAATTGTAACACTGCCATGTGGTTTGTTATATTTTATCGCATTATCTACTAAATTGTAAACCATTTCAAAGAACATAGCACGATTAGCTGTGATAGTATACACTTCTTTTGGAATATGCATTTCGATTGCATGTTTATCTGCCTTTAATTTTAAATTTTCAACTACCTCTCCTATGAGAGCTGTCAAATCAAATGATTCAAAACTTTTTTCTTTCTCCGATTCGTCCAACTCTGCCAGACGCATAATATCTTCAATCAAGGCAAGCAAACGGTCCGTTTCACTTTTCATTTTCTTTGAAATCCCCACCACATCTTCTGCCTGTACCATACCATTTGAAAGCAATTCTGTATAGCCCGATATCGTTGTTAGTGGTGTTCTCAACTCATGTGAGACATTTGCCGTAAATTCTCTTCGCATATTCTCAGCTTTTGCTTTTTCCGTAATATCCAAAAATAAAATCAGCACTCCGTCATCTACAGGACTAAAGACAATATGATAGATTCGTCCGCCTATTTCTGTGTTGACACTGTGATTTTCTCCTACCAATGCCAGTTTCACATTCTCTAAAATAACAATATTTCGTGTGACTTCTAAAATGTTTTTTTCAACAGGTGAAGCTTTCGTTTCTAAAATCGACATTGCACTTTTGTTTGCCGAAAGTACTGTACCATCTTTATTTGTGAGTATTGTGCCCTCTTTCATATTCCCTGTAATCGCATCAATCACTGTACTTTTTCGCATCACTTCATCGACTGCCTCGCCAATTTGGCGTTTTTGATTTCGAATCATTTTCACAAATGGTGCCAACTCATCATAAATTTTCCCACTTTTATCAAGCCCAAATTGTTTAACAGGTGCAAGAATTTTTCTTGCTAGACGATGTGCAACTATAAAACAAGTCGATAAGATAATGACAATAACCAACAAGCTTTGTGGAATAACGCTAACAAAGACACCATATATGTTCGCAGTTGTCTTTGCTACACGAAGAATATTTCCACTTGATAGGCGAATTGCGTAATAATATGTTTCTTTTCCGACACTTTCGCTATGACGTTTTTCTTCTCCAAAACCACTTCGCATAGCTGATTCAATTTCACCTCTATTTGCATGATTATCAAATTGATTTTCATCGGTAATCATACTATCATACTGTACAGTTCCATCTGGTGCAATCAGCGTAACACGAACTTCTACATTTGACAAATGCAAACTTTCTAAATATTCGCTTTGTTCTTCGTAAAGCTCAAGTGTTGCCGTTAGAAATTCTGCTGTTGTTACCAATTCGCTCTTTACTTCTTTTGAAAAGCCCATATAGAATGTCATAATCAAGAGTAACGTCGTTAGAAGAACACTAGCACAAACTAAGAGAATCATATTTCGATATATTCGCTTTTTCATATCTTCCCTCCTACTTCACATTTTCTACTCATGCATATCTATCTTGTACGCCTACCTTATTCTCCTACTTTATATCCTACACCACGAACCGTCTTAATAATTTCGCCACCTATCCCTAATTTCTTTCGCAATGTCTTAATGTGCATATCCACTGTCCTAGTTTCTCCCTCAAAATCTATCCCCCACACTTTGGACATCAATTTATCACGACTTAGAACACATTCTGCATTTTCCATCAATATATGTAACATTTCAAATTCTTTATATGTTAAAGAGATTATTTCTCCACTCACTTTCACTGTATGTGTCTGTGTATCTAGTTCCACTTCCTTATAGGAAAACCGTTTCATTTTCGACTCTCCATCACCCATTCGCCGAAGTACTGCTCGAATTCTTGATACAAGTTCTAATACGGAAAATGGCTTCGTAATATAATCATCAGCTCCTGTATCAAGCCCTTTCACCCGGTCATACTCACTTCCTTTTGCCGTCAACATAATCACTGGCAACTGTTTTGTCTTACTCTGCGTCTTTAATCGATGTAAAATTGCAAGCCCATCTTCATCTGGTAGCATAATGTCAAGTAGCACTAGAGCAGGAAGTTCCCGTTCTAGTGCCTTATCAAAATCTTTCGCATGTGCAAATCCTTGCACTACAAAATCTGAGGTTCGCAATGCGTACATCACAAGTTCTCTAATATTTTCATCATCTTCAACAATGTATATTTGCGACATTCTTCCCCTCCACAAATTAAATAATTCTTTGATTTTTGTGTTCTCCTGTAATTGAGAAAATCACCCATTCCGCAATATTTACAGCATGATCTCCAATACGCTCAAAATATTTTGCAATCATCAACAAGTCCATTGCTTGTTCGCCATTTTTTACATCTGTATGTATCAGTGAAATCAAGTCTTTTTTCACCGTAGAAAAAAGGTCATCTACAATGTCATCATGNNCTATNACTGCATTTGCAAGTTCTATATCTTTATTTACATATGCATCAATACTCTCTGACACCATTTTTATCGTTGCNTGNGCCATCTGTGGAATATGCTCCAATTTTTTAATATACACTGCGTCAGAAAGCATAAGCGTAATTTCTGAAATGTCTGTTGCATGGTCTCCAATACGTTCCATGTCCGTTATCATCTTAAGTGCAGTGGAAATCAAACGCAAGTCAGAGGCTATCGGTTGTTGATGAAGAATCAATTTCAAACATTGGCTTTCAATATTTTTTTCCATCTCGTTAATCTCATTATCACAGCCAATCGCTTCTTTTGCAAGCACAATATTTTGTTCCACAAGTGCTTTGGTCGCCAAACCAATCGCATTTTCAATCAAGGCTCCCATTTGTATTAGGCTGTTATTCATCTCTCCTAGTTGTTCATCAAAGCGTGTCCTCATTATCCAAACCTCCCTGTAATATAGTCCTCTGTTCGTTTGTCTTTCGGTGCTGAAAACATATCATCTGTCTTGTTATATTCCACTACTTCTCCCATCAAGAAAAATGCTGTTTTGTCACTAATTCTTGCTGCTTGTTGCATATTGTGTGTTACGATTACAATCGTATATTTCTCTTTTAAATCTAGTGCAAGCTCTTCTATCTTCCCTGTTGAAATGGGGTCTAGAGCACTTGTTGGTTCGTCCATCAAAAGAACTTCTGGCTCCACCGCCAATGCTCGTGCAATACAAAGTCTTTGTTGTTGTCCACCTGACATAGATAGTGCAGATTTCTTTAATCTATCTTTTACCTCGTCCCAAATAGCTGCGTCGCGCAAAGATTTTTCTACAATATTGTCTAGTTCATGTTTTTGGTGTATTCCATGCGTGCGTGGTCCAAATGCAATGTTGTCATAAATACTCATTGGAAATGGATTCGGTTTTTGAAAAACCATTCCCACACGTTTTCGCAAATTCATAATATCCATGTTGCCGTATATATTTTCATTTCCAAGCATTACTTTTCCTGTGATTTTACAATTTTCCACAAGGTCATTCATGCGATTTAATGATTTCAAAAGCGTACTCTTTCCACAGCCTGATGGACCGATAAATGCTGTGATTTCTTTTTCTTGTATAGATAAGTTTACGTTTTTTAGTGCATGAAAATCTCCATAAAATAAATCTAATTTTTCTATATTAAATTTTACCATGTATTTTATCCTTTCATCAATTTTCTATCAATTTTTCGCCAATTTTTTTGCCAAATAAGAGGCTAATGCGTTAATACCAATTACCATAACCAGCAATATAAATGCTGTCGCATATGCTGCGTCTGTGTGCAATCCCTCACTTGACAGTGCATACATATGTACAGCAAGTGTTCTTGCCGAATCTGTCACACTACTCGGTGTCTGTGCTACCGTTCCTGCTGTATAGATTAATGCTGCTGTTTCACCCACAATTCTTCCAATCGCAAGGATAATCCCTGATAAAATACCAGGTATTGCCGCTGGAAGTACGATTCGAAAAACCGTTCGCAGCCGTCCTGCACCAAGTCCAAATGCTCCCTCTCTATAGCTATCTGGAACTGACTTAAGCGCCTCTTCTGTCGTACGCATAATGAGTGGCAATATCATAATAGAAAGTGTAAATGCTCCTGCAATGAGTGAAAACCCCCACCCTAGTGTTGTTACAAAAAAGAGCATACCAAAGAGTCCGTACACGATTGAGGGAATACCTGATAATGTTTCAGCCGTCACTCGAATGGCTCCGACAAGCTTATTTCCTCGTTTTGCATACTCCACAAGGTAAATTGCAGTAAATACCCCAAGTGGAACTGCTATGATAAGTGCTAGAAAAGTCATGCCTACCGTTGTGATAAGTGCTGGAATCACCGATACATTTTCGCTCGTATACTGAAATGAAAATAAGGAAAGTCGCAAATTCGGCACACCTTTTGTCACGATATATCCAATCAAAAAGATTAGCACAAATACAGAGATACTTGCTGCCGTATAGGTAATCATGGATAAAAATATATCAAATGGTTTTTTATGTTTCATTATTTATGCCCTCCCTTATTTATCATCGAGAACGAAAGATTGATAATAAGAATAAACACAAATAACACGACACCTGTCGCAATCAATGCCTCCCTATGCAAATCTGTCGCATAGCCCATTTCGATAACAATATTCGCTGTCAGCGTTCGCACACCTCTAAAAATTCCATTTGGCATTCTCGCTTGATTTCCTGCTACCATAATCACTGCCATTGTTTCTCCGATTGCTCTCCCAATACCAAGTACAGCAGAGGCAAAAATACCTGATTTTGCAGCGGGCACAACTGCAAAATACACTGCATGGTTATGGCTTGCCCCAAGTGCAACTGCTCCCTCATAATAGGAATCTGGCACTGCACGTATCGCGCTTTCTGATATGCCAATAACCGTTGGTAAAATCATAATTCCAAGCAAAATAGAGGCTGTCAAAATGCTTTTTCCTGTGCCGTCAAATACTTCTTGCACCAAAGGCACAATGACCATAAGTCCAAAAAAACCATAGACAATCGATGGAATTCCTGCAAGTAAATCAAGTGCTGGTTTTATAAATTTATACATAGGACGCGGGCACATTTTCGCCATAAAGATTGCTGTCAAAATGCCAATGGGTACACCGATTAAAATAGCACCACCTGTGACATATAAACTTCCTAATATCATTGGAAAGATTCCAAATTCTGCTGGCACATTCGTCGGTGACCATTCTTGCCCGAATAAAAATGAAAAAACGCCAATTTTTTGCATTGCTGGAATACCATTTGCAAAAAGAAAGACACAAATTAATAACACAGCGAAGATGGAGGTCAATGCCACCATCATAAATACGCCACTCATTATTTTTTCTTTAGTATGTGATTTTATCATTTTTGTACTTCACTCCATGTTTCTGCCTCCATCAGATATATGCTTCGTACATCTTCTTTGTTAAGGCCTGTAATTTCATTTTCTTTATTTACGATAACTGCAATTCCATCTAGTGCAATCTGTACTTCACTTAGTACTTGCGACTCGCTCTCTCTAAGTGAACGGCTTGACATTCCTATATCATATGCACCCTCCATTGTTTGTGTCATTCCAATACTGCTATCGCTAATTTGCAATTCCACATTCGCATTTGGGTTGAGTTCTCGGTAGCGCTCAATGAGTTTTTCCATCAATGGAGCTACTGAGCTAGAGCCTCCAACAGTTATACTTCCACTTTCTTTATTGCCTGCATAAGGTTCTAAATTCTCCCCTACACTAATGTAACTATTTCCTACAACTTCTTGCCCCTCTGCTGACAAAATAAAATCAATAAAGTCTTTTGTCACGCCACTCGTCTCGCCATTTGTTGCAATGTTAAATGGACGCGATATTGTGTAACTACCGTTCTTTACATTTTCAGGTGTTGCTGGCGTACTATCAATTTCAAGTGCTTTTATATCGTCATTTAGTGATCCCATCGAAATATAGCCAATCGCGTATCTATCATTTTGTACTGTTGATAAAATACTGTTTGTGTTATTCTCAACGCTCGCCTCTTTGGTAATCAAGTCTGTTTTACTACCATCTGCTTGCGTTTCTTCTAACTCAAATAATTCCACAAATGCTCCTCTGGTGCCAGAACCCTCTTCACGTGTAATCATGTTAATTGTTCTATCAAAGTCAAAACCACTATTGTTACTTCCGTTGTTACCTCCACAACCTGCTAGTAAAATTACTGTGCTTAATAATGCAATACCTGTCGTTATCTTCTTCATATGCTGTCCTCTTCCTTTCGTTTAGTTAGATCCTGTTTGTAACTCTATGAGATAACTATACGGCAGGAATGTAAAATCTACATTCTTACTTTTGTAAAATTTAGGTAAAACCTATACTTTACGAATATTCTAAGGATATTGGAGAGCGTGGGTAATTAACTGCAATAAAAGCTGCACCCTACTTAGTGATGGGGTGCAGCTTTTTTACTACTTACGATTATAATAATCTAAATTAGTAAAAAAAAGCAAGTAAGATATAATAAAGTTTCGTATGAATCAAAAAAAATACTACTCATGATTATGATATTCATAAGTAGTATTATACTTCAAAATAAGAAAAAACAATATTTACATTTCCTGCCGTCCCTCTAATGCTCGCAAAAGCGTAATTTCATCAATATATTCAAGGTCACCACCTACTGGAACCCCACTTGCAATGCGACTTACTTTAATTCCACTTGGACGTATCAACTTCCCGATATACATCGCC
>JGI994J12354_10001678_pt1 | contig 22326 bp, 21 predicted proteins | sample IntmicLarv3ML3BL_FD_12354 | JGI IMG/M metagenome (IMG submission 12354) | reverse complement strand
CGGGTAGCCTTTCCCGCCAGCAACGGCAAAACACCGGTAGCCATCGGGTCAAGTGTACCGGCATGTCCTATCTTTTTTTCACCAAGCAACCGGCGTGCCATCGCACAGCACCCGAATGAGGTTATATTTTGAGGTTTGTCGAGCAAGAAAATTCCATCCATAAAACTGTCCCAAAAGCCTTTCAAAACGCATTGCGTACATTATACATACGATATACGCAAAGATTATACCACCAACAATTCACAGTGTCAATTATGCCGCGTTACGGGCAGTGGGCAAACGAATTGAATATGTAAAAACCTGTCATTCTGAATATAACAAGTCCTTTAACGCATTGCGTTCAAGGACTTGTTTGTTTTTCTATCTCCATACATGCTATAGTCAATTAAATTGAATCTTCTTTTGGCGGAATTTTATCTGATGGCATATGCTCATGAACCTTGTGTATATACTATTGTCAACAGATAACTTTTAAATCGGTTTCTTTAATCTCAATAATGGGATATTCGTCAAAATATTCATCTTGGTCAAAGCATACCAACCAATAGCCTTCATATTGCTGTTCGTCACAAATCCATCCCCACATACCTTTGTGAACTCCATCTTTTACATAGATTTTTCTTTCTTCAATTAGTTCTACCCTATCGTATTCTTTCATTTCTTTTTTCCTTTCGCTAATGGTGTGTTTAATGTAATTTTTCCATCTGAACGAATCATCCACGCTGAAATTACTGTAACAATTTCCCCCTTAATTCGATTTGGCAACTCGATGCTAATACTGATTCTCTGCCCCTCTTTGTCCAGTTTCCCCAATGTATATTTACCATGAATATATTTCTCTAAGGCCTGTTTTTCGTATTCTTTTTGCAACCACTCTGAATCCAGTATATCATATCCCCAACCTTCAAACAATGCTTTTTTGCCCTGATTTTTCTTAACATCCGGATAAAAAATGTATCCCTCAAACTTGCTGATTCTACATTCTGCATCGGCCTCTTTCCTGACTCTATCTGGTGAAATAGCTTCCACAACACAGTGGCAAATATAGTCAATAAATTGACTATTGGGTGCTGCGGCAACAACGGTTTAGCATCATCAACAAACCAGCATTTATCAAGTTTTAAGCAAACCGGACAGTGCGTTAATCCTTCCGATATATGTTTCCACTCGACCCAGTCAGGCAGCGGAGAAACCTCCTCTCCCCAAAATGCCGCCGTAAACGTGTCCTCAAATGTGCCCAATTACAACCTTCCTTTCCAAATTAACCCTTGATTTTTGGAACAGATATGCTATACTAAAGCTCGTTGATGGCATTAGTGCATGTCCGTTCTTCGAACGAAAATACACCAGCCGCAGTTATCCCCATAACTGTGGCTGGTGCTTTTTATTCTCGCATATCAATCATCCCCTCAAACAGAATGAACACCAGTTCGAGCGGTTATTATATCACAAGGGTTGTGTGTGAACGCAAGATGAATTGATAGTGCACTGTGACTGCATTTTTTTGTTTGCCAATTGCAGTCATGAAATTTTATACAACATTACTCCCCTGATTCTTCGGAATCGGGGGAGTAATGTTGTATTTATAAAAAAAGCGGTTGAATTTGAACACCTTCACACGCAGACAAGATGGTTTTGTCCAGCATTGAAAAATCCGCGACCAGCGAATTAGGCTTGTGAATAGGATTATCCTGACTGAACGGCACAAAATACAAATGTTTTGTGTTTTTCAGTAGTGCAATATTTCGCATTGACGCTCCCAGAGCATCATTGGTGGACACACCGATAATCACCGGCAAGCTGCGCCGCAAATGGGATTTCACCGCCAGCGTAACCGGCGTATCGCTCAATCCTACCGCCAGCCGGCCAAGCGTGCTGCCGGTGCACGGCGCAACAACCAGCGCATCAAAATAGCCTTCCGGCCCAATCGGTTCCACTTCAATTAGCGTTTCCAAAGGTGCATGACCCGTCAATCGTGTCAACTCCTCTCGCAGCTCTGTCGCAAAACCAAACCGCGTATCCATTTTTGCCGCATTAAAAGACAAAATCGGTGTAACATCTGCTCCGGCATCAATTATCCGCTTTATTTCCTGCAAAATGCGGCTAAACGTGCAAAACGAGCCGGTAATGGCAAAACCCAGCTTTATTCCTTTCATTGAGTTATGTTCATTCCTTTCATTCTCCAATTTCCTTGATAATGTTGAGCAATGTGCTTTTGATTATCTGTCCGGCACTTTTGGGAGAAACCCGACCGGGCAAAGACAACGCCCAAACGGTTTTTAGTTCCAATTCAGCGGCGGCGGTGAAATCAATTCCACCGGGGCGGCTCGCCAAATCAATAAACAGCGTGTTTTTATCCATTCCGACCAATATATCGCGGTCGAAAATCATATGCGGAATTGTGTTAAACACCACATCAAAATCGTTGCATTCCGCAAGCACATCAAGCCCAACAGCGGCACAACCCTGAGTTCCCGCCCACGCAAGGTCGGAAAAACGGCGGGCAGCGACCGTTACCTGTGCACCCATGGCTACCAAAAGACGGGACAACACCCGTCCAATACGCCCATACCCGGTAATAAGGCAACGACTGCCGCTGATAGTGATGGGCAGCTCCTCCATAGCGAGCTGGATTGCACCTTCAGCTGTGGGAACAGCATTATAAACAGCCAATTCCTCCCGCGCAAGGTAATCAATTATGTTAACACCATACAATCCGGCTTGAGCATGAAGGTTGGACGAAACAGCACCGCCGGCCACACGCTGGCCTTGACGGAGAGCACCAAAAATCTGGTCAATCGGGATACGCACGCGTGAAAACGGAGCATTGACGGTTTTTTCGTCGGTGCTTACCGGAACGGGAAGAATCACAAAATCAGCAAGAGTGACCGCCTGGGCAGGGTTCGTACAGCCGGTTACACAGGATGGAAGGTCGGTGCTGTCAAAGCCGGAGGTGATAACTTTATATCCATCGGTGGCTAACAGTCCCGCCAGATACGCCGAACGAAGGTCACCGCCTATTACGGCGAAGGTTTTTATATCCATTTTGAAAATCATGTCCTTTCGAGATATTGTCTATGCTATCTTATGAAAAGTCGTTGCAGGCTGTGAATAGTCGTTTATATTCCTGTCGATATTTTGATTAGTGTATGGGGCTGGTGCGCATGTCATTTTCAAGCGAAGAATCTTTGTTCCATATTCATAGATGACAGTTGCGGTAGCATGGTTGTGAATAGAGGACACCGAAGGTGGTGTCCTCTACAAGACTCAGAATGACAGGCTGGGAAAGGCGGGTGTACCTATTTGTAGCAACATAAGAAAATGCAGCTGTCATTCTGAGCAACGCGAAGAATCTTTGCTCCATATTCATAGAAACTTCAATGCATACGCAAGATCCTTCGCTTCGCTCAGGATGACTTACTGCGTTTTTAAACAGACACAAATCTATCTCAATATTTTGATAAGCTCTATAGTGTCTGCGTATTAACAAAAAATTCATATATTATCCGGTAAAATTTTACCTGTTTCTCAAAAAAAGGTTGTATAATAATGCAGACGCATTTACCATTCTCGATTGCTAAACGGCATTTGCGTCTGTTTAAAAACGCATTCGCGTTTTCCCCGCTATACATAACAACTAAGAAGAAAAGGATGTGGGCAATTATGCGCGAAGGGTTTGTGCGCTTTGATAATGTCGTCAAACGATATCAAATGGGTGAGGTCGAGGTAAACGCCGCTGACGGTATTACTTTTAACATTGACGAAGGCGAGTTTGTGGTCGTTACCGGTCCGTCGGGCGCGGGAAAAACCACTGTTCTTAATATACTCGGCGGTATGGACACTTGCGACAGTGGAAAAGTTATTGTGGACAACATGGATATCAGCGCAATGACTGCACACCAGCTTGTGGGATACCGCCGCAATGATGTAGGGTTTGTGTTCCAATTTTATAATTTGGTACAAAATTTAACCGCGCTTGAAAACGTTGAGCTTGCCGCGCAAATTTGCCGTCGCCGCGGTGGAACAAAGGCAATGGATGCACAGGAAGCTCTCCGTAATGTCGGGCTGGAGCACCGCATGCGCAATTTTCCCGCCCAGTTGTCCGGCGGCGAACAGCAACGTGTTTCCATTGCACGCGCACTGGCTAAAAATCCAAAGCTGTTGTTGTGTGACGAGCCTACCGGAGCGTTGGACGACACTACCGGACGCTCGGTATTGGAGCTGCTGCACAACACCTCCCGCGCCGCCGGCATGACAGTTGTTGTGATAACGCACAACTCCGCAATCGCACCGGTAGCCGACAGAATCATCAAGGTTCGCAACGGAAAAATCAAATCAATCACAAAAAATGACAATCCACTTCCGGTCGATCGGGTTGAGTGGTAAAAACCTACGAAAGCAGTTGATATTTCGTGATAAACGCCGTTGGCAAAGATTATTTGCGGCTTATCCTCCGCTCGCCGCGCCGCTTTATAACCATGATATTTATCGTTGCACTTGGTGTAGCGTTTTTTTCGGGTATTCGCGCCACTGCTCCCGATATGCGGATAACGGTCCAGCATTATTTTGACAAACAAAACGCCGCCGATATTCGGGTTGTGTCCACTATGGGATTTGACGACGGCGACCTCGCCGCACTCCGCACGGTGGAGGGTGTGGAGGATATCCAGCCGGGATATACCGTTGATGCTCTGTTTTCTAATGGAGCCGCATCGTTGGTGGTCACCTGCCGCTCGCTGTATGGCGGAAACAATGAGGACGCTTTCAGCCGTCCGCTATTAACATCCGGAGAATGGCCGTCTGTTCCGAACGAATGTCTCATGGATGATGTAATGATGCAGTTTCACGGCATTGAACCGGGGGATATTATACACTTGCGCGACGAAGGTAATGACGGCGGGCTGTCACGGTATGAATATGTTGTCAGCGGCGGCGCGCGGTTGGTTGATTATATTGAGGATATGGTGCGGGGCACTTCATCCAAGGGCACCGGCAGAGTAGCCGGATTTTTGCTGTTGCCGGAAGAAAACTTCACCGCCGAAATACATACGCAGGTGTTTGTAAAAGCAAAAGCCACAGGACTGTCGCGGTTTTCCGATGAATACCGCAATGTAATGAAGGAACTGTGCGAGCGGATGGAAACTGCCGGCAAATCGTGCGGAGCTATACGGCTAGGCACTCTCCGCACCGAAGGACAGGCCGAAATCAACGACGGACTGCGGGAATTGCAGGAAGCAAAGGATAAGCTCGCCGATGCTGAACGGGAATTAACCGATGGACGAGCGGAGCTTGAAAAGGGTGAGCGGGAACTCGCGGCAGAACGCACAAAATATGACCATGAAATAGAAAATGGAAGGATAGAATTGGAAAGCTCACTGGCACAGCTGGAACAGGCGCGCCAGACATTGGACGAAAAAAGCGCTGAATTAATCGAAGGCGGGAAAAAGGCCGCCGAAGGACGCGCTGATCTTGAAAGCAAGCGAAAGGAATTGGAGTTTGCGGAGGCGGGTTTAACCGTGTTGGGTGCCCAGCTTGAAGCATTGCGGGAACAATTAAATCTGCTTGATCCCGGAAGTCCGGAGGCCGCCGAAATCGCGGGGCAAATGGAAGCGCTTAATCTCATGTACGTTTCCGGAATGGATGAAGCCGAAGCCGGTCGCGCGTTGCTAAAATCCGTAACGGCAGAGCTTGACACAGCGGAAGCCGAAATGGTTCAGGGACATGTGGCGTTGAATAAAGGATACGTCGAATACGAAGAAAGCATGATTAAATATGCCAGCGGACTTGCCGAATATGAAAAAGGGAAACGAGACGGAGCGGATGCACTGAACAACGGCGAGCGGGAATTATCCAAAGCTCGGCAGAAGCTTATCGACGGGCAGGCGGAATTTAATGAAAAAAATGCCGATGCACTGCGGGAAATTGCCGATGCCGAGCGGGAGCTTGCCGATGGACAAAAAAAGTTAAATGATTTGGAATTGCCGGTGTGGTATTCGTTTGATTGGAGCAAAAACGCCGGATTTGAGGGATACAACCAAAACACCGACCGCATCGCCGCTATTGGGCTTGTATTTCCGCTCATATTCTTCCTTGTCGCGGCGCTGGTGTCGCTCACCACCATGACACGTCTTGTGGAGGATGAGCGCGGTGTTATCGGCGTGTACAAGGCGCTGGGATACGGACGTGTGACTATTGCAATGAAATACCTGCTCTATTCCGGCATCGCGGCGGTGCTGGGCATTGTGCTGGGCATAGCGGTGGGAACGTTGCTCTTCCCCGCAATAATTTATGACGCTTATGGTATTATTTATTCATTGCCCTCTCCCCTGTTGCCGGTTGACTGGCCAAGTGCAGTTATTGCGGCGGCGGGCGCGATGCTATGCGCGGTGCTTCCCACGTTTTTAGTGTGCCAAAAAGAGCTGTTTTCCACCCCTGCATCGCTCATGCGTCCGCGTGCTCCGCAGGAAGGCAAACGGATATTGCTGGAACGTGTCACGCCAATTTGGAAGCGGTTGAGCTTTTCCCATAAGGTTACATGCCGTAACGTGTTCCGGTATAAAAAGCGGTTGCTCATGACGGTGTTTGGAATTGCAGGATGTACCGCGTTGATTTTCACCGGATTTGGGCTGAGAAACTCAATCAGCGATATCGCGCCGAATCAGTTCGAAAACATCCAAAAATATGATGTATATGTCCAGCTGTCTGCCAATGCGTATAACGATGGAGCGGGCGAAATTATTGACAAAGCAACCACCTCTGCCGTACCTGTGCAGATGACAGCTATTGATGTAATCGCAGGCGGTAAAGCGTGGAGCGCGACCATGACTGTGCCGCTTGAACCGGACTCGTTCGGTGATATGATAGACCTGCACACCCGCTTGATGCGGCGCAGCATCCCGCTTGATGACAGCTGTGTTGTTATGACCGAAAAAATTATGACCAAGCTGAAACTGAGGGAAGGCGACACTGCTGTTTTGCGTAACGGCGACCACCGCGAGGTTACGGTCAAGGTCGGTGCTCCGGCGGAAAATTATGTCAATCATTATGTTTACCTGACTCCGACGCTGTACCATTCGCTTTACGGCGAGGATGTAAAAATCACGTCTGTAATGGGGATTATGGAGGACATGTCGGCAGAAAACACCGAATCGCTGTCGCAGGAGCTGCTTAAAATTGATGGTGTAGCCGCAACGGTGTTCAACACAGTGACACGCGAAAGCTTTGATGATATGATTTCCACGCTGGACATGGTGGTGTGGGTGCTGCTTATATCGGCTGCGGCGCTGGCATTCGTGGTGCTGATGAGCCTTACCAACATCAACATTGACGAACGGCGGCGAGAGCTTGCGACATTGCGCGTACTGGGATTTTACAACAACGAAACCGCGCTGTATTTATACCGCGAAAATTTGATTCTGACCGTTATCGGCATTGCATCCGGACTTGTTTTCGGGCTGTTTCTGTGTAATTTTGTAATAACCACCGCCGAAATTGACATGGCAATGTTCGGACGGCACATGCACTTCACAACCTATATTTTGTCAGCGGTATTCACCATGGTTTTTGCTGCAATTGTAAACCTGCTTACCATCGGAATTGTCAGCAAAATTGATATGGTTGAATCAATGAAAAGCATCGAATAGGGCTTGTTTAAAAACTTCGCATATGCGGATTTTATACAAGCGCTAATGTATTTATTGAAAAAAAGTCCCATTTTTATAAATATAATACTATAAATCCCCCCGTCAGAACAGTACAATGTAGTTACCGAACCAATAGGGGGATTTGTTTTGAAATACAATACTGATGAACTGATCAAACAGGCTTTGGACACAGGATTTTCCCAAGCAGGCGAGCTTAATGTTGATGCACTGGTATTTATGCCGGAGGTGCGCGATATGTGCAACGCCGACCTCTGCCATGCTTACGGCAAAAACTGGCGCTGTCCGCCGGCGTGTGGTAGTATTGAACAAGCGGCGGCGGAAACGGCGAAATATTCGTATGGTATCCTTGTTCAAACAATCGGTCAAATGGAAGATGATTTTGATTATGAAACCATTACCGAATCGGGCGACCGTCACAAGGAAAATTTTGCTGTGCTAATCGCGCAGCTTAAAAAACAATTCGGAGACCTCCTGCCAATGGGCGCGGGGACATGCACTATTTGCGAAACATGCTCATATCCCGACTCGCCCTGCCGTTTTCCCGATAAATCCATATCCTCAATGGAAGCATACGGACTGTGGGTCAGTAAGGTATGCGAGCTGTCCGATGTACCATATAACAATGGAAAACAAACCATTACATACACAAGTTGTTTTTTGCTGCCATAGGGTGTGTCGGGCAAGTTTATACTTTTAGGAAAGAAGGAGTTTTTTTATGTCATGGGAATTTTCAAAAACTGAATTGCAAAATAAAAACACACCACCGGAGCGCCGCGGCCATGTTGGCCTTGATTACGGTGCTGCGGAATTGCGCTTTTTTGACGATAATCTTATCCTTGTTAATGACCACGTGAATGGCAATGTTACATGTATTGATTTATACACAGGCAGCGTATTTTGGAAGCAAACATTAAATTATTGCGAACATGTCGGATATAAATGTGGTGTGTTTTATATCGGTATTTCAGAGCTGGGAAACAGCTGCAAATATGCCGCTTTCGACTCTTTGACAGGAAATATGCTGTGGAAATATGCATTATCAACCTCGTATGATGTATGGCAGGGCGGCGGTCCGCTGTTTACCGACGATGCTGTTATTCTTTGCACAAACATTGATATATGCGGAATAGATATAAAAACAGGCAAAAATATTTTCAAAACAAAGATTACAGATTACAATCGTAAAGTTCAACCTTTTTTGTATAACGGGCAGGCTGTAATATATGGAAAGAACAAGTTTTATTGCTATGATGTCAAAACCGGTCAGCTTGTTGATACTGTTCCGGTAAAAAAAGGAATGGAAAATTGCTCGTGGGGTGATGCAAATCACGATTACATAGACTATATTATTAAAGACAGTGCTTTGTGGTATATTGGCGGCAATGCTCTCAGAAGCGTTGACTTTGCCACAAAAAAACAGGAAATTTATACACTGCCATGTGAAGCCAACAAAAAAGCTACAACAGATAATCAGTATGAATTGTATGAAGTTGATGACAAATTCCAAATTCATATGGCAAACTATTTCGCAAGAACCGAAGTGTTCAGAACAAAATTTAATCCGGATACCAAAGAGTTTGAAGATACATCATTATCCGAAAACTATTTGTTGGGAAACCATACTAAAAAGAGTGTTACTCTCAAATACAATAATTCCATCGTAAATATCGGTGATTTCAAGGTTGATTTGCCCTCATTTGGCAAGAAGGATTGCTTTTGGGCGGATATTCTTGAACCATATGATGGAGTAAAATTAGTTTTGCAAAGAGGCAAGCTCTCAGGGAAAGATAATGCAAAATTGAGTTTGATATATTAAAAGCCTCTTGCTTCCGGTTCCTGTCAGGCAGTATTCCATCCATGCGCTGTTCCGGTTGTAACATTATAATTTTCACCAATAATATTTGGAATATCTTCAAAAAAGTTTCGGGAGAAATATGCAATTGCAAACAAGTAATATTATACATGCTGCAAAACCTACAAAATCACACAGCCTTATTGTCATAATACTGTGCCTGCACGTTCCACAGCTCATAATATTTTCCGTTCTCATCAGCAATCAAGGCGTTGTGGCTGCCGTGTTGGATTAACTCGCCTTCATGAAACACAGCAATATCATCGCAGAAACGGCAGGAGTACAGGCGGTGCGAGATGTAAATCGCCGTTTTATCACCGACAATCTCGTTGAATTTTGTGTAAATCTCAAACTCGGCTATCGGGTCAAGTGCGGCGGTGGGTTCGTCAAGCACGATAAACGGCGCATTTTTATATAGCGCACGGGCAAGAGCTATCTTTTGTGCTTCACCGCCGGATATTTCCACACCATCTTCTTCAAAATCTTTATACAGCGGTGTATCCAGTCCGTTCGGCATGGAAGAAAGACGCTCCGAAAATCCGGATTTTTTCAAGCAGTCCTCTGCCATTTTATTGTCAACCCCCACACTTGATGCCACATTCTGCCCAAGTGAAAACGAGAATAATTTGAAGTCCTGAAACACGACCGAAAAAACGCTCATATATTCATTGTAATTATACTTTTTTATATCAAAACCATTGAGCGTTATTTCGCCGTCCGTGGGATCATACAAGCGGCAAAGTAATTTAATCATCGTGGTTTTGCCGCTGCCGTTCATCCCGACGACTGCCATACGCTGACCGATATTGAATTTGAGATTTAAGTTTTTTAAAACATAGGTATCTGTACCGGGATATTTAAAAGACACATTACGAAATTCCAACTCATATTTATTATCGGCGCGTTTTTCAACAGGGAGAGTTCCCTGTTGTTTTCTATTTGGAATATCAAGAAACTCAAAAAGGTTCTTCAAGTGAATAGTATAAACTGCATTGTCGGAAATGCCATAAACCAACTTTTGCATACCATCACCAAACCGTCCGAGCGCCCCGACATATTGCACGATACTGCCAACACCGAAAGCACCAAAGAACGCTTTTAGCGCAACGAACAAATAGCAAACCACATAATTTAACCCTGTCACCAGGGTTGTGCCTGCTTCATTGGTATTGTACTTGAGATAATAGCTTTTCTCTGACTTATCTCTTTCTTCAAGCCTGCATAACTCGGCATCTGCCGTGATGTCTTGACGGTAAATGCGGACATCCTTTGCTCTGTTGTTGTCCTTGCAGAGTATAAATCCAAAAAGCCAAACATGCGGCCAAATGGTGTAAATTTTTCACACCAATCCATAAACATATCATTATTCTTTTTGGAAATCTTTGAATTTACAAACATACCAAGAAATATGACTGCAATAAATACTAAAATCCAAACAGGTGAATCCATTGCGGCATTCCCTATTGTTGATGTAAACAAACTTATTACTAATGCGGCCGAAGTGATGACGCTGACAGCACCCTCAATAGTGCTGTTAATAGTCCAAACAAATTGTGCAAGACCATTGCCGAAGTTGAAAAGGTTGTATTTTTCCTTATCTTTACGCTTTTGAATATTCACATCTTCAATATCAACATAGTCCATTGAAAGCTGTTTATCTGCAAAAACTTTGCTGAAATAACACCACATTTGATTTTCACGTTCACTGTGCATGATTTCAATTCGCCCTTTGATAATTGAAATCACAAAGTTAATTATAACAACAGACAAAGCTAATATTATCAGCGTTTGTAAATTTTTCTCTCCTGCAATTTCATTTAGTATCTGTGCCGAAAACCAAATTGTCGCAAAGGGCTGCAATGCCGTCACAAGCGCTTTGACGAGTATTGTTTGCATAAGCCCCGGGCAGTATTTTTTTATGGTTTTATATGCTCGCAGTGTTAGTAAAATACGCTCGAAAACAGAGAGCTTATCAGCTTTTTTCATCCTGCACCTCGCTTTCTGCGGGGTCAACATTTTCTTTGTAATATTTAGCTTGTGTCTCAAACAGGGTGTAGTAGAGAGCTTTGTTTTTCAAAAGCTCCTCATGTGTGCCGATTTCCACGATTTTGCCGTTGTTAATTAAAATAATGCGGTCACAAAAGCGTGTTGACGCTAAACGGTGAGAAATAAAAACGGAGGTTTTTCCGCGTGTAATATTGTGATAATCTTCGTACAGCTTGTTCTCTGCAATCGGGTCAAGCGCGGCTGTTGGCTCATCAAGGATCAGAACAGGTGCGTCTTTATATAATGCTCTCGCAAGAAGCAGTTTTTGTGTTTCGCCACCTGAAAAAGCAACCGCATCATCATTTACCGATTTGTCATAGAGTGATTTTGCTGCCGCGGGCAATGATGATATTTTATCCCATAATCCGGCTGCTTTAAGACTCTTTTCCACCTTTTCTGTATTAACCTTATCAAGCGTAGTTTCGGCTACAACCTCATTTATTGATAATGCAAGCAAGCTGTATTGTTGAAATACCGCTGAAAAGAGCTTGTAAAATTCAACACGGTTATACTCTTTGATGTTGACACCATCATATGAAATCTCGCCGGATGTGGGGTCAACCAGCCCGCAAATTAGTTTTACAAGGGTAGTCTTTCCTGCTCCGTTAAGCCCGACAATTCCGATATGCTCGCCTTTTTCAATGGTTAGGTTTATGTTTTGCAGTGTATTATTTTCTGCACCTAAGTATCTGTAACAGACGTTTTTGAGTTCGATTTTACATGGCGCAAATAGTTTGTTTTTAGCAGAAATTCCACCTTCGCGGTTGAATGTTTCGGGATAGTCGAGATAGTTTTTTAACTTGCTTACATATATGCTTATATGCTTCATTTCGGCAAGCTGTCCGATAATGCTTTGCAACCAGACCGAGAAGCCTGTAATTGCCGCAAAGTACAGCACAAAATCACCAACACTCATTTGATTGTTGAGTGCAAGGTATATAAGATAGGCATAAGCAACGCCTTCGCGAAGAAGCGATAACGAAGAATTAGCAAAGGTTATTTTCAGCACTAATTTATCATATCGCTTGTACCATTTTGCGATTTTCTCAATGTTGTTATCATAAATCTGATGTAACCAAACCTGCATATCGTAAAGACGGATATCCTTTGCCGATTTTATATCCTCGGCAACCGAATCAATATATCCAAGCTTATGCTGATACCCTGTTCGCTCCGCATTATTTTTCTCTGCCCATTTGGCAACTACAAGACCTGAAAAGCAGCTCGCAGTCGTTGTAATAATAAGGAAGAGAAGTACAATAATATTAAGCTGTGTTAAAACAGCAGAATAGAAAACAAAGCCTATTACACCCGCAAAAAAATTAATCCAAACATAGTATATATTTCGGAGTATTGTTTCATTGCCTTGACACATTTGATAGCTTTCCTCTTGCAGTGTGCGAAAGCTGTCTGTTTCACGGTTTGCATAATCGGTAGTCAGCGCTTTTTTCGCTATCATCCGAATATAATGGCTGCCCACCAAATTCTTTCTATTGTAAACACATAGCTCACAGAATTTCGCAAAAGCGTTGAGCAAACCGAGCGATGCTGTAACTATCAAAATGATAATCACCAAACCTTGCCATGATTCGCCGGTTGTTACTTCTGTGATTACAATTTTGGGTATGTACATTCCGAGTACAGGTATTGCCACCTTGACAGCAATAGAAAACACAACCCACACGAGTAATGATGGGATATATTCGTATGTACATTTCATGCAGTAAAGCATATTGCTGATCGTGGTATGTCTTTTTGATTGATGGCTCAATTTTCTCACCCCTTTCCCATAGAATACACCATTTTATTCTTAAGGTTCAGTCTTATCATAATAATACTCATGTATGTCCTAAATACCTGTTTAATACTTATTTCAGAATAGCTTCTTTTAAAAGCCAATAAACACCTAAACAAAAAATCACTAACAAAGAGCCTATTAACATTACAACAAGAAAATTCCATAAGATTTCAATTATACTGTTGAGCCACTTATGTTTTGTGTTAATTCCCAGTTCGGGAATCAATTGTGAAATACCCTCAATAATAACAGAAAGAATATCTTCCATATCCTAACTCCTCGATTCTTTAAGTAAAGCATGTCCTAAACACCTATTTCATAATAGCTTCTTTTAAAGCCCAATAAACACCTAAACAAAGTGCTATTACTACACAATTTACCACTGCCAAAACGAATATATACCATGCCCACTCTATCACTTTATTTAACCACTTGTATCTTGTGCAAATCTCAAGCGAAGGTATTGAATCGGAAATACATTGTACAATAATCACCAATATTTCGTCCATCTATTTTCATCCCTTTGCATTATTTGATTATATTAAACATCTCGCAGCAAACAAATTAATTATAGTTCGCACTTTTACAAAAGTCAATATTTTCCATTTGATAGGGAGTGGACACAGAGTATTGCTAATGTGAAAGATTGTCATTCTGAGCCTGCGAAGAATCTTTTTACAATGGCATTTAAGATCCTTCGCGCCAGTCAGGATGACACTGAAATCTGCGCTATTTGTCCTCTCCCCATTTATAAACTGCCCCAAAAGGAGCGCCAAACAATCAGTATGGGAACAAAAAGTAAAAGGACTGGGTTCTGTAGAATACAGAATCCAATCCTTTTTTGCCGGGTTGTCAATCATTGCTTTTAATACGTGCCAAAGCGCCCTTTTCCAAGCGGCTCACCTGAGCTTGACTGATACCGATTTCCTGTGACACATCCACCTGCGTCATCCCGCGAAAAAAGCGCAGATACAGTATACGCTTCTCGCGGTCGCCAAGATTGCGTATTGATTCCTTCAACGATATTTCATCCAGCCAGCTCTTGTCATCATTGCGGTCACCAACCTGATCCATCACATAAATAGTATCACCGCCGTCAGAATAAACCGGCTCATACAGCGAAACCGGTTCAATTACCGACTCCAGTGCGATTACTACATCCACACGGGGAATGCCCAGTTCTGTCGCAATTTCCTCAATGGTAGGATCGCGCGATTTTTCATTAGTAAGCCGCTCCTTCACCTGCATAGCCTTGTACGCAGTATCGCGGATAGAACGGCTAATACGAACACTGTTGTTGTCACGAAGATATCGGCGAATCTCACCGATTATCATCGGCACGGCATAGGTTGAAAACCGAACGTTCAATGTCACATCGAAATTGTCAATAGATTTTATAAGCCCTATACACCCTACCTGAAACAAATCATCCAAATTTTCGCCGCGTTGAACAAAACGCTGGATTACGCTGAGAACCAACCGCAAATTACCATTAACCAGTTCATCCCGGGCATTCATGTCACCTTCACGCATAAGCTTCAGCAACCGCATTTTTTCCTTTTCGGGCAACACCTTCAAACTGGAGGTATTGACCCCGCAAATCTCTACCTTATTGTACATATCAGCATCGTCCTCCACTGTGTTTCTCTCCTTTTCAGTATTACCTGTAAAAAAGTGAAAATGCAGAAAACAAGCGATTATTTTTGTTTTTTCTTCGCCATATTTCGGCAAATAACGCACCTTAAATATGCTTCATTTTTGCATTAGCTAAATAAAAAACTTTCCTCACTGTCAGCGCATACATTTATCTCAATTTTGTTTTATTTCTGATTTTCTATTTACATATAAGTTTGTATGGTGTAAAATAGGACAACATTTTTGTATTGTTAAAGGAGAGTTGTTCATGTGCGGAATCGTTGGATACATAGGCAATAAGTCGGCCGCTCCACTGCTTTTAGAGGGACTGGAAAAATTAGAATATCGCGGATATGACTCCGCCGGATTGGCACTTGCGGGAAGTAAAACCGAAGTTGGTTCAAATGCTCCGTCCAGTGCTTATAAATCATTTTTGCAAATTCACAAGGCCAAGGGTCGTCTCAGTGTTTTGAGTGACCTTCTTGGCGGCGGCGAAAAATATGCCGCCAAAATCGGAATCGGACATACACGTTGGGCGACTCACGGCAAACCCAGCGATGAAAACTCCCACCCTCATCGCAGCGACAACGGATTATTTGCCATCGTTCACAACGGAATTATCGAAAATTATCTTTTGTTGAAAGACGAGCTTCTAAAAGACGGAATCGTATTTTTATCCGAAACCGACACCGAAGTTATATCGCATTTGGTCGAAAAATATTATACCGGTGATTTTTTTGCCGCTGTCCGCGCCGCTATTGCGCGGCTGGAGGGCTCATACGCGCTTGGCGTTTTGTGCGCCGACCATCCGGATGAGATGATTGCGGTTCGCAATGCCAGCCCTTTGATTGTGGGATTATCCGCTGACGGCAATTTTATTGCATCGGACATTCCCGCCATTCTCGCACATACCCGCCGTGTTATCCAGCTGGACGACCATGATATGGTTCGCCTGACTAAAGACAGTGTGGCTGTATTCAACTCTGACGGCAATCCGGTTGACCGTCCTGAAATGGTTGTTGATTGGGACGTTGCCAGCGCCGAAAAAGGCGGATATGACCATTTCATGCTCAAAGAGATTATGGAACAGCCCCAAGCCCTCGCCGCTACCATCAACCCCCGCATCAGTGCCGACGGCGGCATTGCTTTGGACGGCATAAGCCTCACCACCAAACAGCTTAAAGCATTTAACCGTATATACATTGTCGCATGCGGCTCAGCATACCACGCGGGTCTTGTCGGAAAAATCGTCATCGAAAAAATGACGCGCGTTCCGGTTGAAGTTGACCTTGCGTCGGAGTTCCGGTATCGCAGTCCAATCGTGGACAATAAATCTCTTGTAATAATTATCAGCCAGTCGGGCGAAACCGCTGACACGCTTGCCGCTTTGCGGGAAGCAAAAACGCGCGGAGCACGGGTGTTGTCTGTTGTTAATGTTGTGGGCAGCTCTATCGCTCGTGAAAGCGACGATGTGCTGTACACATGGGCAGGCCCCGAAATTGCCGTTGCCACCACAAAAGCTTATTCGACCCAGCTGACAATTTTGTACATGCTGGCGTTTCATATCAGCAACAAGCTGGGCATCATTGATGACCGTGCATTAAGAAGGCTTCTGTCGGCACTTATTCGTCTGCCGGATATGGTCGCGGCAGTGTTGCGGCAGGCTCCCGAAATTGAGCGCCTTGCCCAACGATACGCGTACCTTGACCACGCTTATTTCATTGGCCGCAATCTTGATTATGCCGTTTCAATGGAGGCTTCGCTCAAACTCAAGGAGGTCAGCTATATCCACTCCGAAGCATACGCTGCCGGTGAGCTGAAGCATGGAACTATTTCGCTGATTGAGGAAGGTACCTTTGTTGTTGCGCTTGCTTGCTGTGATGATGTTTTTGAAAAAACAATGTCCAACATTAAAGAAGTGAAAGCTCGAGGCGCCGAGGTGTTGGTTATCACTACCGACGACCAGCGCGGAGTTATTCCGGAAGCCGACAATGTGATGTATATTCCGCGGACCAACGATTTGATTATGCCCTCTCTTGAGGTCATACCAATGCAACTTTTGGGATATTATGTTGCGCTGGCGCGGAAGTGTGATATTGACAAACCGCGTAATTTGGCAAAGAGTGTTACGGTAGAATAGGGCTTGTTTAAAATCCATAGTTATTTTAACCCCCCTGCGTTCATATATTTGTATATATAATGAATGCAGGGGGGCTTTTTGTATGTTGGCGGCACTTTGCTTGATTCCGCCGGGGCGGAAACTATTCCGCCGAACAAAATCGGTCAAAACCAATGTAGTTTCGGTATGCGGCGGACGGTACTTACGCATTACAACGCGTGTTGGCAGGGACGGGACACCCGACTGGACAGCAATACGACGGGCGGCGGGTCATGAATCGGGGCAAATGCTGCTTCCGTTTGGCATAAAGCCACCGGAAACATCACGGATACGCGCTTTTCATGGTCAAGCACTGAATCAAAAAATGATGACAGACGCGGCAACAGTATTGCTGCGCAAAGCGGCAATCGACCCGCGGCTGGTCTGCGTTTCGGTGTATGACGAGCATGCTGTCATGCCGGATTTGCCGTTGCTGTTTCTTCCCTTCGCATCGGAAATTCGCGTCGTCACCGCCCATGCCGAACGTTATGAACGCCAACGGCATATAGCCATGATTCAATACGGCGCAGTGCTGTCGGTTTTTGACGACCCCGACCGCATGACCGGCAGTCTTTTAACTGTGGCACCGGACGGAATTTACGGGTTGGAAGCATATCCGTTCATGAAAAGCGGCTTATGCCTGTCAGCGACAGCGGCGGACCGCAGATTTTTCGGGCTGATAGATGGATATCTGCCTCGCGTTCCGTCAGCTATTCGCGCCGCTTTGCCGGCGGGATGTGATGTTTCAGGGTTCATGGCAGGGCTGTATGAGCTAAGTGGCGTTAAAGAAGCGGGAGCGCATCCACCGGAGTTTTTGCGAATGAACGGAGCAACCGTTCCATACCGTGACGCTATAAAACGAATGGCGGGGCTTGACATTATTACGCGCGTTTAGTATAATGACATGGCGCGTGTGTTGTGCATGCGCTTATTGCTATAAATGAAAGATGAGGCGTTGTTGGTATGGCGAAGCAGATCATCATTACCGATGAAGGTTTAAAGAAGCTTGAAAGTGAGCTGGAGGAGCTTAAGCTTGTCCGCCGCAAAGAAATTGCCGAAAAAATCAAGGTTGCGCTGTCGTTCGGTGACCTTTCGGAAAACAGCGAATATGACGAAGCGAAAAACGAGCAGGCTATTATTGAAGGGCGTATCGCCGAAATTGAAAGCCAGCTGAAAAACGCTCATGTTTTGGACGAAAATGACATTAATACTGAAATTGTTCATATCGGTTCACGCATTCGTATCATGGATATGTCACGGAAAGAGGAAGCAACCTATCAGGTTGTTGGCTCGACCGAAGCCGACCCGCCCGGCGGACGCATTTCGGACGAATCTCCGGTGGGAAAAGCTCTGCTTACCCACGCCGCCGGCGATGTGGTCGAGGTGGAGACTCCCACCGGCAATGTGAACTATAAAATTTTGGAAATATTGAAATAACCACCGGTAACGTGAGTATTTGCGGACACGCTTTTTGGTGTGTCCGCTTTTGCGGTATATGAAAGGAAGTTGACCCCATGCCTGTAAATCCCATAACAATTGTTATGATTCTGTTGGTGGCGGCTATTGCGCTATACTTATGGATGAGCGGCCGCAAAGAGGTGTCCGAAACAGCACAAGCCGACAATCTCGGCGAAAAATACGAGGAAATGTCACCTGAGCTGCTGGATTCCATACCGGATAGCGAGCTTGTGCCTGCGGTTATTGCAAATTTGCTTGCCGCTTTGGAGGAGTCAGGTTGCGACGCATATTCATACATCCCCGGTCTGTCCCGCGGCAGATGTGCGGTGTACAGCGTTTGGCTTGTGTGTAACGAGTTAAAAACCAAAACCATTGCCGAATATTTGACCGGATACACCGCCAACTTCGCCGCATTAGCCGCCGATGGATTTGAATTAATCGGCGCTCAGGGGTGCGCCGACACACTGCGGTCAGCAATAAACGCCAGCACACTTGACATGGATGTCATGGAGCAAGCGGTTGCCGAATCACAGAAAAATTACACCATGTCAGTTGAATCTGAGCAACCTTTTGAGCTGTGCCGCGAATACATCCGCACGAATCCCGATGATTTTGTGGACTATTCCGTTTTTGAAGAGGATGAACCGGAGTTTGAAAGCGGAACAAAAGACGAAAACGCCTTAGATAAGCCCTAATCTAACAACTCAGCCACCGATTTTGTGTTTGTGCGCGGCAACCTTTTCATCATATACAACGTTTCGGGCCGTCCTTCTTCGAGGACGGCTTTTCCTGTTGTGCTGCACACCGTCATTTCATATCCCGCCTCCCGCAGCGTCCGCTCGGCAGTGGGGTCGGTTTCGCCGTACGGATAAGCGAAAGCTGTCGGACGATATCCGGTTATTTGCGACAGCTTATCGGTAATTTTTGAGATATCCTCCGACAACGCAGCAAAATAATCACCATCGCTCTCCCCGGCTTTTCGCCCGGCACCAAAACGTGTTCCGCCGCTTCCGTCATCATGCATTCCCCAGCTGTGGCTTTGTATATCCCAAACCGAACCGTTCGAAATTTTCGACAACCGTTCCCATGTTATGTATGAATAATTAGGGTTTTCCTCCCCCTCCATTGTGCCGCGCTCACAATACTCGCCCACCACAAACAGTACTGCCCGCATCCCGTATTTTTCCAACAGCGGTTGAGCATAATGCAGGTTATTATAATGTCCGTCATCAAATGTAATCATTACCGGATTGTCGGGCAGCGATATCCCGCGCATCACAAAATTAGCCGCTTCACGGGTGGTAACCGTATGGTACCCGTGCTCCTTCAGATATTTCAGGTCGTTTTCGAACTGCAGCGGTGTGACAGTGTATGTAGCCTGCCGCGCAGGGTCCCGAAAAAGGTCATGGTACATTAAAATGGGAAGTTCTGCTTTCATTACAGCCTCGGACCGGTCAGAATCCACATCTCTGACAGCATTTTCTGAATCGGGAATGATTTCACCCTCATCCGGCGGCGGCCCGGATGGAACAAAGTGGTTTTCGGGAACTATCTCACGGGTTTTTACCGCACGGGAATGTTCTTTGGTTTCGTCGTCCCGCACCGTTCCGCTGCGGCGAGTACTGAGCAGTTGTGTAAAATCATAAAGGTCAATCCAAATCTGATTGACACCTTCCTTTTGTGATTCATCAAAAATGAGCTGCAACCCATAATGAAGATGGCTTTGCTTGATGCCATTGGTGTTTTCAGTGGCACTGTATCCGGTTCGACCCACATACCCAATTACATCCCCCGCCATAACAACCTGACCTTCTTCCAATCCGTCAGCAAACGGTCGATTCTGGCGCAAATGGGCATAATAATAATACCGCCGCCCGTCAAAACTGCGCACACCAATCCGCCATCCGCCGTATTGGTTCCACCCCATAACCTCAATCACTCCGGATTCTATAGCTATTACCGGTGTACCGGTCAACGCCATCATATCGTGTCCAAGATGCTTGCGGGAATATCCATAATCCCGGCCGGCTCCGAAATCGTCATAATGAGAATAATCATACCCCTTCGCTATCGGCAAAAACGCCTTCAAACCATAGCGTTGTTCCCAATCTCCGGAATCATTTTGAATCTCGTATTGTCCCACAAGCCCGCCAAGCACAGCGGTATAAGCTTCATGATAATATGAATAATATTGCATCTTTTCGGTCAACTCCGTCATCATTTTCCCTTCACGAAGTGTTTCCGCCAGCTTTTGCAAATCCTCCTTTTTATATCTGCCGAAATCCCCGCCATATTTCGCACCGAGATAAGACAGCATCTCAATCCAATCAAGCGGAACATCAGACTCCTCCCCGCGTGAACTGATATCCATCTCCATCGCCTGCCGCATCAGCGATGATGGAACAGTAAAATCCACCCATTTGATATACTTTTCCCCCTCAGCATTAACTGAATACATAGTATCCGCCCTTCTGCCAAGCGATATTACCGCGGCGAGAGTCAAAATCAGTAAACATACCACACCAACCACAGCAAATCTGCGGTGCAGCTTTATTAAAAAAAACATTTCGCATCACCCATACATACTATGAAGGGTAATGCGGAAAATATGAACAGCCATTTGCGGACGGCTATTTCGCGAACAACCCCAAAATGCGGCGAACACCTTGAATCAAGCTTATTGCGCTCATAAGCGCGTATATTATACCAAACATAAGACTAACAGTGCCAAATAACGACGACAAACGATAGCACATTTTTTTCATAAAATTACAACGACCCTTCTTTTTTTGTTGCAATTAGCTTTCCCTCGTTGTATAATGATATTCCCGAAATTTGCAACGAAAGGATGACGCGCATGGGTGATGCCTTTACAAATGGTGTAGAGCCGTGGGGTCTGCGTGCGCCTCGTGAAATTCGCGTATTGGTTTGCTACACTGTCGAGGCGGCAAAGGAAGCGATTGCACGTAACAGCGTGATGGAAATTATTGCGGGTCAAGGCATGGCGAACTTCTTTGAAACAGGAGAAGCCATTGACAGCCTGATTACAAACGGACATTTGTCCGAAAACGGCGAATCAATGCTGGAAATCACCGAAACCGGAAGGCAAATTGCCGACACGCTGTCCAGCGCCATCCCGCTGCTGCTCAGGGAACGTGCGGTGAAAGCGGCGCTGTATGCCACTACACGAATGCGCCGCGAGCGCGAAAACACCGTGGTGATAGAAAAACAGGAGATGGGATATACCGTCACCTGTACCATGAACGACGGGGACATACCGCTGTTGTCCATGACCCTCAAGGTGGCCGACAAGCTACAGGCAAAAATGGTGCGCGAAAAATTTTTGGACGACCCGATTCTCGTTTATCGAAGCACCATTGCACTGCTGACCGGCGATGCGGTTGTTTCGCATATTAATTCGCGAATTTCCATTGATTTGAATTAATTTTTTTATTTTTTGTATAATTCCTTTCCAAACGGCAAAAATACATTCGAACAGAATTATTTTTAACTCTGTTTGTAGGGATTGCGGCGCTTTGGCGTCGATTATCCGCGAAAGGAATGTGATTGTAGTGCTGGATCGTATATCGCTTATTTTAGTGATTATTGGTGGTCTGAATTGGGGCAGCATCGGGTTGTTCCAGTTTGACATCGTGGCATGGGCATTCGGCGGTTCCGGCTCGGCTGTCAGCCGTGTTATCTACACCGTCGTCGC
>JGI994J12354_10001677_pt1 | contig 22327 bp, 24 predicted proteins | sample IntmicLarv3ML3BL_FD_12354 | JGI IMG/M metagenome (IMG submission 12354) | reverse complement strand
ATATCTAAAGAGTTAATCAAGCCAGAGCATATAAATAACTCTTACTCATTTGGTGGAATGATTAAATATATATCTATTAATATTAATATTACTAAAGACCAATTAGTAGATTTAGTATTACTTAACAGACTTTGGGATATATATATTTATTTATGTGGTAAGTATAGACAATTAGTTACTATCTCTAGGTACTGCGTACTGATTGGTATTACTCAAGATACTTTTTATAGTTGGTTAAAGGGTGCTACTAGAGATGATTATAGCGAGGAGTTGAATATATCGCGTTCAGAGTTGTTGAAAAAATGGCATGGTGACATGGTGAGCAGTGTAGAAGATGGAGTTGCTGGTAACAATGTTGGTGTTATGTACTACTCAAAGGCGCAATTGGGGTGGCAAGAGAACAAGCAGGAGGTAATCCACACGCACCGCATCGAGAAGTCAGCCGAGCAAATCGCTCAGGATTATGACATTCCGCTAATAGAAACCACTGCAATTTAGACACAATTTAGTATAGTTATCAGACAATTCGAAACGTAAAACTATATGTGGGGCTATATATACCACCCCCACAATATATAGTGGTTGATGTATTAAACAAATCAGTGTTTGTCGTATAGATGTAAAAATAGCAAAGATAGCAGAAAGAGATTGATGGAGAAAACTCAAGAGGGGTATGGGGGTCTATGGGTAATCCCCCCACGGCTACTACTTACCCCCTCACGCAATCCAAAAATCAAAAAGGGGTCTTAGCCTATGGGGTACTTTCAACCAATCAAGCAAACGAGATACGAGGGAGTTAGCAAGAACAAAGGTAAGGGATTAGCAGAGGGTCACATATATTTGTCGGTGACTGGTAGAGATATTGCAATTAATGGATTGAATGGCAGTGTCTATAATTTTTCAAAAGGGGCTACACGCAATGCAACGAGGGAAGAATAAAGCGAAAAGGCATTTATCAATCTTCAAAAATTTTTTCCGAAAAATAAAAAGGCTTTTAGGGAGGTAACAAAATGGCAATACAAATCATAACGACAGTAGCAAACGTGATATTCATTCTTTTGTTTGCATACATGGCAATGCAAGAGGATACTAATGTCCGTGATGAGGTTGTATTTGGATTTATAGCGTTTCTGCTAGTTGTGAATACAATATTTGTTTGGGGCAAGTGATAAGGCGATTGGAGGGTTTTAAGTGGCTGTATCAGCGAAGAATAAGTTAATCATTGATGCGATTAAAAAGAGTGATTTAACTGAATACAAGCATTTGAATAACCTCTTGAACATGGCTATGAATATCTACAGCGAAGATGAAGCAGACTTGTATTATAGCTTGAATATTACTGGTTTTATCAAAAAACATATTCCTACGTTGCCACATACTGAGGAATTACTAGATTTGTATTGGCGAGCAGTGTTATTCGAGGCGCAGCATCAAGTGCTTGATAGTGCGTTGTTGTATCTTGAGAAGAATAGGGATGCAGAAGATAGATTTTATCAACCAAGGCGTAAAGAGTTTTTGGGAATTGGCTTGATACAAGATTTGCAGGATTTGCTAGATGATAACTTAGATGTGCTAAGCATTTCAATGCCACCAGGCGTAGGCAAGACCACGCTGGGCGAAATGTTTATAGCGTTGTATATGGGCTGGTACCCTGATGTGTGTAATTTGTTTTCGTCACATTCAGGACACGTCACACGAATGGTTTATGACGTGGTGAATAACATAATCGGGGCGAATGTTAAGAAAGGGCAAATAGCTGAATATACATGGCGTGAGATATTCCCTGATGTGCAAGTCGAAGCTGTTAATGCTAGAGAGGAAACTATAAACCTTGGCAAGTTCAAGCCGTTTAAGAGCTTAACTTGCAGAGCATTGGGTGCATCTCAAACTGGTGTTACTCGCGCTGAGGGTATTTTGTATTGTGATGACTTGTGCTCTGGTATTGAGGAGGCTTTGTCGAAAGTTCGACTTGATAAATTGTTTACGATGTACAGCACAGACTTGAAAACTCGCAAGAAGATGGGTAAAGGTGGTAAACGGTGTAAGGAATTACACATTGCGACACGTTGGAGCGTTTGGGACGTTATCGGACGCATTAAAACGATTTACGCTAGTGATGAGCGTTGCCGTTTCGTGTCGGTACCAGACATCAACCCTGAAACCAACAAGAGCAATTTCAATTATCGTTATGGCGTTGGATTTGATGAAGCATACTTTGAGGACATCGAAAAGACGCTAGACGATGTTACATATCGGTGCTTGTACAAGAATGAGCCAATTGAGCGTGAGGGCCTATTGTATGACCCTGATGTATTGCGTAGATACTTTGATGTGTTACCACCAGAGCGTGAGCCTGATGCGATTATAGGTATCCTTGACCCGAAAGGCTCTGGTACCGATTATAATGCCCTTGGTATTTTCTATCAGTACGGAAGCGATTACTATTTACATGATGTTGTATTTAAGAATATTGACCCATATTTGCTAGATGATTTCAATGCAGACTGCTTGGCTAGGAACAATACACAGATTTGCCAAGTGGAGAGCAACAAAGAGGGTGTGCGAACTGGTGACGTTTTACAAGACAAAGTGAAAGAGCGTGGTGGGGTTTGTAGTATCGAAAAAAAATATACCACCTCAAATAAAGAAACACGAATTATTGTTAATAGCCCATGGGTTATTGAACACGTTATATTCAAAGATGCTAGTTGCTATGAACCAAAATCAGATTACGGTGTATTCATGAGCCATTTGTGTGGGTATAGTCAACTTGGCAAAAATGCGAATGATGATGCACCGGATATGGTGTCAATGCTGGCAGTAAGAGAGACTAACGGCGTAGCAAGCGTTCAGGTGATGAGTAGGTCAGTATTGTACGGATAAGGGGAGGTTATTGTTTGAGAAAGCGAGATATAAAGCTAGATAAATATGGAATTAGCAAAAAGCGATATGTGGAACTAAGGTCCTTTTGTGAGCAATACCCTGAATGGAAACGGTATCTTGCAAGTGAGACGAATACAGTCAAATCAAAGGTGATTACTGATATGCCGATGTCAAGAGACCCGCTGAACAATGCAACAGAAAATTTGGCAATTAAAAGGACCGTCTATAGTTGTCGCTGTGATTTGATTGAGAAGATTGCAAAGCAGGCAAGTGGGGATTTACACGAGTATATTATAAAATCGGTTTGCTATGATTTACCCGTAAGGTATTTACTTATGGTTGAGGATATGCCATGCAGTGCAACAACATTGTATGATATACGCAGATACTTCTTTTACCTTTTAGACATTGAAAAGACGAAACGTGAGGCGTGGGCGATTTGATAAAATGTGCGTAAATGGGGGACGTGTTTCCGTGATATAGTGATATTGGTTGATATTGTCATTCAGGCACAACCTCCTTGATTGGGGAGCGTAGGCGAAAGCTGGTGCGCTCCTTTTTCATGTAAAAAATTAAGCAAGGTAGGACAGATATGGCGTTATTTGGGCGAAAGCAATTATTTACTGATGTTGCGAAGATTGATAAAAACAACATATTGGAAGTTTTGAATAAGGTGCTTACGGACCATCAAGCAAATAGCAAGCAGATTGAATACTTGTTGAATTACGCAAAGGGAGAGCAACCTATCCTTGACCGAGTTAAGAAAGTTCGAGATGACATCAACGAGAAAATTGTTGATAACATGGCTGCTGAAATATTAAGCTTCAAACTTGGTTATGAATTTGGCTCACCGGTTACTTATGTGCAAAGGGCGCGCAAGGGTGTTGATAATGCTGGGGAGAAATTGCCAAACGATGATGATTTTAGGATTTCAGCGTTAAATGAAATGATGGTTGAGGAATCAAAGTCAGCGAAAGATATTGAACTGGCACGGTATATTAAAACTTGTGGCGTTGGGTACAGATTGATTTTCCCTAAGAAAAATGTAGTCAATACATCGGTATTTGATTATTTGGTGCTAAATCCAATGACAGCATTTGTCGTGTATAGCAATGACGCATTCAAGCGTCCAATGTTGGCTGTTTCGTATGCTGTTCATGAAGATGGCAGTGTGTTGTTTGGGTGCTATACAGATGAATTGTATTGCAAAATAAAAACAAGTGGATGGGCAATGCCTGATGGGGAAATCATAGACGAAGAAATTAATATGTTAAAAATGATTCCTATCATTGAGTATATTAACGACTACGACCGTATGGGGTGCTTTGAGCGAGTTGTCCCACTTATGGATGGGCTTAATACTGTTAACTCGGATAGGGTTAATGATATTGCTCAAAATGTGCAAAATCTGCTTTGGGGTGACAATGTTTCTTTTGATGAGACACAAAAAGCTTCATTGCACACGAATGGTATTGTGCTTACGAAGTCACCACAAGGACAGCAAGCGATATTGAAGTATCTTGAAAGCAAAATGAATCAATCCGAGAATCAAACAGTCGTTGATTATATGAAACAGCAGATACTTGATATTACGAATACTCCGAGCCGTTCCGAATTATCAGGTGGCAGTACAGGCAGTGCAACGAATATGTCCACTGGTTGGATGTCGGCAGAGACGGATGCAAAGGAGAAAGAACAAATTTTTACGGCATCTGCTAGGCAAGAAACACTAGTTATTTTACGGATATTGAAGAAAAGTACAGATGTTGACCCATCTCTTGCTGAAATTTCAATATCTGATTTGGATATTAGATTTTCACGGTCACGCACTTATGACTTGGCTACAAAATGTAATTCACTTGCGACATTGATTAATGTTGGTATTGATGCACTGAGGGCTATTGAGGTTGTTGGATTGTTTACAGACCCACAGCAAGTTGCGATTGATTCACAAGAGCGCATAGATGAGAAGTTCTTTAGTGGAAAGGGACAAGGTGATGAGCCTACAGTTGTACAAGTGGATACACAAAAAGTATCAACAAGTGATGAATAAATGGAATTAAAGGGTTGAAAGGCTCTTTTTTTATACAGACAGAGAAGTCTTAAACCACAAAAGACAAGAATAAGTCTTAAAAACAGAAAAATAGAGACAGAGAAGTCCTAAATCACAAGGAGGAAATAACATGGCAGATTTAAAAACTTTACTAGGTGATGCTTACAAAGAAAGTATGACACTTGATGAAATCAATGAGGCTCTTGAAACAGTGAGTGTTGTTGATGAGAAAAGACTTGATGGACTTGTTCCGAAATCGCTTTTAGATAAAACGTGTTCAGAGGCAGCAGACTATAAGAGGCGATTGCGTGAAGCGATGAGTGAACAAGAACGTTTAGCTGCTGAGGACAAGGATTACAAGGAATCCCTTGAAATGAAAGTTCAGCAACTTGAGCAGGAAAACAAGATAACAAAATTCAGAGGTGAATACCTTGGTATGGGATATTCAGAAGAATCAGCAAGTAAAATTGCAACAGCTATGGCTGATGGCGATACAGAAACGGTATTCGCTTTAACAAAGCAACATCAAGAGGGCATCAAGAAAACTGTTGAGGCTGAACTTATGAAGAACATGGGGACACCTCCAGCTGGTAATGGTAGTCAAACCGTAGATTACAACAAAAAACAAGTAGCAGCGTTAGAAGCTGGTAATGCACAAGGAGCAATTCTAGCAGCACTAGAGGAGGCGCAAGCAAAATAAGAAAAGGGAGAATTGAAAAATGGCAGATGTATATGCAATGAGTGGTAACACTCCAAATTTTAGTGGTGTTTTATTTAACAAGGGGAATACACTAACCCCATTTTCAACATTAATCGGTGCAAGCAGAATGATTACAAATCATGTTGAATTTGCAACGGCGATTGAGTACGCAACAGGTGGGGGCGCACAGCCTAGCATTTCAGAGGAGGCATCTTTGATTGCTCCTGATGCAGCGGTTATTGTAAGAGACCAAAAATCGAACGTAACACAAATCCATCAAAAAACTGTTGGTGTTTCTTATGGCAAGATGTCAAACATGGGGACAATGAGTGGCATCAATGTGGCGAATCAAGTAGCTAATCCAGCGGAGGAGTTAAGTTTTCAAATCGCTGCTAAGATGGCTGAAATCGCACAGGACATTGAGTATTCATTCTTGAATGGTGTGTACAATAAGGCAGCTAATGATACACAGGTAAATCAAACAAGAGGGCTTTTACCAGCTATTACAACTAATGTAGTTGATGCTAGTGGAAAGCCACTTACTTTCATGATGGTATGTGCAGCACTGGATAAAATCCGCAAGGCAAATGCTAGTACAGCTAACATTATCCTTGGTGTCGATGCAGTAAATCAAATGCAGTTAAATGCAGACGCAGTGGCAAACGGCTTAACAATCGTAGATTCTGGTAGAACTCTTAACGGAATCAACGTATTAACGGTTCTAACTCCACTAGGTAGCATTGATATTGCACCACTTATCTATTTACCAGCTGGAACAGCTGTATTGTTTGATGCGTCATTGATTAGACCAGTTGAACAGCCTACACCAGATAAAGGTAACTTCTTCCTTGAAGAACTTGCAAAAGTTGGGGCAGGTGCACGGTACCAAATATTTGGACAAATCGGTTTAGACCATGGTCCAGAATGGTGTTCGGCTAAGATTGAAGATTTATCTGTAGATATGCCGACAGATGCAGATTTTGCAAAGCGAGTGAGTGTAAACCCGTAAGCAGTCATAGCTTGCCAGTTCAGCCAACTACGATTGCGGTAGAGCATCCTAGTGAGTCTACCGCAACACATACAGCAGAGAGCCTAGAAGATATGACAGTATCGGAAATAAAGGCTCTCGCTGATAGTTTAGGCTATGACGTAACGGCTACAAAAAAGGCTGACATTATCAATGAATTTCTTGATAAGCAGAATGGGAGCATATAGGCATGGAAACTTTAATCGATGAAATCAAAAAAGAATTGATAGTTGAACTTGTAGCGAGTGGTTCTGACTTTGACTCATCTTCCGAAAGTGATGTGAGATTACTTGAAGTTAAAGTGACAAGTGCTTACAGAGACATTAAGAGGGCGAGAAATTATCAAAGTCATCATGATGAGGAATTTGTTTTAAAAGATATGGAAAGTATGTATTCACTTATTAAAAGTTTGACTCTATATGATTTCAATCAGATAGGTGCAGAGGGCGAACGAATACATGCTGAAAATGGGATAAGTAGAACATGGGCTAATAGGAATTCTATATTAAACCAAGTCACTCCATTTGGAACGGTATTATAAAGAAGTTTGTGCGTGGATTTATTCCGCAGGGTAGCACTGTATTTGGCGGAGGGTTGGTGCTAAAAATGAGAAGTTTAAAGAGAAACAAAAGAGAATTGTGGTATGCACTTTATGAGGGTGAAATGCCAATATATAAGACGGACAAGGACGGAAACATTGTCTACATGGACGTGGATGATGAACAGGTGCCGATTGAGACAGGAGAGTTTCAGTCGGTTTATTCTATCCCTAAAAAGTTCAAAGCGAATACATCGGCTGGACGTGGTTATTCACAGAATGAAGTGTTTGGAATAAGTGCTGATTTTACACGTTCTATCAGTACAACGGATATGTCCAATCCGATTGATGAATTTTCATTGATATGGGATAGAAAGCCGAAAGTGCTAGAAGATGAAACAGCAGAACCAACAGATGCCGTTTATCGTGTATCAGGTAGACCAGCAAGAGGCTTGACCTCTATAGTCATTCCAATTAAGGCGATAGCGAGGAATAACGCAAATGGCTAAAACAATTTCATTCGGATTGTCTGTTAGAGAAGTGAGAAATGCCAAAAAACAGCTAGAGGAATACAAAGAGGAATTTACGTTAAAGGTCAACGAGTTTGCCGAGACGTTAGTTCTTCGAGGCGTTGAAATTGCCGAACTCAACATAGCTGGATTTGATGCTGTGTTTTCTAGTGAATTGCTGAATAGCATTGACTTTGAAGCTGGCAATGTCATTACAGACGGTGCAAGTTGGATTATTTACACGGATTGCGAATGGGCGAAATATGTTGAATTTGGAACTGGTGTTATAGGCAGTGAAAATCCACACCCTGATACGAGCATTGGCAATTGGAAGTATGACACTAACAATCACGGTGACGCTGGGTGGAGTTATTACAAGGACGGTGAATGGCATTACACAAAGGGTATGCCGTCAAGACCATTCATGTATCAAACAGGCATTAAACTGGCTGAAATAGTAGCAGAAGTGGCAAGGGAGGTATTTAGCAGTGATTGATGTTCTATCAAAAGTAAACACTAGATTAGGAATTGCTGTTAAAGATATATGTCCTCACACTGGAACAGTTATGGCAGATTCCAGTCCCTCAAAATTTCCATTTTTAAGTGTTAACCAACTTAATAACCGAAGCACAGGAGAAGATTTTGAAAACGGCGAGAACGCAGTTATATCAGACATTGAACTACAAGCCTATTCGTTGGCATCAGTTAGTGAATCAAGGCTTATTATCGCTCGTGCAAATGATGAGATGAGAAAGATGGGTTATCATCGGACGGCTGGAGGTTCTGAGGTCAAAAATGTCGCAGACACAAAAGTTAAAAGAATCCTTGCTAGATATAGAAGAACTATAAGTAGTGGAGATGAACTATAAACAAGTAAAAGAAAAGAGAGGTATTCAAAATGGCAACTGGGTTAAAAAGTAGAATTATTGTAAGGGAACACAAAGACACCGTTAAAACGTGGGCGGGTAAGTACACATTGCTTTTAAAAGCTAAATCAATCCCATCTCCGATGCAAGACCCTAACACGGTTGAATCAACAACTTTGGAAGATGACGTTCAGACTTTTGAAATGGGTATTCGCCAATCTGGATTGATTAACGCAGAAGGCAACTATGATTTGATTTTTATTGACAGGGTTGATGCGCTTGCTGGTAAGCGTGTTGACATCTTGCACTTGTATGGAACAGACGGAAAAGGTAGTGAGGGCATTTTTGGATATGAAGCGCAAGTATCAGGAAAACCAAATGATATTGGTGGAAATGATGAAATACTTGGAATGACCGTAGCAATCGTACCAAATTCCGTTCCTCAGAACCTAACTAAAACTTATAAGGTTGCAGTTACGGGTAGTGAGGCAGAGGCAGACAAATTAGAATTTACAGTAACAGCAAACAGTTAAAAGGATGGCGGGGCTAAGTGCTCCGCTATTTTGATATTCAAAAATAAGGAGAGATGAAAATGACAATTACAATCAACAATGAAAAATTACCAGTACCAAAATTAGGCTTTACAGAAATGGCTTACATGGAAGAAATAACAGAGGTTTCAATTGCGGAGGCATTATCAAAAAGACAAATTATGATATTAGCCATAGCATTCGTCGCGGTGGTTAAAGAAGTAGATAAGCAAGAGGCAACAAGGCTTATTGAGCAACACATCATGGGCGGTGGAAATATTATTGATATCAATAATGTTTTTATGAAAGTAATGGGTGAAAGTGATTTTTTCAAGAAGATGCTCGGACTGGACAAGATGGACAAAAAAGCGAAGTCGAGCAAAGAAGTATTGGAAGAAATACCAGAGACAGAGGACAAGGAATAGGAAAGCGACAAAAAATAAAGTCGTTTACTGAAACGATATATGAGGTCTGGCTACCGTCTGCAATCAGATATGGGATTCCATACGAGACATTTTGGAAACTCAATCCTAAGATACTCAACATCTATCAAGAGGAGTACAGGCAGAGAGTGGTTAGAGAAAATAATTTGCTCAACACTCAAGCATATATACAGGGCTTTTATAATGTGTTTGCAGTGGCAGCAGCGAATGATACTAGAAACAACTATCCTAAAGAACCAATGCCATTTTTTGATGGTGATGCAAGTAAGGATTTGAAAGACCCTGAGAGAAACGAGAAGTTGGCAGTAGCCGAGATGCAAGCATTAGCATCTGCATTGGGTCAAAAGGGGTTAAAAGAGTCGGAAATGAAGTAAGGAGGTGGAACGATGGGCACCGAAATAGATAGACTAGAACTTGTCGTTGAATCGCAAGCATCAAAAGCGAATAAAGAGTTAGATGTACTTGTTTCTAAGCTAGGCAATCTTGACAAGGTGCTTTCAGGCATTGATTTTGACAATTTTAAGGGTTCTGCCACCGTAATTGAGGATTTAGGAAAAAAAGTAGGTGATGTAGGTAATCAGGCAAAAAGCACGAAGCTAGGCGTGGATACTAGCGGATTAAAAAAGAATAAGAAAGATTTAGATGCTATCACAGCATCATTAAAAGAGGGTTTTAAAGATGTTGGCAAAGACCTCACCTTTGAAGGAACTTACGACCAACTTTTAAAAGAAATTCAGAAAGTGGAAAAAGCTAAGGCTAATTTTAACGAAAAGGAAAGAGAAACTCATGATGTAGGAGGGAACAGAACCAGTGCATCATATTTAAAGTTGCAACGAAATATAGCTAAAACAATAAATTATCTTGATGTGCTGAAAAGCAAGTTGAGAGAAATTGATAACAAAAGTTATAGGGATACTATGGATTTGTTTGACAGGAAAGAGGCAGAGTACAATCCGTCTCAAACGTTCTCGAAGTCACCAGAGGTTGCAAGAACAGTTCCTAGAGTAAAGACAATGCTTGCATCAGAGGTAACACCTAAAGTCGATACAGGTACTGTTATTAACCAGCTGACAGAATTAAGTGCACAAGCGAAAAGAATACTTAGTGAGTCATTAGTTGATTTTGATATCGATATGGACAAGGTGAGTTTTGACGAAATCAGTAGTGAGTTGGCAAAGTTAGAAGCAAAGTATAGAAATGCACAAGAAGCTGAACGGAAGTTTTTAGCAACTGGTGGAAATGTAAATTCCCAAACGTACCAAGGTCTAATATATCAGCTAGAGTTGGCAGCTGGAAAACTTGATATCGCAAGAGAAAAACAAGAAGGCTTTCAGAATAGTATATCAAGAACATCAAAAATAGCGAATGGCTTTAAATCAACTGTGGATGGTGTTGTCGCTACAGTTGAGGGTATGGGCAAGGGTTTTAAAGCTGTTAGTGGTGTTGCAACAACTCTAGGTAAAGGACTAAAAGCAGTTGAGGGTGTAGCAAAAAAGGCAAGTTCTACAGTGAGTGGGTTGTTCAAAAAACTTGGTGGCGCAGGGTCGCAAGCTTTAAAAAAATTTACTGGAAATTTGAAATTTTCACTAGGTCAAATGCTCAAAATGGCAATGGTTAGAAAACTTGTAAACATGGCGATAATGGGTATTATTCAAGGATTTAAAGTTGGGGTTGATAACTTAGCCCAATATTCTAATTCTTTCAATAATAATATCTCTATGATTAAATCTGCCTTGACGCAGTTAAAGAATAGTTTTGCTACAGCATTTGCACCAATATTGAATGTAGTTGCACCTATTTTGACTACATTAATCAATATGTTATCAAAGGCAACCACAGCAATAGGTATGTTTTTTGCAGCATTAACAGGGCAATCTATGTTCACCAAGGCGACACCAGTGACAGAAAATTATGCTGCTGGACTAGGAAGCGTTGGTGCTAATGCAGCGGGAGCGAATAAGCAAGCAAAGGAATTGAAAAAGACACTGCTAGGCTTCGACCAAATCAATGCACTAAGCGATAATTCAGGCAGTGGAGACACTGGTGGAGGAGGTAGTGGTGGTGGAACAGGCGGCGGTGGAGTTAGTGCCAATGATATGTTTAAAGATGTTCCAGTTGATTCAAAAATAAAAGAGTTTGCAGATAAGATTAAAGAAGCATGGAAAACCGCAGATTTTACAGAAATTGGAAAAATTGTAGGTGCCAAGCTTAATGATGCATTGAAAAATATCCCTTGGGATAAAATTCAAAAAACTCTAAACAAGGTGGCAAAAAGCGTTGCTACTTTTTTAAATGGATTTATCGAGGAGACAGATTGGGAACTTGTGGGTGCAACTTTTGCAAAAGGCATTAATACAGTTTTTGGCATGGTGAACACGTTTGTTACAAACTTCAAATGGGATAAAGCAGGTAAGGCTCTTGGTGATGGCATAAATGGATTCATGAACAATCTTGACTGGAATTTGATAAGGTCAACATCAACCAAAACCGCAAAGGGAATTGTTGACTATCTTAATACCGCAATTGCGACTGTAAAGTGGGATAAAGTAGGAACGACATTTGGGCAAGCTGTTAATACTGTGATTGACTTTTTCTATACAGCAGTTACGAAATTCGACTGGAAAAAAGCTGGTAAAGCGATAGCTGAGTCTATCAACGGTGCTGTTAAAAAGATTGATTGGGCGAAAGCTGGCAAGACGCTTTCAAGTGGCGTGATAGGATTCCTTGATATGATTGGAACTGCTATAGAGAAAACGGACTGGAAAGCTGTAGGTGAATCAGTAAAAGATTTTCTTGTAAATATTGATTGGAAAGGTGTTGCTCAGTCATTATTTAAAGCTATAGGGGCAGCACTTGGAGGATTGGCCGCATTTCTTGGTGGATTATTGGGCGATGCGTTCAAGGGCATAGGCAAGTATTTTCAGGATAAAACTGAGGAATGTGGCGGTAATGTAGTTGCTGGAATACTTAAAGGTATTTGGGATGCACTTGTTGGCATTGCCAAGTGGGTATATGACAATATATTCAAGCCAATTATAAATGGTTTCAAATCAGCATTTGGCATTAATTCACCATCAACCGTTATGGCTGAACAAGGTGGATTCATCATGAGTGGATTGTTCGGAGGATTAAAAGATAAGTTAGGTACGATATTAACATTCTTTAAAGAACTACCAGGCAAAATCAAAAATGCACTAGGCAATGCAAAAAACTGGTTGAAAGAAAAAGGCTCTGATGCTATTGAGGGTATAAAAAATGGTTGGGAATCAGTAAGAGAATCAAAGCTAGGGCAAGCAGTTTCTAAGATTGGTGGTTTCGTTAAAGACCGTATAGGCGATGTGAAGAGTGCTGTTACTGGTCGAGGCAGAGAAATTATTGATGGTATGAAATCTGGTTATGATGCAATAAGAGAAAGCGGACTGCTTAGTACCGTTTCAAAGCTTAGGAGTACCGTTAAGGACCGTATTGGTGATGTGAAGAGTTCTGTAACTAGCCGTGGTAGAGAAATCATAAACGGTATGAGAGATGGGTACAATGCTGTTAGAGAAAGCGGACTGCTTAGTACCGTTTCAAACCTCAGGGAAACCATAAAGACTAGAATAGGTAATGTATCCGCGACAGTAAGAAGCCGAGGTACGGAAATTATTACAGGATTGAAAGCAGGTTATAACAATGGGGCTTCTTTTACAAGCATTGTTGCGAAGTTAGGCGCTAGTATAAGTACTTCTATTGGTAGTTTGTGGCAAAGAGGGCGAAATGTCATTTCTGGTTTTATCACTGGTTTTAGGTCACTAAAAATACCATTGCCACGGCTGAATTTTAGTTCAGAAGAGAAAACCTTTGCTGGCATAAAATTTAATATCCCTGCTTTTAAAGGGGTTAGTTGGTATGCAAAAGGTGGTTTTCCTAACATGGGAGAATTATTCGTTGCAAATGAAGCGGGCCCCGAGATGGTTGGTAAAATGGGTAATCGAAACGTTGTTGCTAATAACAACCAAATTGTTAGTGGTATTAAGCATGGTGTAAGTGATGCTATGGTAGACGTTATGATGGCCATGCAACATGGACAACAAAGAGGTAATGAAACTATTGAGATACCGTTGATTATTGATGGTGAAGAATTGGCTAGAAGCGTTCACAATGGCAGGGAGCGTTTGATAGAGCGAGGAATACTAATACCAGAATTTGCTTAAGGGTGAAGCGTAAATGCTTCCCCTTTTTGTTAAAGGAGATTTGTTATATGGCTATGATATGGGTAGGTACATCACCTACGAATTTAGTTGAATGTCCAACGCCAAGTTCTATGGATTGGGGACTGCAAGATGTTTCAGCGGCGGATAGTGGACGTACCGATGATACAAAAATGCATAAGAACAGAATAGGGCAAAAAGTAAAATGGTCTTTAGTGTGGATGACTAAGAAACCAGATGTAGTGTCAACTATATTGCAACTGTTTGACCCCGAATATATTTATGTTAGGTACAGCGACCCTAAGCACAACAGGTTAGTTACAAAGGAGTTTTATGTTGGTGATAGGTCTGCGCCTGTCAAGCAATGGGTTGTAGGTGGAAGGTTATATGAGAGTGTAAGTTTTGACATAATAGAGAGGTAAAGAATGTTAAACGTAAGTGCTGAATGGGAAAAAGCAGTAATCAATGATAATAGGAGATTTCTGAACAGAGCGCAGATAATCAGTCCTCACGGTAATAGTGATTGGCAAATAACTGTTAATTCAGACCGAATTATGCAAGGTGGAGCGCAATTTTCTAGCGGGACTACTAGTATTGGGAGTTTTGATATTGGGGCAACAATTATAGGCAAGTACACATTACTTTTGCAAAATTATAACGACCAATTCACAGATTACTTATTTGAGGGCGCAACGGTTATCGCTTATGTTGGGCTTGGACTATCATCGGGTACAGAGTGGATAAGAAAAGGTACTTATATAGTTAGCGATGCGAAAATCCATAACGGCATTGTAACGCTAACTTGTTATGACAATTTGCATTTATTCGCTAAAAATATTCCTGATGGGTTTTTAAATGCGCCTACAACGCTTGACGAATTACTGAGACATATATGTAGTTATTGTGGCGTAAATCTCGCAACTAACAATCTTGAAATGAAAAATTACATGATTAGAGGTGTTGGGGAACAAGCAACTTTTCTAGATGCAGTAGGGTTCATTGCTCAAATCGAGGGGGCTTTTGCGAGGTGTAATCCTTTAGGACAGTTGGAAATAGTTTGGTATGAGGAAATTGTTAATGGTGCAGGGCTGGATGGTGGAACGTTTGATTTCATAGAGGGTAACACCTCTTATCATGACGGAGATATTGCAGATGGTGGTTCATTTAACCCATGGAATTTAGGTTTTGAATTTAACGCTGGTGATTTCATTGATATGGGTAGGTTTTGGACTATAGTGTCTTATACCAACAATAACATTGATATCGAAGATGTTGTCTTGACTGGAATACAAATCGAGAGTACAAACGGGGAAGAACCGTATTCGGTGCTGGCGGGTGAAGATGGATATATCATTTCAATTACTAACAACGAATTTATCACGGAGACTACAGCTTCAAGTGTGGCAAATCATTTAAAAAATAAAATTGTTGGTATGCGATTTAGGCCGTTAAAAATAAGTATTCTCGGAAATCCCGCAATGGAAGCAGGAGACAATGCTTATGTTGTTGATAGAAAAGGCAGAGCGGTACATTGTCTTTTAACGAATATTGATTACACGATTGGTAGTTATGCAAGTGTTAGTTGTGATGCCATGAGCGCAGTAAGAAATAGTGCTGATAGAAACAGTGCAATGACAAAGGCGATAGTTCAAGCTAGGAAAAATACTGAGCGAATGCTATCTGCTTACGACTTGGAAATGCAACAATTAACAAATTTGATAACACAGTCATTCGGCTTGCACAAAAGCGAAGAAACGCTAGATGATGGTTCGGTGATTTACTATATGCACAATAAGCCCCTACTAAAAGATAGTGATACGGTATGGAAAATGACCGCTGACGCTTTTGCAGTCTCTACAGATGGCGGTAAGACATGGAATGCTGGCATTGATAGTTCGGGGAATGTACTAGTCAATGTCCTGTCGGCAATTGGTATCAACTTTGATTGGGCGAGAGGTGGAACGCTAACGCTTGGCGGTTCAAATGACGCTTACGGGGCTATGAAAATTCTTGATGCAAACGGAGGTCAAATAGGTAAATGGGATAGAAATGGTATAGAGGCAACAAGAGCAGACATTAACGGAACGCTGCGAAATAGAGATGGGGAACATGGACTTACGCTAATCAATGGGCGTGTTTATGCTTACCATAATGAGAGCCTAGTAGGACAGATGGGGTCAATGGGATATGCAAATAGTAACAAAAGAGGTTTTTCAATGAGTAGCGATGCTGATTATCTAGCTCTTAGCACTGGTAGAACATCAGGTAATGCCTTAGCAATTCGATATATTATCAATAATGGACTAAATTATGAGGGATACAATGAAAGACATGTTTTTGAAGAAACTGTACGCATTTCTGGTTCGTTGTTTCTGGGGCATGATACTACTCGAATTATTGGTCTTGGCAACAGTGCGGCTATTGTTGGAGGGTTAATTGTAGATGGCGCTTTTTCGACTACGGGAGCAAAAAACCGTGTCGTTGGCACATCAAGTGGGTATGTGGGAATGAATGCCGTAGAGTCAACAGGGGCATTTTTTCAAGATTATGGAAGTGGCATCATGGATAAAAACGGCGAGTGCTTTATTTTCCTAGACCCTATTTTTGCAGATACTATCGAAGCGAAACATGAATATTACATACAGCTAACACAAACAAGCGATAGAAACGTTGGTTATGCAAAAAAAGAAGATGGTTATTTTGTCGTATATGGTGAGGCTGGAGCAACATTTGATTGGGTAATAAGTGCAAAGCAAAAGGGTTATGAAATGGATAGAATGGAAAAGATAGACATCCCTGATGAGCAAGATTTTTCTGATATCCCGATAATAAATCAAGGCAATATAGAGGAAATAGCAAACGAGTATTTAGAGGAATATGAAAAGGAGCTTGGACTATGATAAAAAAAATAACGAGTTTTACACATCACACAACATCGGAGGGAGAAAGAATTTCTTACACCTACTCAACAATAGGAGAAGATGGAAGTCTAATCAATTCGAATGAAAGAGAAACGATGATTGTTTTAGATAAAGGTGTACTAAAACACATTGGTGCAATCACTGAGATGTTAGCGGGACGGATATCAGACTAGGAGGAGAATATGGCTTTACAAAACAGAAAAGGAAAGTTTGAGGACTTTAGTCCCGATAGAATGGTATCTGCTGAATGGGCAGTTGTGACAAGTGGCGACCCTGATACGGAGTCAGGACAATCTGTATATTTATGTTTTGTACCAGGCATAGTAAAGCGTATGGCAACCTATGAAGATATGGTTGAGAATATAAACCTTGCGACAGAAGATGTCCAAGCAATGTTTACGGCTGATGTTTTAGCTGCGATTCAAGCAGCGACACAGGCAACTACAAGTGCTAATAATGCAATCACAGATGCGAATAATGCAACAGCAAGGGCTAGTGCTGCCGCAGATGATGCAGAGAATGTCTATAATCGACTAAAAGATATTGATGTTACAGAATTATTGAATGAAATGGCTGAACTAAAAGCAAGGGTTGAAACTGTTGAAGACACTGCAATTACCCTAGAAACGCCGATACCATTTGATGATGGAGAGGAGTAAGAAGATGGCTAATATACGAAAAAATGACAACTTATTGGAGTTGTTCGGAAAAATAGCGCGGAATATTAAAGCCTCTATGGCATCAATAGCAGCCATTGAAACAAACCTAGGCGGTAGAATTGCGCATGTTGATAGAATGCCACCAAATAGCGCAGTAAAGATGGTGTGGAGCGGACGTTTTGCTTGCATTGTTACGATACAAGGGACAACAACTGCTACCCACGCAAGTTATTTAGTGCAAGGGTATGGGGCGTCTACAGCACGGCTCCACGTTGCAAGAGTTCAAGGCGGGGAAGCCATCACTCACGTCGTGTCGAGTACAGAGCAGGCAGTAACCTTCGCAAATGTTGTAGGTGGCACAGATGCGGTAGTATCCGTGATGATGCTACAAGGTGGATTGCCAAGAATATCACAATAGGAGGAAAATAATATGGCAGATATTTTACAAGGGGGGGTATGAACCCCTCAAGAGTGGTGGCAATTTGCCGACACTTCTTAAAGTAATAGCGAAGAATTTTAAATCTATCGCGACCACGATAGATGCAATCCGAAACAATCTAGGTAGTAAGACTGTAGTTCGCAGTGGTGTGACGTCCGCGAGTATTCCTGCGGGGAGCTTATTTTCTGATGTAACAATAAATTACACCGGGTTTTCGACCGCCCCAAGTCTGGTGGTAACAGCACAGCATAACAGTGGTGCTGTAACAACGGCAAAACTACAAACAGCAACAGAAACAACCGCGGTCGTGAGGGTTAATATAACACAGTCCGTGTCTGCCACAATGGGCGTAATAGTTAGATGGATTGCAGTTGGCAACTAGCAGTTAAGCACAAGACCGCAAGGTCTTATTTTCATGTAGGAAAAGAGGAAAAGAAAATGGAAAAATTATTTAACATAGCAAGTATCATGATTGCTTTTTTCGGAGGATTTTGGGCGAAGTTCTTAGGCGGGGGAGATACACTTTTAAAAGTTCTTTTAGTGCTTATGTTTATCGATTATGCGACAGGGGTAACGAAAGCGGTTATAGCAAAAACGGTGAGTAGTAAGGTTGGATTCCTTGGACTATTTAAAAAGGTTCTTATCCTCGTAGTGGTTGGAGTAGCCGTCACGATTGGTAGAGTTATTGGCGATAACATACCTATTAGAGAAGTTGTGATAATGTTCTATATTGCAAATGAGGGTATTAGCTTTTTAGAAAACGCAAGCGAGTTCATCCCACTACCAACCAAGTTAAAAGAGATTTTTGTGCAGATTAGAGACAAAGGAAATACAGAACAATAGTCGCACCTAGCAAGGTGCTTTTTTAATGGAGGAAATCATGACAAACAAACAAAAACGAAATAAGGTAGCTACAGAAGTAAAGAACCGTGAAGGTAAGAACAGTTACACGCAAGGACTTCAACGCACACTATGGGACAGAGGCTTTTCCGACTGTTCATCTCTCGTGCAAGGCGCATACGCTACCGTAGGCGTAGCAATCGGAAGCTATACGGGCGCGCAAATCGACAGAGGTGAGTTGATACAAGGAACTGGAACTATGCCAAACGAGGCTGTCATGTTACCAGGCGATTTGATATTTTTTGGTGGTCCATCAAGCAATGGCAGGAGAAGAAATGTTAATCATGTAGAGGTGTATGTAGGTAATGGGCAGTTAAGCGGTCACGGCAGTGGCATCGGGCCAACACGTAAAAACATGGCTTCGTATATCAAACAAAAAAACGCAGCGGGGCAAAAATTTCTTGAAGTTAGACGTTATATTAAGCAAGATGCGTCTGATGGAGCGACAACACCAGGCGCACCAGCACCTAGCGCGCCAGCAACTGGGGATAAGTATACAGTCAAAAAAGGTGACAGTCTATCAGCAATTGCTAAAAAATACGGCGTGACCGTTAATGACCTTGTTGCGTGGAATAATATTGTTAACAGGAACTTGATTAATGCGGGACAAGTCATTGTTGTGAAAAAACCTAGTGCAACAGCGCCAAGCGTACCAACGCCAAGCACACCGACCCAAGGCAGATTTAACGTTAAGATTAGCATAACAACCCTTAACATTAGGACGGGTCCAGGTACGAGCTACAAGGCAATGGACAAAAAATGCCCTGTTGGTGTCTACACCATTACTGAAACCAAAACGGCTAACGGCTTCACTTGGGGAAAGCTCCTAAGTGGTGTGGGTTGGATTGCGTTGGAGTACGCAAAGAAGCTATAGCAATAGGAGGGGTTGCCGAGAGGTAGCCCTTTTTTATTGTCTAAAAGGTCAAATAATTAACCTTGAATTAATTATTTCAAAAAAATAAATTACCATGATTTACATATAATGACCTATATTAATAGGTGAAAACAGGTCGCTACTTACAACACACTTACAACAAAAAATGCCACGAAGCCCATAAAACCGTTGTTTTTTCATACTAACCCCTTATTAATTATTTATACTCCCCTGAAAGGCACTAGCGGCTCCCCCGTTGGTGTCTTTCTCTTTGTGTGGAATGTAGTAACAATAATGCCACGAATAAGTGTAATGATGACAGGTACGGTTAAATGAAAAACTAAATTCTAGCTTTGTGTAAAATGAATGCGTATTTTACGTTTTAAGGGGTTTTTTCATTGTGAGTTATATGAAAGACCCTTGAAATGCGCTATAATACGTTTAAGAAATCTGATTTGCTGCATGGCAAACAGATGACTGGTGTGTTTTGTGCAAAAATAAATTCCACTCATCTATAATAAAAACATGGATTGTAAGTGGATTACGAGTCTGCACGAAAACATATTTTTATTTTTCTAGAAGTTCTGGTTTTAGAAGGACAGAGTCTGGGGAGACTTTGAAGAGTCCTAATAAAATCGGAACTTTTTTGTCTAAAAGTAAATCGGCTAAGTCAAAAGGTGTATATCCATTGAGCGAGTCTCTAGCAGTAGAATTAATGTGGCAAGCAAGCCTATTGATATCTTCTTGCGTGTACTTATACATACTGCGTCCTTTTGGAATTACGTAGCGAATATATTCGTGATTTTTTTCAAGTCTTGCCTTCTGATTTGAAACATAAGGATCGCAGTAGAAAACATAAGAACGTCGTTTTCCATCAGGCGTTTGCTCAATAGCATTTGGGCTTTTGAATTCTGGGCCATTATCCGTTAGGATAACATGAAATATTTTACGGAATAAACGAAGTCCTAGAGTATCACATAGCTTATTAAGAGCAACAACTACACAGTCCTGTGTACATCTAGGAAGCAAAATGATAATCATAAAAGAGGAATTGCGAAAAAGGAGAGTTAGTAAACATTTGCTAGTATCGCGAGTTCCTTTTACGGTATCCATCTCTACGATGTTATCTTCTGGATGAGCTTCAACAAAGCGCTCAAAATCCTTGAAAGTACGTTTGCTACGATATGCTTGTTCGGATTTAATTGAAGAAACCTTTTTACGTCGTTTTTTATAGCGAACACGTCGTTGCAAGTCGATATTCCTAGCATCAAGAATACGCGCATCTAGATAATTGTAGAGAGTTCTGCGACAACAATTAATTTCGTTAGCATGAGTGGCATAAATGTGACTTAGAGGTTGTCCGTTTTTAATTAGAGGCGATACAAGGTTATTGAGAGCTTCTAATTCACTAGGGGAAAGATTAATGCCTTTTCTAGAGTCACTGATGCGGGTGTCGTAACACTTTTGTGCATGTTTGGCCCGATAGTATTTCCGGTCACATTTGCAAGAGGGCATATGAGTACAGCCATTACATACGTAAGGAGGTTTTTTGAGTTGAGGGCAATCATTAGGCGTGTATCGAGAACAATAAAGGGTACAGTCAAACTTTGAGCATGAGTAGCAGCGAGTATTGACACAATTGCCATCGCCACATACTGTAAATTCAAAACAACGGTAGCTGTGAACACAGGAGTTTTTTAGATTATAATATTTCTTGTGTAAAGTAGCAGAGCGCAGTATTTCCTTTGATATTGTAGAAGGATCTTTTTTCAAAGTGCGAGCAATCGAACGAAATGAAAGATGATCATATAAAGACTGTTCGATGTAATAGCGATCGGAAAGAGTTAAATGTTTTTGATTACCATGGATATTTTTGGACATAAGACTCCTTTCTTGGCAGACAGGTAACCCATTTAGAGAGTGTATCATAAAAGTTCTTGTGCAAGACTAAATTCTAGTTTTTTAAAAAATAAATAAAAAATATAGAATTTACTTTTTCACTTTACGAAATGAAGATTCAATTTCGCAAGCTCAAAAAAACATGATGTTTAATATGCTGGAATTTAAAAATGTTCGTTTTAAGTATCCTGGAACGAATAAAATCATTCTAGATGGGGTTTCTTTTAGAATTGAGAAGGGTAAACGTTATTCATTTGTAGGAATCAATGGAGCGGGAAAAACCACAATTACTAAGTTGATAACAGGATTTTATAACAATTATGAAGGTGAAATTCTTGTAGATGGGAGAACTCTACGTGAGTTTACCCAATCTGAGATAAAGGGGTTGTCATCGGTTGTTTACCAAGATTTTGCTAAATACTATATATCAATGTACGACAACATTGCCATAGCAGATATCGCCAGTTATGGAGATTATAAAATGGTCGAAGAAACTGTTAAGTTAGTGGGATTGGAGAATACTGTAGCGAATTTAAACAACAAACTCGACACCCACCTTGGGAAAGTACTTCATAACGGCGTTGATTTATCGGGTGGTGAATGGACATGAATGATAAAAACATACAAAAAGTAAATTATTCTCATAAAATATCTTTATTCAATGTTATTAAATTTGGTTTAACTTTGGTCGCGAGAACAATGTTAGTGTTTTTTGTCGTCTTTAATATTGTTGGTGTTTTGCATGGTGTTTCTTATGGGTTCACCACATTTTTCACTCAGCATTTTTACGATTCTATTGCTGGAGTTATAAATGGCATTGAGAGTATTAGAATGATATATACTATGGTTGTGTTGCTCGGATTGACCTTTATAGTAAGAGAAATATTAAACGGGCT